>WOR8_10003441_pt1 | contig 27432 bp, 33 predicted proteins | sample DeeMarSeWOR38_10_FD_19890 | JGI IMG/M metagenome (IMG submission 19890) | reverse complement strand
GGATCTGCGCCGATATCGTCCGCGGGACCTCGGCTCGCGCTGCGTCGATATAGTCCGGGGACGTAAACACGAAGACCATCGCCTGCTGGGCGTCGCCCGGCACTCGCACATCCAGCGAGCCATGGAGCTGCAGCGGCGAACCGGCGGCCGCTGCCTCGATGGCGGCGGCCGTCTCGGTGTAAGAGGCATCCGAATGATAGATGGTCTCGAAAATACCTATCTTTTCATCGGCCTGCGCCGGCAGTACAAACAGCACTGCCAGCGCAGCAAAAGCCAGTCTGCGCACGATTACCTGCCGGCTCCGAACCGATACGCAAACTCCAGTTCGAACTGGCTCATGGTGAGATCGATTCGCTGCACCGGATCAAAGGCGCTCTGCCCGCTAACCGTATTCTCGGGCGCGTACATGAACGATACGGAGAACTGGTGCCCGTTGGCGCGATTGCGGGTCCAGCCGAATGTGATGTGCTGTTCCATGACCCCGGGCGCCAGGATGTTGAACAGCACGTCCGCAGCCTGGACCGGCTGCTCGCCGTAGCTGTAACCGAATCGCCACAGGTTGTTCTCGTCGGATGCCCACTCGAAACCAAGCTTGTATGTTGTCATGTCCTCCCAGCCGAAGCCGGCGCCCTGTGCACCGCCCAGGCAGGGCTCCACGCTGGTGCCACCCAAAGGCAGCAAGCTGCACTCGAAGAGATTCGCCATGGGGTTGCCGACAGAATCGACTTCACTGAAGGCCGTATGTTCGACATCGAAATTGACCCGCAAGCTGTCGGTGGCGAGAAACGACAGGCCGCCCTTGATGCTCGACGGAATGTCGAAACCACCCGCCTCGGCATAAAGATCCGAGTAGTCGTCGAACTCGCTCATGGACATCTTCGACTGGTAGCCGAGGCCCAAGCTGACCCGGTCGGTGATTCCCCACCAGATTCCCGCGGCGAATCCGAAACCGGTTGATATATCGTGACCGTTGTCGCTCAGCGAATCCACCTGGGTAATATCGCCGGTCGTCGCCAGTGTCTTGGTGACCGCCTGGAAGGTCTGCACGCCTTTGCCTGCGACAGGTCGACGCCCGCATTGCCGGCGCAGAAAGGACCCGGGCCCGTTGCCGGGCCGCCTGTATCGGGGTCCACGCCGCAGAAGAACGAGGTTGCCGATGCGTTGGCATCATCCCAGTCCGTGTTCATGCCGCCGCGGCCGTAGAACGCGAAGGAGATATTGCGGTCGTTACTCAGGCTCCAGTTCTTCGCCACGTAGGGAATCGGGAAGAATTCGCTACTGCTATCGATTTTTCCGGGAGCGATCGAGTGGGTCGGCAGGAAAATACCTGAACCCTCAGCCACCTCAATCGGGAACCCGCCCGATGACTGCGGCGATGCCTCATAACTGCGCATCGGGCTGAATATGGCGAGGCCCGCCTCCCAGCTGTCGCTCATGAACACGCCCAGCGCCGGGTTCGAGGCCGTCATGATGGTGCCCATGTCGGCGTTGGAGCCGATGCCTGTTCCTGCCATACCTTTCGACTGTGTACCGACGCCGTGCGTGAAGTAGCCGTTCGTTGCAAAGGCCGAACCGCTCGACACGATAAATACCGCCGCAGCAACACCTGCCACAGCGCGTCTGAAATTGGAACTCATTGCTTTTTACCTCCTGCCAAACGAGTCATGCGACTCTGGCAAATCGACAAGGTCCGCGCGCCCCCGCACGCACACCGGTTTACTAATCCTTTGCGTGGCGCGCCCCGCAGAACAGGTCGTGCAGCGTTTCCATGACCTTGGTTGCCTCGTCGCCGGCCAGTGTATAAAAGACGGACTGCGCGTCTTTCCTCGCCGAGACGATCTTCTCCCGTCGCAACACAGCCAGGTGCTGCGACAACGCGGACTGGCTCAAACCCAGGATGGCCTGCAGTTCGCTGACCGTCTTTTCGCCTTCCGACAGCTGGCAGAGAATTATCAGCCGCCACTCATTGGCCATCGCCTTGAGCAGCTCGCAGGCCTGTGACGCCATGTCGTGGAGCTCCGTCAATTCCCGGAAGTCTTCGGGCGCCACCGTTTCCTGCGTATCACTCATATCTTCGGTACTCGTGCTAAACCGCTACTCGCAACCGGCGAATCCCTCGGAATCCATCTTCGCTTCGTACGGCGCGGCTACATCACTGCCGATGACGAGCGAGCCTTTGACGCTGTCCCAGTCTTCCGGCTTCAGGATGACGAGCCAGCCGGCGTCATAGGGATCGTCGTTCGCAAGGCTCGGGTTTGCCATGAGGTCCTCGTTCACCGCCACGACTTCGCCGCCGGCTGCCGATTTCGCGGGACCCACCCACTTGCCGGATTCCAGAGTGCCGCAGGACTTGCCGGCCCTGACCGAACGGCCGACCCGCTTCGGCGTATACGCAACGAGCTTGCCGGCCATGGCCGTGGCCACCGCGGTCATGCCAATCTTGACGTTGCCGTCTCCCTCTTCCTGAAACCAGATGTGATTCTCTACGTCGTACAAGAGGTCGTCAGGCAGATTACATCCACGTACAGATGGCATGGCTATGCCTCCTTTATTGTCACTGTCTCGGCTTCGGAGCCCGTTCGGATCGGTCGTGATGAGCAACAAAAATCGCCCAGCTGGGCGACCTGCATTTTGCCGCTGATAAAAAGGTACAGGTGACTGGATACCATCATCATCATCTGCAGGCGATCAGTAATTTCCGCAGCATCCGGCTGCAGCTTGACCAGGTTGTAGTGGTAGGCCACCTCCCGGCAGGTCTCGCGGCAGGCGTTGAAGCTCGGATCGCCTTTCGCACCCTGGCGGTGTAGCGCGAGCAGCCTGAAGCCCTCGCGTTCGTCCTGCGTCGGGACGTCGCCCTTCGCCGTCACCCAGTGCTCCAGGACTTCTTCGGAAAGCGCCAGCAATTCATCGGCGCCGGCTTCTGGATCGGGATTGGCGCCCGCCGCCTCGATCGCGGATTCGATGTCTGCGAGCGATCTCAACCGAGACCCTTCTCTTTGAGGAAGCCGATGGAGTCGGAGATGTTCTCGTGCACGCCGACCTTCCTCGGCTTGAGCCCCAGGGCCATTCCCAGCAGCTGCGTGAAATAGAGAATCTTCACGTCGACCTTTTCACCGAGCCTCTTCTCGGCGCGGATCTGGTGCATTTCGAGGCCCGAGTGACAGGTCGGGCATTCGGTGGCGATCACGTCGGCGCCGGCCATTTTTGCCGCCTTCAGTATGTTGAGCACGAGCTTCGTCGATGTGTCGCTGTCCGACAGCGTATGCGCGCCGCCGCAGCATGCGGTCTTCAGCGGAAAGTCGACGTTTTCCGCGCCCGCGGCCGCCAGCAGGTCGTCCATGAAATGCGGCTTCGAGGTCGACTCGCTGCCCGGCCCCTGGTCTTTCTCGGGGAAGATATGACGCGGCCGCGTGTACATACAGCCGTAGTAGTTCGCAACCTTGATGCCCGAGAGCGAGTTCTTGACGCGCTCGCGGAGACCGTCCTCGCCGATTGTCTGTTTTATCCAGTCCAGCGCGTGAATGGTCTCGACCTGGCCGGACTCGTAGGTCTTGTGGCCGGCCTTCTTCGACAGCTTGTCGACAACCTCCACGGACTCCTCGTCATTGGCGAGATCGTACTCGGCCTTCTTCAGGTTGTGGTAGCAGCCATTGCAGGGCGCCATCACGACGTCCATGTCCATCTCGTTGGCCGCGACGGACATGACGCGTGAGGACAGGTAGGTCTGCAGTTTCGGGTCGATGTTTTTTACCTCCATCGCCCCGCAGCAATTCCAGTTCTTGACCTCGACGAGGTCGAGACCCAGCGCCTTGCCGACGGCCTTGGTCGAGCGGTTGTAGGAGTGGCCCGTACCCTCGAGCGCGCAGCCCGGGTAGTACGCGACCTTTTTGTATTTTTCCTTCGTCGTCATCGGTATCGGTTCCTCACGCGGTCGTGCTCCTGCTCGTCGATGTATTCCTGCATGGCCTTCGACGCCGCATCCCAGTTACTGGTTCGCGGCGCCACCAACGTCGCGAGGCCCATGCGCGTCAGCATACCGAGCGGCAGGTGGCGCAGCATGCGTTTGGTCATCTCGATCATCCAGTCCTGCATCAGTGCCTGCTTGGTGCGTGCGAAGAAGCGCCGGATCGTACGGCTTTCCTCGATCTTGCCGGTCTTGACGATCTGTTCGGTGAATACTTCGTCGAAGTGCATCGACGGTGACTTCGGTGTGTGCCCCTTCAGCTCCAGCCAGTGCGACGTGGCCTTCATGACGCCCTCCGGGAAGACGTCGCGCGGGCAGGCGTAGGTGCACTTGTTGCAGGACACGCACTGCCAGATGATGTCCTTGTCGCGCAGGAGTTCCGACTCCATGCCCATGCGGATCAGGTAGATCCAGTAGCGCGGATTGAAATCAGGGTTGATCGCGTTGACGGTGCAAGAATTCGTGCACGAACCGCATTGCCAGCAACGATGAATGTACTCGCCACCGGGCAACGCCTCGATCTCGTCCTGCAACGCCTCGTTGTAATCGGTTACGACGCGCGACTCGATGAACGTGCTCCAGTGACCCGATACGTCGACGCCATCGATCACCAGCTCATCGTGGGTTTTGAGGTTCTCCGGACGGATCAGTGATTTTTCATGAATTGGCATTCGTTTTCGCCTGCTTCAGGAGAGGGGTGTCATCGATGACGAAGGCCTCGCCATCGATCGATTTCAGGCGCGTGCGCCCACTGCCGGGCCGAACGCCGTCGAGACCGAGCAGTCGTCGCGTATGCTGCATCGGATCTTCCGGCGCCGAGAAGTCGGTGCGCAGGTAGCTGCCGCCCTGCTCGCAGATGTACTGTGCGTACACCTGGGCACACAGGATGTCGACGTACTGCAGAATGTCGCGGAAAAAGCCGTTCTCGCTCAGGAACTGGCTGAGTTCCTCGCGCAACACCAGGTAGGTGCCATAGCCGTCGCCCACCGGGATCGTGATGTGATCGACGTTGTCGCCGTGCCAGATCTCGCGTAACACACCGGTATTGGCCTTCGCATCCCACACCCAGCGGTTCATGAGCGGAAACCGCTCGGGCTCGGCGTTGTGCATCACCTCGGTCGCAAGGTCACGAACCCAGCGATGTTTCTTGTCGTTCGGGAAGCGTGCGCAGAACGCCTCGATACGCGAGTCGACCGGCTGCTCATGATCGAACAGCCCCGCCAGCCCATCGCGGACCTCGGCGAAGGCATCCTCGTTCAGCCAAGGACCGATGCGCCGGCGCACGGTCGCCATGAACGTGCACAGGCCCATAAAAGCCTCGAGTTCGAGATTCTCGACGTCGTCCATCGCCTGCTGGAACATGCTGCTCTTCAGCTTCACCGCATCGACGTATCGTTCGATGCCGCCGTGCTCTTCCGCGCCCGCGACCATGACCTGAATGCCGGCGCGCAACGCGTCGCCCGAGAGATCGAGCACCGGGCGCTCGACATCCTTGGGCTTTATTGCGGAGATGGACGCCATGCAGACTTCAGGCCGTCTTGCCGATCGATGCCTTGAGACCCGACAGCACGGACATCGCCGCGGCGTGCCCCTGCGCGATCGAATCGTCGATGGTCTCCGGCCCGGTCGCCGCACCGGCGACAAAAACGCCCGGGCGCGAGGTTTCGCCCATCGCGCCATAGCGATTGGCGGCACCGATGTGACCGTGTTCCTCGAGGTCCACGCCGAATACATCCGCGATCGTCGGGTTGTCGACATTCGGGTCCATGCCAATGGCGTGCACGACCAGGTCGAAGGGAATCGTTATCGGGCGCTTCACGAGCGTGTCCTCGCCCTTGACGATGAGCTTCTCGCCGTCGGAGGTGACTTCCGCGATGCGCGCCTTGATGTACTTCACCTTGAACTCTTCCTGGCTGCGCCAGTAGTACTTCGTCTCGTACAGGCCGAAGGTGCGGATATCCATGTAGTAGATGTAGACATGGCAATCGGGAATCTCTTCACGGATCTCCATCGCCATGTTCGCGGACACCGTGCAGCAGATCTTCGAACACCATTCGCGCCCGATCTGGCGGTCGCGCGAGCCGACGCACAGCAGGATCGCAACGCGCTTGGGCTTGCGGCCGTCGGATGGGCAACGCACGCCCTGCCCCGAGGAGATCATCTGCTCGACCTGTGTCGTGGTCACGACGTCAGGGAAGGTGCCGAAGCCCCATTCGGGCTTGTTGACCGAGTCGAAGTGCGTGAAGCCACTACAGAGTATTGCGGCTTCTGCATCCACGGTGTCGCCGTTCGACAGTGCCGCCGTGAAATTGCCGGGCGTGCCATCGAACTTGTTGACAGTCGTGCCAGTGATCACCTTGACCAGGTCATCGTCCTCGACGCGCTTGACCATGCCGCCGATGGCGTCCTTCGCCCATTCGCCGGTCGGCACGAGCTTCGCGTAACCGGAGAGTATTGGCGCGCCGCCGAGCTTGTCTTCCTTCTCGACCATGACACTTTGTTTGCCGACCGTGGCAAGGCTGTGGGCGGCAGCGAGTCCGGCGGGACCACCGCCGAGAATCAGTACGGGTTTGCTCATTTCAATCGCTCTACGGGTTTGAACCCGGGGCCGGACGTGATCATCTTGCGCGGGTCATAGAGCGTCTCGCCCTTGCCGGCCTCCACGTCCTTCAGGTAAGCCTCGAATTCGGCTTTTTTCTTCTCCCAGTCGATGCCCAGCTTCTCCATCAACGTTTCCGTCGACGAAGCGTGCCAGTGCGACTGGACGATCTTGTAAGGGTGCGCACCGCAAAGCAGCGCCGCGACCTGGCAGTCCGCCAGGACCGGCAGGTCAACCGCCTTGCCGGCCGCAGCACCGATCCACTGGTTCTTGTCCAGCGTCGTGATGCAGCCGGTGTCGTGGCCGACCATCACGTCCGCACGCGCTTCTTCCTGTGCCACGCGGATCTTGCGATCGATGGCGAAGGAACGCGTGAACTCGCGCTCGGAAATGATGTGGCGGAAGCCGAAGCCGCAGCAGTCGTACCAGGTGCGGTAGTCGATAACCTGCATGCCGAGCGATTCGAGCACGCCCGTCGTCACGGCCACGCGATTGCCGCCGAGGATCTTGTCGTCGTAGATCGCATCCTCGGGCACCATCTTGTAGACGTGGCAGGCCGGGTGGACCGTGGCACGAATGTGGCTGGCGTCGATGACCTGGCGCTTCGCGATCTCGTCGCGCATCACGTGCAGCCACTCGGAATAATGAACGACTTCCTCGGGGATCAGCAATTTGCCGTCGACGAGCCGGCCCAGCTTGCCGAGAATCTTCTTTACCCGCTCGCGCAGCTTCGCGGAGTGAATCAGGTACCCGCGAACCTCTTTGTAATTGCCGAAAGAGGTGCCGCAATGCACCAGCGGGTAGTAATAACCTTCGGGCAGCCCCTGCGCCTTTGCCGACACGTAGGCCTGGTGGAAATTACGCAGGAACACGGCCGCGAGGCTCTCGATATTGCCGATGCCGGACCCGTGGTAGTTCCAGGCCGTACAGGACGTCTGGTCCGTCTCGTCCAGGTAGTCGATGTCCATCTCGTTCATCAGCCACAGGAGCGACGCCGGGTAGCCCGGAATGTTGCCGCACTGGCCGCAGGACTTGTGGTGCCAGAGCTGCGTGGTCGGAATTTTCTTGTCCCAGCCATACAGCGTCTGCACGGTGACCGGCTTGTGCTCGTCGCCGACGCGGTGCACGAGAATCTCGCCGTCCTTCTCGAGTTCCCACATCGCGTCGCGCACGTCCTCGACGCGGTCCTTGTTGGTCAGCATCGAGCGCCGGTTGACGATCTGGTCGACCCAGACAGTCGCTACGTGGGCCTCTTCCTTGCTCAGGTTGGCGTCCTGCCACTCCGGGCCGTGTCCCGTAAAACGCTCTCCGCCGTTACCGCTTCCTGTCGTCATTGCATACGTCCCCTATCGTCGTATCAGTCGTCGTCCTGCTCGTCGAGCCAGTCTTCGTAGTCATCACGCTTCTCGTCCATGATGTCGCAGATGACGTCGAACAGGTTTTCGTCAATGGTCTCGAGGCTGTCGAGCACGCCGGTCTCTTCCCAGATCGTGTAAAGCTCGACAGATGTCTTCAGATTCACTTCCCACGCCGTCGCCGTGGTATGCAGCGTCGGCATCGGGATGGCCTTGCGCAGCGTCGTCAGCGGCGCATCGACTTTCGAAATATTCGGTCCCCAGTCGGCAAAGCCTTCGGGGTTGATCATGTCCGGCGACAGCTGGTTGCCGGTCGAGATGAGCTTCAGCATCACGCGGCTGAACGGCCGCAGTACGCTCTTCGCCGACTCCATCCCGTGCTTGATGGCAACCTCGCGCATGAGCATCACCAGGCCGCCGGGCGAATTGCCGAACGGGCAACGCGCAGCGCAGGTATAGCATTGCGCGCAGGACCAGATCTTCTCCTGCATCGCGTCGTGGATGCCCTCGAGGTTCTCTGTCCACAAGAGCTGCACGATCTCTCGGGGGCTGAAGTCGTAGTAATGCGCGGCCGGACAGGTTGCCGTGCAGATGCCGCAATTGAGGCAGCCATTCAGCTCGTGGTCGTAACGGAGATCAGCCTGGATGTCCTGAAAAATCTCTTCCAGCTTTTCCCGCTCGACCGGCGGCGACTCCGATACAGGGTCACCGATGTATTCCTGAACCCGGGATGTAGAAGAATGAGACATGCTTTTTCCCCGATTAGTAGGACAGAACGCGGCAGTCTTCTTCCATGACCTGCTCTATCAGGTGCGCGCCGCCGACGATGCCTTCGCACTCGGGTATCAGGTCGTCCTCGGTCATGTCGAAGAGGTCCAGGTTGGGCGAGCAGCAATAGAACTTGGCGCCTGCCTCGTGCGCGTCCTGGATGAAACTGTAAACGGATTTCGGCGAGCCTTCCTTGACGAACAGCTTCTCGGCGACACCCTTCTTCATGAGCCTGCCGGACGTCGCGGTACAGATGACGTCGACGTCGTAGTCCATAGCCGCGGCGACGGTCGCCTGGAAGATCGGGGCGCCGAGTTCCTCACCATTCCGGGGATCGGTATTCGCCATGACGATGATCAGTTTTTCAGCCATTTCGTTAGTGTCCTCTCCGTCTTCCGGCGCCGACAGGCGGCCGTCCAACAGTTAATTAGCATATACTAAATTACCTGCTTGTCCAATTCATCCGCCGTCAGCTCTGCCGCCTTCGGCGACGACATCAGGTGGGTGCATTGCACAAGCCCGGTCATGATCGGCACGAGCTCGTCTTCGATCGTGCGCTGCAATGAACGCAGTTTTTCGAGGCCTTCCGCGGTATTCCCGGGAACCTCTTCGAACTCCATGATCAGGTCCTCGACCATGCCGAGCTTAATCCCGGGATTACCGAGAAATCCATACGAGTTATCACCAACGCGGAAGACGGCCGGGGCATTGCTCCCGGTCACCGCCAGCACTTCCGCGCTGTCCGGCAGTACGGGCCGGTCACGCATGTAGATGACCTGGTGAAACGTCTCGGGAAGAAACCCGTTCAGCGCATCGTCCCGGGTGCGTCTCGCCGTGGCGGATTCGAGCACGAGATCGGCAGGCTCCGAGCCGCCGCCCGCCGCGATCGCGAGAATCTGTGCGCCGAGACCGAAACCGACTACCGGCGTGCCCTCCTCGAGCCGCTGCCTCGTCAATTCAATTTCCTTGTCCAGTGTCGGCAGGTCGCGAGTGCCGGCTGAACCCCAGGGGCCGCCGCCCAGCAGGAACAGCGCGTCCGCCGGCAACTCGGACGCCGGCAGCTTGCCGCCGCCGGCGAACGGCCGGAAATACTGGAAGCGGATGCGGCGTCCTTCGAGGTGGTCTTCCATCAAGCCCAGGTACTCGCCGGAGGTGTGCTGGATGACGGCAACCACATTCATCGCCGTCTCGCCGCGCCCGGCAAGTTTGAACGCGTCCCCGGCGTTGCTGCACTCACCCATTGGCGCCCCCCTGCTGCAGCGCGTTGGCAATCGACGCCTGGAAGTCCGCCGGCGTTACGCTCAACGTATCGACGTCGGTCTCGTCGAAAAACTGCTCGATCGCCGGGTCGACCTCGTCGAGCCGCAAGCCCTGCAGCGCGGACTCGAGATCGAACACGATGCGCGGCGGCGTAACGAAGAAGTCACCGCTGATCAGCACCCGCTGCAGTAGCGACCGCGTCGGGCCCTCGAGCTTGACGAAGGCGTCGATCGTGCCGCCGGCGCCGGTGTGCGTGCCGGCCAGCACCTGCTCGTCGGCCGCCGGGTTGTCGATTTCCCTGAGGAACTCCTCTGTGCCAATCTCCTCGTCGAAATAGCGGCGCGCGAGTTTCTCCTCGCGTTCGGTGATCTCCCCGTATTCGGCCTCGATGCCGAGCACCTCTTCGAAGCTGTTGACTAGCGCGGTCTTTATGCTCCCCAGGTCCGGCGTATTCGGCCCCAGCAGTTCCTGCAGTGTGACGACCCGCTGCGCCGCGGAATCCAGCTCGCGCTTCGCCAGTTTGCCCTGGGGTACGCGCAATGCACTCACCATGCGCTGTGGGTTGAGATCGACCAGTACGGTGCCCTGGTAAATCAGCACGTCGCCGTCGTAGAAACCACCGGTGCCGCTGATCTTGCGGCCGTCCACCTCGATGTCATTGCGCGGTCGGAACTTCGCGTCCACACCCAGGGCCTGCAGACCAGCCGCCGCGGCATTACAGATCTCCCGCGCCAGGTCGGGCAGCGCCGCTATGCCGAGCGATGCGCGGTGAAACACGAGCTCCCAGCCGAGCTGCCCCTCGTCGAGATAGATGGCGCCACCGCCGGTGATGCGCCGTACCGTGCCGATGCCTTGTTTTGTGCAATAGTCGAGATCGATCTCCCGGCTCAGGTCCTGGTGCCGCCCGATCAGCGCGGTCGGCGGAAAACTCAGGAAACGAATCGTGTCCGGCACCCGGTCCGCCTGGCGCTCCTCTATGAGCGCCGCGTCGAATGCGATATTGGCGCGGCCTTCGCGCACACCCGTATCGATGATCCTGAATGCGGCTGGCATAACCGGCGGGCTTACTCGACCCGCACCGGGATCTCGAGCTGCCTGCGGATCTTCTTCAGGTCCTTCTTCTTCGGCTGGAACGGATAGCTCGCGATGTCGCTCGGCGGCGAGTCGCCGTAAGGCCGGTCGCATGCCGAAATGTCGTCCTGGAACTTCCCGGGACAGCCGGATGTGCGAAACGCGATCCCTTCATCGATGATCGCTGAGAGCTCGCTCTCGGGAATACCGTAGCTCTTGACGCGGCCGAGATCGTCGAAGGTCATCTGATCCACGCGCACGTCGCGGTAGTCGATCAGGTAACGCGCAAGCTGCACGCGGCGCCACTGGTCGCGCGGAGTCGCGGGTAGATGATCCATCAGCGAGCCCTGCTCCGGGAAAAAGCAGAACAGGTGGCTGTGTCCGCCGAGGTCGACGAGTTCCTGTACCAGGTTCAGTACCTCGTACTCTGTCTCGCCCATACCGACGATGATGTGTGCGCCGAACTTCTGCGGTCCGAAAATATCTTTCGCGTCCTGCAGGATCTCCCAGTACCTCGACCACTTGTGCGGCGACTGCACGCCTTTGCCGCGCGTGCGGTCGAAAACTTCGGGCGTGGCGGCATCGAGGGCGACGGTGAAGATGTCGGCGCCGAGATCCCGGGTCTTTTGCACATCTTCGCGTGTCATCGTCGTCGGGTTCGACAGTATCGAGACGGGAATCGCATCCGGGTCGATTCGATCGGTCCACTGTTTCAGCACGGTAAACGTATCGTCTTCCGAACGTGGATGCGTGATCATCGAGATACACATGCGGTGAAACGGACTGTTCGCCGGGTCTTCCGCCACGATGTCGATGATCTCGCTCATGGGCACGGCGGGCCAGTCGACGCGAATGAAGTTGCGGTCCGCGTAGTCTCGGTCCGCCTCCCGGTGCCTCGCGAGGCCGCAGTACGCACAGTTCGCGCGGCACCCTTCCGGGTACGTGAGCAGCAGGTTCAAGCAGCGCGTGCATTCGCAACCATGCATGCGGCCGCTCATGATGCCGAGCGTGATCGCCGCGGCCGTCGACAGCTGCACGTACTCGGGCGACTTCATGTGCGGCGCGAGAATGTTGTTGTTCGGCAGGTACACGCCCTGCGGCGGTATGTCATTGGCCTTGACGTTACGGCCGTTGCGGCGATCGACGGGCGTCTTGTCGGGGAACCGGGGTTGCATGGCCTCGAACGCGTTGTGGTCGCTTTGCGTCGTCGTGCTTTGCGCCGCCGGCGTCGACTTCTGTTCAATACAGCTCATAGGATTAAAACCCCTGGTGTCTCAGGCCGCGCAGGAACGCGCGACGGAAAGGCCGTTGCCACTGCCCAGCTTGATCGAGCAGCAGGAATGCGCCTGCGTGAAGGGCCGCCCGATCGTGTGCGCGACGGACACGGCGCCATCGGCCGGAAATGCAATACCGTCCAGGCCGGCCATGATGGCGTAGGCGTCGGTGACGCGTTTGTGCATGCCGGGCGGCCGCGCACAGCCGAGCAGTACCTGCTGGTCCGGCAGCCGCGTGCGTGCCTCGCCGAAAATTCGTCCGACGTCGGATGTCTCCGGCGTAATGAAAGTACCCGGCTTGGCATAGAACGGCATGATGACCACCAGAACCAGTGCCGTTACCGGGTAACGGCTGACCATGTCCAGGGCGTTTGCCTCACCGAGGATGTGTCCGTAGTGCAGCCCGATCACGATGTGCGGTGTAACCTCCATCGACGTCGTGCACAGCGCCGCCAGCGTCTCCTCGAAATCGTCCACGGCACGATCGAGGTTGTAGACCTCGTTGATCGTCTCCTGCGCACCGATCACGTCCATCATGACCGTGTCGACACCCGCTGATTCCATGGCTTTGGCCCGCCGTTCATCGAGCAGCGCGCTGTGAATAGCCACCTTGAGGTCCGGGAAGTCCGCTTTGAGCTTTTCAACGACCGGCAGGTAGCGACCGTAGTTGATCTCGTTCTTCTTGTTCGAGCCACCCGACAACAGGAAGCCGTTCAGGCCCTCGGTCTCGATCAGCCGTCTTACCTTCTGGTCCAGGATCTCCGGCCGCGTCGCCGGGATCATCGGCTCGAGGATCTTCTTCTGGCAATGATCGCAATTGAGCCCGCAGGCCGCCGCGGTAATCGAAAACGCCGGGAAGCTGTTCTTGTTGCAGCCGCTCAGTTCCGAGCTTTCGTATTCCTTGAACGTCGGCGTCGAGAAACGAATGGGACGCGGCGTGGAGCGCTGCGCCCGCTGCTCGAACTCGTCGACGAGCACTCGATCGAGCTCTGCATCCTCGAGGTCCTCGATGTCCGCCAGTGCCTCAAACCATGTCATACGAAGTTTCCCTTGATGCCGTCTGCGAGTGACCTTATCGAATCCCTGACCGTACCGGGATTCGGACTGTCCGCAATCGTGTTATACCAGCGGACGTCGATATCTTCCTCATCCACCAGGTCACATTCCATGCCATGCAGCAAATCGATACCCTGCTGCGGCAGTTCGGCGGGTATCGCCTGCCCGCTGATCCTGCCCCAGAGCCCGGTCCAGTAGCGCGTCACGGTCCAGGGGTTGTAACCGCCACCGCCGACGACCACCGTGGGCAATCCCAGCTCGAGCAACTCGTCGACTGCCCGCCACAGGGCAACGTTCGACAACGCCATGGTAGACAAGGGATCTCCTGCCAGGCAATCCGCGCCGCAGCAAATCACGAGCGCTTCCGCACCGACGCCCTCTGCAAGCGGCAGCACGGCATTCTCCACCACGTAGTCGAGTTCGCTATCGTTGAATCCTCGTGGCACCGGCAGGTTGAAGGCTTTTTCCTTCGGATAGGACATCGTCCCGCTGTAGGGCCAGCGATAGTCTTCGTGAACCGACAGCGTGGTAACGCGCGACTCGTCGAAGAAAGCGATTTCGACGCCGTCGCCGTGATGCGCGTCGAGATCGACATAGAAGACCTGGCCGATGCCGGCGTCTAGGAAGGTGTTGATCGCGAACACGGGGTCGTTGAAATAACAGAAACCACAGGCCCGGTCGGCCCGGCCGTGATGGGTGCCGCCGGACGGGTGAAACACGGTATGTCCCTCGAGCGCGAGTTCGGCGGCCAGGATGGAGCCGCCCACCGTCCTCGCCGCGCGATCGAACAGGCCTTCGAACAGCGGGTTTTCCAGTGTGCCGATCTGGTAGCGATCGCGAACGTCTCGCTCGACACGGCCCGTCGCATCGGCATGCCGCAGCGCCTTCACGTATGTGCGATCGTGAAATTCGAGCAGGCGCTCGAGCGTCGCCGGCTCACAGGCGCGGAAATTGTCGTCCGCGAGCCAGCCGAGAATCCTCGCGAGGTCCGTGACGGCCGAGTGGCGGATGATCTTCAGCGGGTGATTGTCCCCGAAAGCGGCTCGCCGGAAGGCCTCGCTGCCGACAAAAAGCGGCGGCGCTGCGGCAGGACGCGAATCGACTTGGCTCACTGTCTGAGTATTCTGCACGCCTTTGCGACCGAAAACGGATAATCTCGGCATTGGATGGATCGAGAATATTCCATTCAACTAATAAAGACAATTATGATATTCTAATGCGCTTCGCACCGCGAAAGACGCATCGATTCCAGAGGTGATAAGCAATGTCCAGTGAAGCACAGACCATCGTAAGCGAAGCGCCGGTTGCTGCGCCCGAAACCAAGAGCATGTCGATCATCGTGACCAAGGGGTCGCTCGACTGGGCGTATCCGCCGTTCATACTTGCCACGACGGCAGCCGCCATGGGTCTGCCGGTCACCATGTTTTTTACCTTCTACGGCCTGCCGCTCCTGCTGAAGAAACTCGACCTGCAGTTGACTGCGGCGGGCAACCCCGCAATGAAGATGCCCATGATGGGCGCCCACATGGGTCTGCCGAATATCCTGACGGCGATTCCCGGCGTCGACGCGGCGTGCTCGAAGATGATGAAGAATCTCATGGACAAGAAGGGCGTCGCATCCATCGAGGATCTGCGCGAGCTTGCCATCGAGGCGGAAGTGCGGATGATCGCCTGCCAGATGACAATGGACCTGTTCGAATACTCTCTCGACGACATGATCGAGGGACCCGAACTCGGCGGCGCCGCAACCTACATCGAGTGCGCCACGCAGGCGGACATCAACCTGTTCATCTGATCGAAACGTTTCATACCAGTACTTAAAAGAGCGGAGCAACAAGAAATGGCGGACCATACGCTTGACGCAAAGGGGCTCAACTGCCCGTTACCCATCCTCAAGGCGCGTAAGGCTCTGAAGGAAGTACCCGCCGGCGGAACGCTGGAAATACTTGCGACCGACCCGGGATCCGTTGCGGACTTCGAGGCTTTTTGCCGGCAAACCGGCAACGAGCTGGTCGAGCAGTCGCAGGACGACAAGGTGTATCGATTCCTGATCAAGCACACCGCGGCATAAACCCCGTCAGCGCATGACGTCGGGGGCATTTACCTGGCGTCGTGCGTTCTGCACTCAATAGAAGGCCTCACGCCCTATGGCCATTGCTCCTGGATTGATCCTAGCCATCGTCCTGGCGTTCGGTGGACAGTTCCTCTCGGACTTTATCGGCGTAACGCTGATGGGTCTGCCAAAAAGCCCCATCAGCGCAATCATGATGGCGATCATTCTCGGCATCATCGTTCGCAATACGATTACCCTGCCGGCATCGTTTCAGCCCGGCATCCGCTTCGGCCTTGTCCGAATCCTGCGCCTCGGAATCGTGTTGCTCGGCATTCGCCTGAGTCTCGGCGAGGTCGGCGCGATCGGCCTGCAGAGCCTGCCGGTAATCATCGGCGCCGTCATTTCGGCCCTCCTGATCGTCACCTACCTGAGCCGCAAGCTGGGCCTCAGCGGCAAGCTCGGCACGCTGCTCGCGGTCGGTACCAGCATCTGCGGCGCGACCGCGATCGTTGCGACCGCTCCGACAATCGCCGCGAAGGACGACGAGGTCGCTTACGCCGTGGCCTGCGTCACGCTGTTCGGCGTCGTCGCGATGCTCGTGTACCCGTTTGCGGCACACTGGATGTTCTCCGCCGATACGTTCAAGGCCGGGCTGTTTATGGGCACGTCGGTACACGAGACGGCGCAGGTGGCGGGCGCCGGGCTGGTCTACCAGCAGTACTACGGCAGCCCGCAGGCGCTGGACGTGGCAACGGTCACCAAGCTAGTTCGCAACCTCGGCATGCTGGTCATCATCCCGCTGATGTCCATCCTCTATCACCGCAGCTCCACCGAGGGCACCGAGGCGCCGAAATGGTGGACGATGATTCCCCTGTTCGTCGTGGGTTTCGCGTGCATGAGCCTCATTCGCACCGTGGGTGACATGGGCGACATGGCCTTCGGTTTCCTGCCGCCCGAGCAGTGGAAGGAGATCGTCAGTGTGGTCAAGGAGATCGCGGAAATCTGCCTCGCCATTGCGATGGCGGCCGTCGGCCTCGGGACCAGCATCAGGGGCCTGGCCAGCATCGGTCTCAAACCGCTCGCGATGGGGCTCGTCGCGGCGCTGCTCGTTGGTGGCGTCAGCGCGACGATGGTAACGCTGCTCTACTGATTACGCGGAGTACAACGGTGTCGCAGAAAAAGCGCGGAATTCACGAAATCTACAACGACGATCCTGTCATCGCTGATGAACTCGTCTGGGGCCGCAAGAGCGACCCCGTGACACGCAGAGGCTTCCTGAAGAACGGCGGCCTCGCTGCCATGTCGGCGGCGGTCGGGGCGTCGATTCCTTTTGCCCATCTCATGCCGGGTGGCCTGATTCCCGCGGCGCTTGCGCAGACCGACGAGCCGTTCGAGATCCCGGGCAAGGAAGGGCTCATCATCCTGAACGACCGGCCGATCAATGCGGAGACGCCCGCACACCTGCTGGACGACCGCGTCACTCCCGCGAAATACCTGTTCGTCCGCAACAACGGTCGCGAGCCCGCGCTGCCGGGCATCGATCCCGCGGCCTGGACGCTCGAGATCGGCGGTGAGTCGGCCGAGCGTACGGCATCGTTTTCGATCGACGAGCTGAAAGAGACCTTTCGGCATTACACCTACCAGCTGCAGATCGAGTGCGGCGGCAACGGCCGCAGCGAGTTCGTGCCGCCCGCCGCCGGCAACCAGTGGTCGGTGGGGGCCGTGGGCTGCCCCGAGTGGACCGGCGTGCGCCTGAAGGACGTGCTCGAGCACGTCGGCATCAAGGACGACGCGGTTTACGTGGCGTACTACGGTGCCGACAAGCATGCGAGCGGCGACCCCAACAAGGTGCCGATCTCGCGCGGCGTGCCGCTCGCCAAGGCGCTCGAACAGGAGACGCTGATCGCCTGGGCGATGAATGGCGAGGACATTCCGCATCTCAACGGCCACCCCCTGCGCCTGGTGTGTGGCGGCTGGCCGGGCTCGGTGAGCGGCAAGTGGCTCACGAAAATCGTCGTCCGCGACCAGGTGCACGACGGACCCAAGATGACGGGCACGTCGTACCGCGTTCCCTGCAATCCCGTTGCCCCGGGCAGCGAAGTGCCGGACGACCAGATGTGCATCATCGAGTCGATGCCCGTCAAGTCCCTCATCACGTACCCGAAGTCCGGCATCGAGCATGCGCTGGGCGACGAACTCGCGCTGCGCGGTCACGCATGGGCCGGCGATCTCTCGGTGCGCGCGGTGCACGTGTCCATCGACTTCGGCGCCACGTGGCAACAGGCCAGGCTCGAACGGCCCGCCAATCGGCTCGCCTGGCAGCACTGGCGCGCCAGCGTCGAGTTCCCGGAGTCCGGCTACTACGAGGTCTGGGCGCGCGCGACGGACAGTGACGGCCGCTCGCAGCCGATGGTCTTGCCGGGCTGGAACCCCAAGGGCTATCTCAACAACGCATGCCACCGCATCGCGGTGCAGGTCGCCTGATGCGGGCCGTAGCGGCGCTCGTCGGCATCGCAGCGCTTGCCGCCATCGGTCAGGGCATTGCCGCCGAGCCCGAAACCGACCCGTTTACGGGGCTCAAGATGACGGGCGACTGGCAGCTGGTACGTGCAAACTGCGTAGGCTGTCATTCCGCCCGACTGATTACGCAGCAGAGCGGCAGCGAGTCGCACTGGCTGGGCCTCATCCGCTGGATGCAGGAAAAGCAGAACCTGTGGCAGTTCGAGCCGGAGACCGAGCAGAAGATCGTCAGCTATCTTGCGGAAAACTATCCACCGCAGGCGGATCGCCGCCGGGCTCCGATACCGCCGGACCTGATGCCGCCGAACCCCCATGCCCCGAAGCTGCTCGACAGCCGGTGAGCACGCGGAGCCGGAGGAACCGAACATGCTAGTGTCACCTGCCGAGCTCGTCGGCCGCGTCAAGGCCACGATCAAGGAATGCAGCGTCTCCGAGGCGCAGGAGTGCGTCAATACACAGACGCTGCTCATCGATATCCGCGAGCCTGCCGAGTTTCAGCGCGGGCACATCCCGGGCGCCGTGCTTCTCCCCCGCGGCCTGCTCGAATTCGAGATCCACGGGCTGGTGCAGCGTATACACAGCGAGACGGCAGGCCAGCCGGAAGACCAGCCCATCGTGCTTTACTGCGGCACGGGCGGGCGTTCCGCGCTTGCGGCCGAGACCCTGGCAACCATGGGTTACCGCAACGTGCGCTCCATGTCGGGCGGACTCGTCGCCTGGTCGCAGGCGCGTCTCCCCGTGGACGTTCCCGGATAAGCGGGCTCTTATAACCCCATGGAATAAGCGCATAGCGAAACCGTCTTGGGGTTTCGTTGCCTCGTGGTCACGCGCCGCTACACTCGGCCCAATGAGAACCCACGCCTCGCAACAATCCGGCTCTGCCGCCACGGCGGCAAACGTCACCGAGCTGCAACCCGACGGGGCTACGCCGCGCGACGGCAACCGGCGCGTCTATGACAGCATCGTCGATCTCGCCCCCGGCCCCGGCAACCCGACGCCGATGGTCCGCCTCAGCGGGCGCATGAACCCGCACCCCGGCTACGAGGTGCTGGTGAAACTCGAGGGAATGAACCCGTTCGGATCGATCAAGGACCGCACTGCGCTGTTCATGCTTAACGGGCTGCAGCTGGGGCCCGACCAGGCGCTCGTCGAGCCCTCCGCAGGCAACACCGGCATCGCGCTTGCCGCGATGGCGAATGCGCGCAACCTGCCCATCGAGATTGCAGTCCCCGAAGGTACGCCCGAGGAAAAGAAAGCGTTGCTGCGATTCCTGGGGGCGGAACTTATCGAGGTCGAAGACGAGCTCTGCCCGCTGTTTCCCACCGAAGGGGCCCGCGGGGACGCTACGTCAGCCCGAACCAGTACGAGAACGAGCTCAACGCCGAAGCGCACTACCGCACCACCGGTCCGGAAATCTGGCAGCAAACCGGCGGCAGGGTCGATGTGTTTTATGCCAGCATCGGCACGGGCGGCACCATCAGCGGCGCCGGCCGCTACCTCAAGGAACAGAATCCCGACATTCGCATCATCGGCGTGGAGCCTGCGAGCCGGCAGCACTCGCTGTCGGGCCTCAAGCGCATCACCGGGTTGCCCGAGGAGCACTATCCGAAGATCCTCGATCCGAACCTGCTGGACGATCTCGTGTCCGTATCCGACGAGGACGCCTTCACCGCGGGCGTCGAGGCGGCACGTCGCGACGGCATCATGGTTGGACCAACGACCGGCGCCGTCCTGCATGCAGCGCTCCACGGCGACACGCCAAAGCACGGCCGGGCGGTGCTTATCTCGGCCGACAATGCCGCGAAGTACGTCAGCGCCTACGCGAGCTTCCTCGCGCGCCAGGGCTAGTCCGTAACGACCACGCAAGCCAGGTCGCTTGCGACCACGACGCGGCCGCCATATCCGGCGCGGACCACAGCGACGTTACCGTCCAGGTCACGCAGGCTTCTCCCCATGAAGTGACTCAGGACCAGCGTCCCTGCGCCCGCCTCCTCGGCGATGCTCGCGACCCGGCTCGGCTGCGCATGCAGCTGCACTGCCGTACCCGTCGCGCCCTCAGGCACCGGGAGGTGCATCACGAGAAGCGAGGCATCCTTCGCAAAGTCGGTGAAGGCCTCTGAACTGCCGTTCTGGTCGCTCGCGAATACGATGGACACGTCAGCAACCGTCACACGAAACCCGAGTGCCGGCACGATGCCGTGGGGAACCGGCAGCGCGTCAATCTGCAGGTCGCCGTCCAGCACTCGCACGGGGTCCTTCGTGTCGCGGTCGATTTCCCGGGGCACGAGTTTCACGAGCCTGCCGCTGCCGTCGAGATACCCCGACAGATAGCCGTACGCTCCCGACCCGGCGGCGAGCATGCTGTCGAGCCAGCCGGAAAGCCCCGGGAACGGCCCGCCCGGTCCGGGCCCGGCCACCGGCAGCGGCGCCTCGCGCCCGGAGAAGTTGCCGGACTTCAGCAGCGCCGGAAAATCGGCCGAGTGGTCGGTGTGGAAATGGCTCAGTCCCACGAACTCGAGGTCGACGAAGCTGGCGCCTGCCTCGCCGAAACGCAAGAACGTGCCGCCGCCGGCATCAACCAGCACCCGTGAGCGGCCATCGACCCAGACAATGTAGCCGGACGAAGCGCGGTCGTCGTCGGCAATCGGACCTCCGGAACCGAGCACCTGCAGGCCGACGCCATCGGCCGGCGGACACTGCGCTGCCGGCTCGGCGCAAGCCGAGGACGCGACGGACAGGGCAAGCGCGATCAACGACAAGCGTGATTTCTGCATCATGGCTACGATGTACCCGGGTTGTGTGCGTAAAAACCAGTATAGGCGTAACCCGGCATAACTATTAGCATTTTCTAATAAAGTCTTCTTCGGGGAATTTCCGCATGACTTCGATTGCGGTCGTCGGGATCGGCAACAATCTTCTGCAGGACGACGGTGTCGGCGTCCATGCACTGCAGTATTTCGAGAAGCATCACGCCGACGACGACGTGTGCTGCCTCGACGCCGGAACGGTGGGGCTCGCACTGATGGACCGGCTTTCCAATCTGCACGGCCTGGTTGCTGTCGATGCCATGCGGCTCGGCAAGCCGCCCGGCACCGTAACGGTCCTGGAGGGCGAAGCAATGGACCGGCACCTGCGCAATCACCACGGCAGTGTGCACGAACTCGGTCTCTCCGACATCCTCGACGCGCTGCGGCTCTGCGGCGACCTGCCTGCCTACCGTGCGCTCGTCGGCATCGAGCCCGAACAGATGGACTGGGGCACGGAGCCCACGCGCAAGGTCGCTGCGGCCATACCGTCCGCGACGGCAAGAATCCGCGACCTGGTGCTCGGCTGGCGCCAGTGTCTCACGACGGGAGCAGACCTGTGAGCCTGAAAGATCCGATCCGCTCGCCGATTCCGTTCAGCCGCGGCAATGTCAGGCCGTTGCTCAACGAGATCATCCATGCGCTCGACCGCCTGCTCAGCGACGACGAACCGACGGTCATCGACCTCGCGAGCCTGCCGTTCGCGCCGGGCGAGCTCGAAGAACTCGAACAAACCCTCGGCAGCGGCGAATTGACGGCTGAGCTGGACGCGCTCGGCAAGAGCGTCATTCGTGAGACCGGGTACCCGGGCGTCTGGTGGGTCGAACATCGCAACACCGGCGGCGAAGTCGTCGGCCGCTACATAGAAATTACCCGCAGCCCTGAAATCCTGATGTCGCAGGACGCCGATATCGGCGCCGGGCGCGCGCGGTTGAATGACAGCTTCGAGAGCCCCGGGCCCGAACTCAAAGAGGAGGCAGGCAAGTGAAAACCATACCGACCCTCGGTGAAATTCTTCAGGCGCAGGGCGTATCGCGGCGCGGCTTCATGAAGTACTGTGCGGCGACCGCATCGCTACTTGCGCTGCCACCGGCAATGGTGCCGCGCATTGCGCAGGCGCTCGAACAGGCGCGACGGCCCTCGGTCATCTGGCTGTCGTTCCAGGAGTGCACGGGTTGCACGGAATCCCTGACGCGATCGTCCTCGCCGACGCTGGAAGGCCTCATCTTCGACAGCATTTCGCTCGACTACCACCACACGCTGCAGGCCGCCTCGGGTGATGCAGCCGAAGCGGCGCGGCACGCGGCCATGCAGGAAAACATGGGCAAGTATCTCGTGCTCGTGGATGGTTCGATCCCGATGGCAAACCCCGGTTACTCCACCATCGCCGGCATCAGCAACTACGACATGCTGATGGAAACCGTCGAAGGCGCGGCTGCAGTCGTCGCCATCGGCAGCTGCGCGGCGTTCGGCGGCATACCCGGCGCCAACCCGAATCCCACGGGCGCCGTTTCCGTAAGCGACCTCGTCAAGGACAAGGCCGTCGTCAACGTGCCCGGTTGCCCGCCGATACCGATGGTCATCACCGCGGTGCTGGCGCAGTTCCTCACCTTCGGGCAGCTGCCCGATCTCGATGTCCACGGACGCCCCGTCGCGTTCTTCGGCCAGACCATCCACGACCGCTGTTACCGGCGTCCGTTCTACGAACAGGGCAAATTCGCGGAGACCTTCGACGACGAGGGCGCACGCAAAGGCTGGTGCCTCTACAAGCTCGGCTGCAAGGGTCCGATTACCTACAACGCCTGCGCCACCGTCAAGTGGAACGCGGGCACCAGCTTCCCGATCGAATCGGGACACCCCTGCCTCGGCTGCTCCGAACCGGGCTTCTGGGACAAGGGCGGTTTCTACAACCCGATCTCCACGGCCGATATCGGCAGCGGTGCGGGCCTTGCCGGCGCGGCCGTTGCCGGTGTTGCGCTCGGCGCAGCCGCAGCGACGCTCTCGCGCAAACGGCAGCAAAAGACAATAAAGGAGGGTTGAGATGGACCTGCTCGATTTTGCACGCGGACCTGCTTTGCAGGTTGCCATCTACGTCTTCATCGCGGGGTCGCTGTGGCGCATCCTCGGCGTCCTGCTCCTGCAGCGCAAGCCGGACCACTCAGAGGCGCGTCAATCCGGCGGCTTCCGCGGTGCCCTCAAAGTGATCTGGAGCCGCAGCTTTACGGCTCCCGCGTTTGCGAAACAGACGAAATACCCGAAGATCCTGGGATACATCCTGCATATCGGGCTGTTCATAACGGTGTTCTTCTTCGTTCCGCACATCGTCTTCATCAAGGGCCTGTTCGGCATCGGCTGGCCCGGCCTGCCGAACAACGCGATCTACTTCGTGGGCGTCGTAACGGTTGCCGTCGGGATCGCATTACTGATCCGGCGCATGACGCACCCCGTGCTCAGGCTGATCTCGAACTTCGACGACTATTTCAGCTGGCTGGTGACGATGCTTCCCCTCATTACCGGCCTGATCATGCCGATTCGCTTCGGCGTGCGCTACGAGACGCTGCTCGCGATTCACATCCTCAGCGTCGCGCTGCTCCTGATCTGGCTGCCGTTCAGCAAACTCGCACACACCTACTTCGTATTTATTTCGCGCGGCACGACCGGCGCGTTGCTGGAACGCAGGGGGGCACGCACATGAAAGCTGCCGACGTCAAATTCGATCTGGAAAGCAAGCGCCTGAGCGTCGAGAAACCGAAAGCACGTTTCGACAAGCAGGGCGACATGAGTGATGCCGAGCGCGTGCAGAAGGCCATGGCCAATTTTTCCAAGGACTTCGGCACGACCGCGGCGGCCTATCTCGATGCCTGTATTCATTGCGGCATGTGCGCCGAGGCCTGCCATTACTACGTCGCTACCGGCGACCCCAAGTACACACCGGTCTGGAAGCTCGAACCGTTCAAACAGGCGTACAAGCGCGAATCGGGACCGCTGGCGCCCCTGTACCGGCTGTTGGGGCTGAAAAAGGAAGTGACGGCCGAGCAGCTCGAGGAATGGCAGCACCTGCTCTACGACAGCTGCACGGTATGCGGGCGCTGTTCGCTCATCTGCCCCGTCGGCATCGACATCGCGACCCTGGTCAGCATGGCGCGCCACGGCATGTACAAAGCCGGCCTCGTGCCGCACGAACTGCATGCCGTTGCAGAACGTGCGGAAGTCGACGGCAGCCCGCTGGGCATTACGCCCAAGCTGTTCGAACAACGGCTCGAGTGGATGGAAGACGAGCACGAAGTGGACATCAACGTGGACCAGGAGAAAGTGGACGTTCTGGCCGTGATGTCATCCATCGAGATCCAGAAGTATCCGGACGCGATGGCGGCGACGGCGAAGATCCTGAACGCCGCGGGCGAGAGCTGGACATTCCGCACCGACGGCTTCGAGGCGACCAACTTCGGCCTGCTGTCGGGCAACCTGGAACTGCAGAAGAAAAACAGCATGCGGATCATCGAGACGGCCATCAAGGTCGGCGCGAAACTCGTGTTACTGCCGGAATGCGGCCACGCTTACATGGCGTTGCGCTGGATGGGGGCCAACATCTACGGCAAACCACTGCCCTTCAAGGTGCAACATATTTCCGAGTACCTCGCGGACAGTCTCAACTCCGGCAAACTGAAAGTCAGGAAAGTGGACAAGTCGGTAACCTTCCACGATCCGTGCCAGGTGTCGCGCCGCGGCGGTGCTACACAGGCACCGCGCGACGTCATGAAGCATCTCGGCGTCGACTTTCGCGAAATGCAAAACGGCGGCGACTACAACTGGTGCTGCGGCGGCGGTGGCGGCGTCGTGACCATTCATCGTGCCGACGAACTGCGCTACAAAGTCTTCAAGCTGAAAATGGACCAGGTGGAAGCGACCGAGGCCGACGCCTTGCTGTCGAGCTGTGCCAATTGCCGGCAGAGCTTCGATGACGCCCAGAATCACTACAACTGGAAGTACACGGCGGAGAGTCTCCTGGAGCTGGTCGCCGAGAACCTGGAGGACGAGGCATGAACGCAAGAGTCGTTGTCGATCCGATCACCCGTATCGAAGGCCACCTGCGAATCGAAGCGCAAATGGACGGCGACCGGATCGCAGAGGCGTACTCGTCCGGCACGATGGTAAGGGGCATCGAGATCATCCTGAGGGACCGCGACCCGCGTGACGCGTGGGCGTTCGCGCAACGCATCTGCGGCGTCTGCACGCTGGTGCACGGCATCGCGTCCGTCCGCGCCGTGGAAAATGCCATCGGGGCGAAGGTGCCGAAGAACGCCGAGCTGATTCGCAACCTGATGATCGGGGCGCAATACATTCACGATCACGTGATGCACTTCTACCATCTGCATGCGCTCGACTGGGTGGATGTCGTGTCCGCGCTGTCCGCAGACCCCGCGAAGACCGCGGAGCTCGCGCAATCGCTGGGCAGCTATCCGCGTTCGTCGGTCGGCTATTTCCGCGACGTGCAGAAGAAGGTCGCGGGATTCGTCGAATCGGGACAGCTGGGTATCTTCGCAAAGGCCTACTGGGGTCACCCGGAGTACAGGTTGCCGCCCGAGGCCAACCTCATGGCCGTGGCGCATTACCTGGATGCGCTCGTGTGGCAGCGCGACGTCGCACGACTGCACGCCATCTTCGGCGGCAAGAACCCGCACCCGAACTTTCTCGTCGGCGGCGTCCCCTCGCCCATCGATCTGAATTCGGACTCGGCCATCAACAGCAAGCGCCTGTCACAGGTCCAGGAAATCATCAACAGCATGAAGACCTTCGTAAACCAGGTCTACGTGCCGGACACCCTCGCGATCGCGGGTTTCTACAAGGACTGGTTCGCGCGGGGTGAGGGACTCGGCAACTTCCTGTGCGTCGGCGACCTGCCGGCGGGCAGTATGGACGAGCCCGGTTCGTTCCTGTTCCCGCGCGGCGTGATCCTCAACCGCGATCTTTCGACGATCCACGATCTCGAATTCGACGATCCGCAGGGTATCCAGGAATTCGTCGCACACTCCTGGTACGACTACTCGAGCGGCAAGGCGTCGGGCCTGCATCCGTGGAGCGGCGAGACGACCCTGAACTACACGGGGCCGGAACCGCCTTACGAGCACCTCGACGTCGAGCATTCCTATTCGTGGCTGAAGTCGCCACGTTGGAACGGCAACGCGATGGAAGTCGGCCCGCTGGCACGCGTACTGCTGCTCTATGCGAAAGGCCATGAGCAGACGAAGGCGCTCGTGGACCACGCATTGACGACGCTCGACGCGCCGGTGGAGGCACTGTTCTCGACACTCGGCCGCACCGCGGCGCGGACGCTCGAAACAGCGATCCTCGCCGACGCGATGCAGGGTTGGCTCGATGCGCTGATCGCCAACATCAAGGCCGGCGAGACTCGCACCGCCGACGAGACCCTGTGGGAACCGTCGAGTTGGCCGAAATCGTGCCAGGGCGTGGGAATCATGGAAGCGCCGCGCGGTGCCCTGTCGCACTGGGTCGTAATCGAGAACCAGAAGATCGCCAACTACCAGGCCATCGTGCCGAGCACGTGGAATGCAGGCCCGCGGGATGCTAACGGCCAGCCCGGCGCTTACGAAGCCGCGCTCGAGGACAGGCACACGATGGTTGATCCGCAGCAGCCGCTGGAGATCCTGCGAACGATCCACAGCTTCGACCCGTGTATTGCCTGCGCCGTGCACGTGACCGACCCGGATGGCGAGGAACTGGTGCAGGTCAAGGTCAGCTGATAGGTATTATTACTAGCTTGTGAAGACCGGGATCGACCCTAGACTTTAACTTAGTGTTGATAGCGGCAGGAATGGTGCGTGCTATGAAAGCCAGTAAAGCAAGGTCGCTTTTGTTCTTCATTCTCCTGTTCGCGGTTGCCGCGCTGGCGCTGGACGCCTCGTACGCCCAGGGCTGCGACGCGGGCGGCCAGCAGATGATGATGGATAGGGTCGACGAACCCGGCATCGGCGAGATGCTCGAAGAACAATAATTACCGACCGACACGGACGGGAGGGCCCTTCGGGGCCCTTTTTGATTTCTGGCGGAGAGAGAGGGATTGACTCCTCGCTGCGCTCGTCGCCCCTGCGGGGCGCCTGCGGCGTCCAAACCGGCTACGCCGGTTTGTCGAACAGCGTTCTCATCCCGGTCCCTCTCTCCATCTGAAGAGAGAGAGGGATTCGAACCCTCGAAGGGCTTTTAACCCTTACTCCCTTAGCAGGGGAGCGCTTTCGACCACTCAGCCATCTCTCCGAAATTCAAATTGTAGTTCGAGCCAGGCGCCAGGAGCGCTTTGACTCGGGGCATCCTGCCCCTCGCCCTGCGGGCGCGCTTCGCGCGTCCAAATCGGCTGTCCTGCCGATTTGTCGACCACTCAGCCATCTCTCCGAAAATATCAGGCACGGCTGGCATACGGCCGGCCGCACATACTACTCAGACGATAGGTCCCGGTAAAGCCTGAGAGGCCCTACTCGCCCCCCGCGGCCTTTTCTGCTTTCTCAGCGGCTTTCTCGCTCTGGATTCGCTCGTAGATCTCTTCGCGGTGCACAGCAACGTCTTTCGGCGCATTGATGCCGATACGCACTTGATTCCCTTTGACCCCCAGTACGGTGATGGTGATATCGCTCCCGACCATGACCGTCTCTCCAGCGCGTCGCGTCAGAATCAGCATAGCTTCCTACTCCTGCC
>WOR8_10001852_pt1 | contig 27437 bp, 24 predicted proteins | sample DeeMarSeWOR38_10_FD_19890 | JGI IMG/M metagenome (IMG submission 19890) | reverse complement strand
TTCCGAGGCGTACCTGAACGGTACGTCGCAGGGGCCGACACCCGAGGACGCCAGGAAGGACGGCCATATCCGTGGTCGCAGCAAGTGATTCATGGAATATCCGGGCTGGGCACGATTGCCAGGAGTAACGCCGTGACGTAAGGTCCGGCAAAGGCCGCATGTAAAATCTTGCTCCAATCTGATTACATAGTTTTCCCTATTGTGTTTGCCAAAATCCTTTTATGTCGTAAAATAATAGAACTTGCAGTGGCAGTATAGATTTGTGCCTATATCCTTCTCTGCTTTAAAAAAGCTTTAACGCTAAAGAAGGACTCGATGAAAGTGGTAGGTACGTATGCAACCGATGGAGAACTCGAAATCGCCTTTTTTTACATTGACGATAGGCAACTAGGTCTAGCAGCAGGCCCTCAAACTGGACCCGAAGACACCGCCGGTGTGTTGGTAGAAGTGAAAGCCACATCGGAGGATGAAGCCAAGGAAAAACTGAGTGAGGCTTTGGAGAAGGGCAATTTTTGAAATAACTCAGTTCGGAGCGTTTTTATGAAAGACTTTAAGAGAAAGCTATACGACTCTGGGCATCTCGATGGTCTTTTTGCAGCTCTGATCATTTGGCGCAAAAGCAAGTGCAATCAATAACCTATCTTATACCAAAAGTGAATAACCATGACGATTCCTTTTGCGGTAAAAGACTGTGCCCTCATTGCAATTGCTACCGGAGAACAGGCTCAGAATCTTCGAGAGTTGAAGGATCGCCTCGCGGCTACCCATCCTGGATGTATCTACTATCACTTCTGGGGTGTACTTCTGCGGCCCAACTTTAATATTCCTGAGTACCAAAATGATTTCGCTGCTTGGGCTTATCAAGGTCTTCACGACAAAACACTGGCCGAGAGATTTGCCCTAATTGATCCGACGGATTTCGACGATATGGAAGCCTTGCGGCGCGAACTAATCGAAGTAATAGACGAGAGGTTAGACGACACGGATTGGATACCTTGGGCGAGTGCCAATAAACAGTTTCACTTCATGCGGTCCCAGATTGTTGTTTTTGATACAGGAATAAAAATCAGCGAGCCAGAACAGCTCAAGGATCTCATTTCGCACTTTGCAGTTGGTAGTGTTTTTTTTCATTTCATAGATGCCCGTCTTCGTAATCAAAAGAGAAATGACGACTTCACCGAGTGGCTGATGTGTTTTGGAAGGGAGTACCTTCCGTTAACAGAAAAACTGGGCAGCGTGGACCCGGGCTTTAAATCTCTTGTAGAATTGCGTTTCCAGCTAGCAAAGGTTATCCAGGAGAACTTGGATACATGACCATATGTTTATAGGGGCAGCAGGTTTTTGTTAGAATCCTGGTTTTCTGGATTCTGCTGCGCCTTTTTCATTATGAGTTGCTGGCCTTGGGTTACGATTGAACTCTGGTGCCTTCTCGCTTGGATCCCATGATGAGAACTTATTATGCCGGTTATCGACTGGAATTCAACTAAAGCAAACTTCGTGCATGTCTTTCCCCTTAGAAGGCCGTAAAAGGAGGCTGAAACTGCGGTGCGCGTTTTCCAATTTTGTTCTAGTGCATCTCTGGAAAAACTAACCGGTCGCAAAGCTCACAATCTTGATGAACTGCTCGACCTGGTCAAGACTTGTTCGACCTCGTCCATTTTCTACCACACATTTTCTGCATTTCGAAAGTTGAGAGAAGTCCAAACGCCTTATACCAATGATTTCGCTGTCTGGATTGCGAGAGACCTGAACGAGGAGGCCTTGGCGGAAAAACTGTTGGCTATCGACTTAGCTGAATACAATACTATCGAAAGCTTGCGGTCACGCATTCTTGAGATTTTAGAAGGCTACCGAAGTGAGAATCCTTCATCATTTGAGAGAACGGCAGCAGAACCATTTTATCTCTACAGTTTGGTGAGATTCGTGTATCTAACTGACAAGTTCGCCTACAATCTTTCATCTTTTCGGCAGCTGCTGGACACCATCAGCACAGATTCTGTATATTATCATTTTATTGAGAGCAGACTTCAAACCCAACTCCAAACAGATGACTTTTCTAATTGGATGGAAGAAAACCCGGACTACCAGGAACTGGCAGAAAAAATCAGAAAAATTGATATGAACATTCATACTCTTGAAGAATTGCGAGTGAGAATCGGAGAGACAGTTGACCAGTATTTGTGACAGGCTGTCGTTCATGATTTGTTAAAGAGAGGAATTATGCCACAGCCTGAAACGAAGACACGCTTTTCGTGATCGATCCCAAGGTTAGAGATGAGTATACCTAGTCTGTCTGATTATAAGGACGTGGTAGGGAGAGATGTTGTCGGTGAGCTTTATACGCTTGCATCGCACGTGGGAAATCGGTCGGTCACGATGGTTAATTCCACTGCTGTGGGCGGTGGAGTGGCTGAAATGCTGCACCGGGTGGTGCCACTGCTCAACGAACTAGGAATAGAGACGAGATGGGAGGTGATCAAAGGCGGCGCCGATTTCTTCGACGTCACTAAAGCCTTTCACAACGCCCTGCAAGGCAAAGAAGAATACTTTGAGCAAGAGGTCTTTAAAACCTACTTAGCCTACAACGAGATGAACTACCAAGAGATGAGTTTTGATGAGGACCTCGTTGTTATTCATGACCCACAGCCTGCCGCTTTAATAAAATGGCAGAAAAAAAGAAAAAACAAATGGGTGTGGCGTTGTCACATCGACATGTCCCACCCGAACCAGCAAGTTTGGGATTTCCTCAGACCTTACGTTGAACTCTATGATGCGGCTATTTTTTCCTCGCCGCTTTTTTCCCCGCAGTTGAAGATTCCCCAGTATCGTTTCTATCCGGCAATTGACCCATTGGCAGACAAAAATCGAGAACTGGATGGGGATTATATAGACAGTGTATTGGAAAAATATGAAATTCCTCGAGACAAGCCCATTGTCACCCAGATTTCACGCTACGATCCCTGGAAAGACCCAGTGGGGGTAATTCAGGCCTTCAAAATGGCGCGGAGACATGCCGACTGCCGCCTTCTAATGGTGGGTGACAAGGCCGCGGACGATCCCGAAGCCGAAGAAATTCTTGCTCAGGTAAACGAGGCAGCAGGAGACGATCCTGATATCAAAATTATTTTTCTCACTCGCTCTATCCCCACCGAAATCAATGCCTTTCAGCGTGCTTCAGACATCGTTTTGCAAAAATCCATCCGGGAAGGTTTCGCACTAACCGTTTCCGAGGCACTGTGGAAATATCGCCCGGTAATCGGGGGAGCCGTGGGGGGAATACCCGCCCAGATCATCCATGGCTACACCGGCATGCTGGTCCATTCGGTGGAGGGTGCCAGCCTCCAGATTCGCTCATTGTTGCAGCAACCGGAACTGGCAAAAAAACTTGGTGAAAATTGGTGAAAACGGACATCAGCGTGTCAAAGACGAATTTCTCATTACCAAATTGTTGAAAAGATATCTTTTGCTTTTGCTGGCTCTAGATCATCCTGGGAAGTCGACCGTACTTCTGGACTAGTTCGCAAGTCAATAATGTTTGCAAGAAAGAGCATTGGCAAGCTCTATACCAGTGCCTCACACTCGGTTGTGAGTAGGGCCCTCTTCATACCAGTCAAGCAGGCAAATGGCAGCCTTTTTACTCTGTTATTAAGCTACAAAGAGTAAATTTTTGTACTTTTGAATATTCGCATATCGCCACTTTAGATGCGAAGTGTGGGGTGTGAGATATCCCAGAGCGCAGACTATGATAAGCGTCTTCAAAAAAGCGGCTTATCCTATTCTCCTATGGTCCTTACTCGTAGGTTGCAGCGGGGGTGATAGAGAAGAAGTTACATTCGCGGTGGGCGGAGCTCCCAATGAATTAGTCTACTGGGAAAAGGTCATAGGTGAATTCGAAAAACAGAGCAAAATTCAGGTGGAGATGCTCCGAAAGCCCAGTAACACTGACCACCAACGTCAGAGCCTCATTATCTCGCTAAAGGCTAAGATGAGCGATCCTGACGTTTTTCTCATGGACGTTGCTTGGGTAGGACTTTTCGCCGCAGCACGCTGGCTGGAACCTTTGGGAGAGGACTTTGATCGCTCTCCCTTCTTCCAGGCTGTAATCCAGTCGGTGGACACCCTGAAGGACAAACTCATCGCTCTGCCGGTGTACATGGACGGCGGGGTTCTTTATTACCGCAAAGACCTGTTGAAGCGGGCCGGACTTGATGGTCCGCCCAAGACCTGGAGTGAGCTCCTTTTTTCTGCGAAAAAGGTCCAGGAGCAAGTTCGTCCGGCAAACCCGAACTTCTATGGCTTCGTCTGGACCGGCGCCCAATACGAGGGACTCATCACCGTCTTTATGGAGTTCGCCGGTACTGAGGGTGGTTTCATCAGGGATGGAACTGGAGTTCGTCTCACCTCGCCGGAGAATCTGGCAGCTGTTTCTTTCATGCGCAACCTGATCTGGAAAGATAAGATCTCGCCACCCAACACATACACTACCATGCGGGAGGAGGAGGTACGCACCTATTTTCAGGAGGGGAACCCAAGGTCCAGGGCAAAACAGGCGTGGCCCCGGTTCCTGGTCCCCGGGAAAACACAAGGACCTCAACCTTAGGGGGTTTTCACATAGGTGTGTCAGCGTTTTCTGATGCAAAAGATGCGGCCAAAGAATTCGTCAAGTTTGTCACCTCCTTCGCTTCCCAGAAAGAGATGGTCCTCAGCCTAGGGTGGAATCCGGGGAGGCAGGATCTTTACAGAGAAGGGGAATTGTTGAGAAAGGCACCCCATTTTCGGGAGCTCACGGTGGTTTTTCAGAAGGCTCGGCCGCGGCCCCTCGTACCCTATTATAGTCAGATTTCAGCCGTCGCTCAGAAGCACGTAAACGCTGTTCTGGCCAACAAGGTTTCAGCTCAAAAGGCGCTTAGAGACGCCGATAGAGAAATAAAGGCATTGTTGTCTCGCTACCAGCTAAAATAAACCGGATGAAAACCAAACACAGAGCTCATTCTTCAACCCCAGACCGTCTGGCCAAGATATTACCTCTGGACAGAGAGGTACTTGGTAGTTACGCTTTTCTTCTCCCTCTCTTGTTTTTAATCTCCGCCCTCATTCTCCTGCCGGTTTCGGGCACCTTTCTGGATAGTCTGCGTCGGGATCTTCCCTATCTCCCAGGTAAATTTGTTGGCCTCGAAAATTATCTGGCTATTTTTCGAGACCGTGGCTTCTGGGTTTCTGTGCGATTTACCACGCTCTTTGTGCTCGTCTCGGTACCTCTGGAGGTCAGCCTCGGTCTAATGATTGCCCTCGTTCTCAACGAAACATTTCCCGGCAGGACAGCACTACGGGCAATGGTTCTCATCCCCTGGGCCATTCCCGCTGCTGTTTCCGGTCGTATTTTCGAGCTCATCTACAATTACAGCTATGGCTTAGCCAACTATTTTACTTATCTGTTAGGGGTAGGACCGGTTAATTGGTTGGGTACGGAGCCGGGTGCTTTTGTTGCTGTGGTAATGGCCGATGTCTGGAAGACCACCCCTTTTGCTGCGATCATTCTTCTGGCCGGTCTCGCGGCAATTGATGAGGACCTTCACCGTCAGGCCCAGGTGGACCGCGCCAACTTAATGCAGCGGTTTTTAAATATTACACTGCCACTTGTGAAACCGGTGCTGGTGGTCGCGCTGCTTTTCAGGACTGTCGATGCACTTCGGGTGTTCGACGTGATCTTTGTTCTTACCGGGGGCGGTCCTGGCGGCAGTACTAATGCGGTCTCCTTGTTCGCTTACACTTATTATGCCGCCGGAGACTTCGGCTATGGCGCCACCGTCAGTGTACTGCTCTTTGTTGTCGCCTTGGGATTTTCCCTGGCCTACATCAAAATGGCCCGTTTCGGCGAAGAACTATGATGAGAGAAGAAACACTCAAAAAGATACTCTTGGCAGGGGCCGCACTCCTGACCATGATATTCTGTCTGGGTCCATTCATCTACATGGTGCTTACCTCACTGAGCAGCAACCCTGACTTCTTACTGCCCACAAAACCGTTTAACCTGACCTTAGCCAACTTCATGGCGGTCATTTTCTCCAAGTCTGCTCATTTTCTGGCCTATCTCAGGAACAGTCTTATTATTTCGGCGGTGGCCGCCGTGGCCACAGTTTTTCTTGCCTCTCTTGCCGCCTATTCTCTGACTCTGCTGTCATTGCCAGGCAAAACGGTCCTACTTCTCTGCATCCTGGCCTTGTCCATGTTTCCCCCCATTAGTTTGATCAGCTATCTCTTCAAACTCATGACCGCATTGGGTTGGGTCAACACTTATCCGGGTCTTGTTCTGCCCTATGTCGCCTGGTCCATGCCTCTATCCCTGTGGATACTGGTGAGTTATTTCGCTCAGGTGCCCAAAGATTTGCACAGATCTGCACGAATCGACGGTGCTTCCAGATTTCAAACTCTGATCAAAATCATTCTCCCGGTGGCTGCCCCTGGGGTTTTTTCCACCACACTTCTCGTTTTCATTTTCGCTTTCAACGAGTTTCTCTTCGCCCTGATGTTAACCGTGGACTATCGCTCTCGGACAATTCCAGTGGGAATAGCCCTTTTTGAGGGCATTCACGGCCAGATCCCCTGGGGAGAAATTATGGCGGCGGCAACCCTCACCACCATACCCATGGTCATCCTGACGCTCATCTTCCAGAGACGCATAGTTCAGGGGCTTACCCGAGGAGCGGTCAAACAATGAATGTTACCTTAAGCAAAGTACAAAAAACCTTCTTTACCCTGCGGGGAAAGGTGGAGGCCCTCAAGGGCATTGACCTGGAAATTGAACAAGGCGAGTTCTTCATTCTGCTGGGACCGAGTGGTTGTGGTAAATCAACAACCTTGAACCTGACTGCAGGGCTGGAGCGGCCTACCGCCGGAGAGATCCGTTTTGCAGACAAAATCGTCTCCTCTCCTGACAAGAAGATATTCGTTTCTCCAAAGGAGCGAAATGTTGCCATGGTTTTTCAGAGCTACGCCCTCTACCCTCATCTCAACGTCTTCGAGAATATCGCCTTTCCACTGCGAGTTACGAAGCAGGGGGAAATAAAGGAGCCGGTGGCAAAGGCCGCACATATGTTGGGTATCAAAAACCTTCTGGATCGAAAACCGGCAGAGCTCTCTGGCGGTCAGCGTCAGAGGGTTGCCATCGCTCGGGCCCTTGTTCGCAAACCTGACTTGTTCCTGCTGGACGAACCCCTCTCCAACTTAGACGCCAAGCTGCGCACCAGTATGAGGGCCGAACTCAAACGGTTACAGCGGGATACAGGAGTCACCACCATCTACGTCACCCACGACCAGACCGAGGCCATGACCCTAGGCGACCGAATAGGTCTGTTTGGAGAAGGTGCTCTCATTCAGGTGGGGACCCCCGAAGACTTATACAACCGCCCTCGGACCCCTTTTGCTGCCACCTTTGTCGGCTCGCCGCCCATGAACCTGATAGCCGCTGAAATCAAGCAAGAAAAAGGTGACACCACGGTGATCACTTATGCAGAAGGGAAATCAGAACTATCCAAAGACAAGGCATGGATGCTAGAGCGGGTGGTTGGTCGGGAGGGTCTCTTGGGCATTCGACCGGAACATATCACTATGGCCACCACAACAGGATCAGCCTCTCTGAAGGGCAAGATAGAGACCATCGAACCTCTCGGTCGGGAACTACTCTATCATGTGCAGACCAGGGTGGGCAATGTTGTTGTATTGAGCAGTGAGGAAGAATTCCGGGTGGATGATACCGTTCACCTCTTCTTCGACCCCACCCACATCCACCTGTTCCAAACGGAGTATGAATAAGGGTCCCCAAGTCTTAGTAGCTAGTGAACCTCCTTCTTTATGCTGCCTGCTGCCAGCTATATTAGCCTATCCGACATGAGAATATGCTATTTCTTGGCGCGGAAGGAATAATCTGTGTCACTGAGTCATGTCAGTAACCAAGATAGGAGGCGTGGAATAGGTAGGAACCCGCCAACAAGACGTTTACCTTAGATGCACCTACTCACCAGGCGAAGGCTTTTCGGCTCCCATCTACATATGATGAAGCCCCGGCAAGGTCACGGAGGATTTTTTGGCGCACGGTGAGAAGTTAATCCAGCTGTTTCCAAATCGCTTGAGAAGCTTCCAGGTTAAATCTCCTACTCATATTTTAACTCTTTGAAAAGTATAGATGTTAACAAGAGATGTATAAGCCATTTATGCGGGAGGGTTTTGCATCGTTGCGGAAAAAAAGAGATGTCCGTCCCTTTATCCCGAAGACTATACTTGTATCTCGCTGTCTACATCGGTGGGTTCATCTGCTTAAAGATTTCCTCCAACTGCTCGCGCGATGCCCGGCTCGATTCCGCTGCAAAGCCATAGGTCGCCTCGATGCTTCCTTTTTTAAGTTGTTCCACAACAGCATCCGTGAATTCATCAACAGGGGCGCCGAATGTGTGCAGCCCTTTGCCCCCGAGATCGGTATCAACAGCGGGCGGAATGATTTCGATAACGGAGATCGGCGTGCCGGTAAGTTGGTGTCGCATCGAAAGCGTAAACGAATGCAGCGCCGCTTTTGTGGCGCAATAGACAGGCACATGAGCCAGTGGTACAAAGGCAAGCCCCGAAGTGACATTAATGATTGCAGACCATTTTTGCTGCAGGAGGTGAGGAATAAAGAGGGTTGAAAGGTGGATCGGGGCTTCGAGGTTGATCGCCAACTCTTGCCCCAAGGTTTCCCAAGCCGGCTTCTCTTTCAGTTGAATGCGTTGTTGAATTCCCGCATTGTTGACAAGTATATTCAATCCCGGGAATGATTCTGATACCCAGGTAAAAAGCGCCCTGCGTTCAGTCGGGTCGGCTACGTCGCAGACGCGGATGTGCATTTGCGGATGTTTCGATTGAGCCTCTTTTAATTTATCTTCACGACGCCCACAGATGATGACATAGCTTCCCGCTTGAACAAACCGCTCCGCGAGTGCAAATCCAATCCCGGAACCACCGCCCGTTACAAGCACCGTGTTAGCCTTGAATACCATGTGTGCCTCCTGCTGAATGTTTGAAATAGAGAAATGTTCAGTTATTTATTCCGTATTCTTTGTTCCATTCAACAGCTACTATTCTTTGCCCATTGATATTTTCAGCTTCATCAGAAGCGAGATAAACGGCTGCAGGTGCAATAATATCGGGCTTCAACAAATCTTGTTTTTGATCCTCAGGAAAAGTCGGGGGGATCATACCTGTGAGTGTAGCTCCGCCCGGCAATAAGATATTCAGGGTAATTCCGGTTCCAACCAATTCCTGTGCCCAAATAACACTCATTGATTCCAGCGCGGCTTTGGAAGGGCCATAAGGTGAAAATCCTATACGTTTCATTGTTTCAAGATTAATTGAAATATTAATGATTCGGCCAAACTTCTGTTTCAACATTTGAGGAATTACTGCTTTTGTAACCAGATATGTCCCGTTGACATTTGTATTAATTACCATCTGCCAGTTACTGGCGTCTGCTTCCCAGAATGGCTTTGGCTCCGTCATAAATGATTCATTGATAAATCTCATACCTCTTGCAGCGTTGTTTACTAAAATATCAATTCTTCCGAACTCGACAATAACAGAGTCAACTAGCTTTTGTACATCACCTGGTTTGGTAATATCGGCTAAGATTGCCTTGCCATTTATTTTTAATGCTGTTTCATCTATTTCATCTTTTTGTATAGCGGCAGTAACAACTACCTTTGCCCCATTGTTAGCATAAGCCTCTGCAATCGCTCTGCCTATGCCTCTCCCTCCACCAGTAACAATTGCAACCTTCCCTTGTAATTTGTTCAACATAGCATCTCCTTTGGTCCTGATGTACATAAGTTAGCAACTTCTCCTAGCCAATTTTGTCAAAACGGAGACAAATTGAAAAATTACCTCACAAAAATCTGACTTGTCAAAACCTTTGATCACTTGTGGGACTCCCAAAATATCATCCACCTCAAAAACCAATAAAACCTACCAATGAAAGGTAGCCGATGATGCTTATTGTCACGCACGCAGCTTATTGCTTGCGTATACTCACAATTTGTACCCTTTTGAAAAGTTTACTCCTGACAAGTTGTCACGACTTACCGCCCATCAAGAAGTTCAGACTCAGGCCGGGTAGCAATCCGAAATATAAAGTGCCGGTTAAACTCGCAAGTTCGCGTTCCGAGATGTCGCTAAGTACTGCAATATGTAGTGGTATTTATTGGTCAAGCCCAAGTTAAGTATTCTGCTATAAAGGCTAAGTTTTGGAAAGCCGAAATTCTTAACATTTTCATAGGTTATGTTGTGATTCTTGCGGTCGCATAAGACCTGACCTGGGTGACAACATCAATGCCGCCACCCCGGTAATTGTTCGATTAATCGTACAGATTCTCAATCCAACGGATGGCCTCCGCGTCGCTAACCCTTCCCAATTACATTAGAGTCGTTGATAAGTTTGAATGGCGGAGGATGATCTTGCTTACGATTTCAATTGGCGTTCTAGCTGGCTTGTCCTCGGATGAAAAGAAATCTTACTTTCTTATCTCTTCCAAAGCCTTCCGTTCCATCTCCGCCCGCCCCCCGAAAGTCTGGAGCGGGGTGACCTCCCAGTCGAGTGAGCCCCACATGGGAAGGTTTCGCAGCATTTGATCTAATTCGTCATTGGAAGTGGCTTCAGCGATGAACACAAAGGCCCTGTCGCCAACCGGGAGCCCTCCGGCAAGGATTTTTTTTCCGTTCTCCAGGTTGATCAGTTGATCAAAACTCGGCAGAATGATTTTTGCCAGTACTTCTTTAGCTTCTTCGGGGGAAGCGAACCCAGGACCGCCTGATCCTACTACTAAATATCTCATCATAATTTCTCCTTTTGTTACTATTGGCATATATGCCAGTCGAGGAGATGATTGATAAAATCTTATTCATTATGCTAAGACTGGAGTCCTTCTGTGTAAAGCCTTAAAAGGAAAGCCAAATGGAATCTCTATTTGGCGGTTAGGGATATTAAAGTAAGTATCCCAGGAATACACTGGGAGTATCACTCACTCGATCTAAGTTCGATCATAGATTGCAAGCATCTTTACATAAGTCATCATTATGTGAATCCGAAGCACACCCTCACGGCTTTGACTGCCCCAATCTCCCACCCACCTTACCTCAACATGCCGAAAATTTGGAAACAGCAATTTCTAAGCCTAAACAGGACTTCTCTTTTTGCTCAGTAAGATGAAAAGCTTCTGGCACCTTCTTTGCTAATACTTGCGCTTAGCATACTTGTGTTTGTTTGCCAGGTAAAACAGCGATTCTAATCTTCACGGAGATGAGAAGAAGATTGGAGGTTAAGTATCATGGTAGTTAATAGAACTATTCGGGCACGTATTTTGTTCATAGTCGTATTCTTTTTGGCAATGGGAATATTTTTTGATAACAGTGTGTTTGCGTATGAATTCCCTGGTTGGAGGCACGGAGCTTACGGGTATGATCGTGCAAGCAATGAAGCAAAGGAAGAAGGGCTACCCTTGATTCTTTATTTCAATACGGACTGGTGTAAATGGTGCCAGAAATTAAATAATGAATATCTCGCTTCCTATGAAATAGAGGAATTCCTGAACGGTATTCCGAGAGTGGAAATTAATCCAGAAAAAGGAAGCGCTGAGAGGGCTCTTTCCAAAAAATATGGCGTGAATGGATTTCCTTCATTTCTGGTGTGTATGCCCGCCTTTGGCAGTAAAGCAGAGAAGATAAGTCCATTTTTGAAAAGAGGACATATGACAACCGCTGATCTTCTGCAAGCTATTAAGGAAAAGATTGCCCGTCAATATAACGATAAAGCCTATTCACACATGAGGAATAAAGATTTTGAGACAGCGCTTGAGTATTACGAAAAAGGCAACCAGCATGATCCTGAAAACGCTTACGCATACTATGGGATGGGATTTTGCTATCATTCGATGGCGTACCAGGAAAAATACACAGAACTATTAGAGAGGGCTGAAGAAAACTATTTAAGGGCTCTTGAAATAGCTCCGGATCATGAAGGAAGCAGAAGAGAATTAGAAAAACTCCACAAGGCTATGGAACAGTTTGGGATACATTAGGGCTGAAGGGTACGGCAGTGGAAGCCTTTGGGGCTGCAGCTATCCTGTCCTAATTAGACAAAAGGCCTGTTTACACAGTCGAAATCCGACTCAAGGATAGTTATTCCCCGTATATTTGAATCTACCAGCAGTTTTATTGGAGCTAATCAGGTTTTATGATGATAGCGAATTGTCGGAACAGCGCTTTTGCAGTTATTTTTTTTCTCTTTTGCGGCCTGGGCCCTTTTGCCGAAGGAAGCGACCTGTTTTCTGCACCTGGAGTTTTAAATCCCGACCTCTGCCCGGCTGCAGAGCGCATTGAGCAACTCAATTTTAACAACAAGGTTCTCTATACCCCCGACTCTGAAGATCAGGTCCGAGATTTGCTCGGAAAGGTGTTTTCAAACAACCAGGATGAAGCGAACAGGGCAACTGTAGCTCTTGCCCTGGCAGGTGACCTTAAAGCATTCGATAAACTCTTGAATGCGCCCAATGTCAATGGCCTGAGTCTCTACTGCACCTACTATCAAAATGCCGATGAGAGAAAATGTATTGACCCCTTTTTGGAGGCGGTTGTCATTGAACATCTCGATGACCCGCAATCAGGCGAAGCTTTACTTCAGCTGTTCAGGAAAAACTACTATCAAAGCAGAGTCCTGTTTGACAAATTAATAAAGGTGGATCCCGAGGTAGAAAATGTCAGAAGGTTCGAAAGAATCGTCAATGCACTGGTGGCCACCAATCTCCCGGGGATTGAAGACCAGGTGCTGCAGCATGGGCTGGCACATGCTGCACATGTCGACAGAAAACTCTGGTGGGCTGTTTCTCCGGTTGACAAGCATTACGTAGATTTCTTCACACGACGGGACTTTGAGCCAGGTATACAGTATATTCAGGAGATTCTCGATGCTGCCCACTATTCAAAGGTCCCGGAAAATTATAAGGTCCACCTGATAAACCGACAAAGTGCACTCTATTATAAGCTGGACGTCTTCCCTTCATCACAAACAGGGGCTATCTTTATCAAACAGCTGTCAAAGCTGGTCGACATTCCGTGGGACACTCTTTTCAATGTGGAACTTGAGGCTGTGGGAAGAAGGTCGATTAGACATGCACAGTCAAGAGCACAAAGAAAGCAAATCGTTGATCATCTTGCAAGCATTATAGAGACCGGAAATCGTCTTGGATATGACGTCTGTGAAGAGAAAGCACAGTCAAAGGGTTCCTTCACTATCCAGGTGCGCAGCAGATTGATACAGTTTCTGGCGCAGGCGGCAACGAATGAGGCAGCAGCAGTTCTCTTACAGGAATTTCAGGGACTTGTAGAAAGAAAGGGCTGCCGTAATGCTGAAAATCTCGCCTCGCAGGTGGTTATAGCTTTGAACACCCTACCGCAGTCTGTTCATCTCGATGTGCCTGGGTTTCTGCAAACGGTTTTGAAGTTTGAAAATCGTGAACGGTACATTACCGTACCTGTCATCCTAAAAAAGCATGCTCACCCCGAGGGGCATCAGTATCTCCTCTCGCTTCTTGACGAAATCGTTTTAAAGAAAGATGAACTCAAACCTTTATTCGCTATGGACTTTCAGGGTTCTTTCAACTGGATGTTCGATATCCTGCTTGCTTTTGATAAGCCGGAATATCTTTTTGAAACCAGAAGAAGAATAGATAGGTTTTATGAAGAAAAGAGACTTGATGAGTCACTCTATGTGTCTGCTTCCAAAAGACTCAATTCTTTAATTGGCAATGAATCTCCTCCTTATGCGGCACTGCGGAAGCAAAAAGAAGAGCAGGAAAGGGAGAGAAAGAGACAGCGTGCCATACAGGAGAGAGAAGCCTACAGAGCAGCATATGAGGAGCAAATAGCAAAAAACCTCTCTGCAGAAGGAATCAAGAAAAACGTCGAGCAGCTTTCCTCCGGGGGATTTGCAGCAAAGAGAGCGGCAACTTGGCTCGTCCTTGCCGGGCCTGATGCGCTTCCCCACTTGCATGCTGCGCTGCTTGATCCGTCATCGACTACAAGATCTAAGTTCACGATAATTTCTATGCTCCGTGTTATCGGTGATGAGAGCTCTGTACAGCCCATTCTCAAAACAATGCTGGCAGACCCGAACTTTGTCCATAAGGACGTCTTTCTTTCACTGAGTCACATGCCCGTGACTGATGAGGTGTTTTCTTTTGTTGAGCAGCAGTTGATCAACAACAATTCCAATAAGGTGAAACAGAGCGCCCTGATTTATTTTGCACAGGAAAAGGAATCTCGGTCCAAGAAGTGGATCGACTACTACAGTGATGCAACAGATTCCGAGCTTCGTCTAGCAGCTCTGTATCTTGCCGCGAGGCTTCACGATGAGAGAGCTAAAGATTCGATCACAGCACTGCTGATGAATAGTCCAGACAGATCAGTTCAAGGATTGCTGTTACGGTCACTCGCAGAGCTCGCTCCTCCCGATGAGTTTGAGGAAACGATAAAGAATTCTGGAATCAGTCGAACGGGTGAAGAATATTATCAAGCACTATGGCTTTCAGAATACAGAAACGCAACCAGTGCTGAAAAGGCAGTGGCCGCCCAGAAACTGCTTCAATCAGAAAATCTGTGGGACCGAAGGGAAGCGGTCCGCTATCTCATCGAACAGAATCGCGTCGATATCCTCGAACCTTTCCTTCTTGTCAATGCGAGGGTCGAGTTGCCCTATATGATTGAGGTTCAAGGATCCCATGTGGGACAGCTTATCGTTCTCGAAGCAAAGAAAATGGGATACCTGATAGAGGATACTGACGAGAGTATTAGCTTATCAAGAGAATAGTTTTCTCTTGGAGTCCTTTCAACGGGCGCTAGCTTAGAAACTAAAAAAAAATCAGTAGGACAGCATTGTTACACAGCTGCGAACCGGTCCTCAAGCGCTGAGGTTCCCTGCTTCAGGTACGCAGACACTCGTAGGGGATGCTGTCAATGATACTGTAAATTGAGTGTGCGATCGCAAGGGTAAGAAAGGTGAAGGTGAGCAGTCCACTCCCGTAGCAAGGCTGACCGCCATGGGAATGATGCCAAAGCAGGTTGTGATGGTCCTCATCAGGATCGGCCCCAGACGTGTACTGTCGCCCTCTACTATGGCGGCGCTTTTTTCCATTCCCCCGAAGCCCGCAGCTGACCTACATAATCGATGTTGACGATCCCGTTGTTCACCACAATGCCGATCTGCATCATGATACCGATCTAGGACATAACCGAATGTGACTGGCCGGTCATGAGAAGGGCAAGGGGGACAGCTACAAACGCCAACAGCGCGGCTACCATGATGGCAAGGGGCTGGAAAAATGACTCAAACTGCGCTGCCACAACCATGTTGACAAGCAGAATGACAAACAGCATGACCCAGAGCATCGCGGGGGCCATTTACCCTTTATCATCGATGGAACCGCCTAACCGGTACTAGCCGAAACTTGTATGGCTAATCCTACCATTTTCGGAACATACGGCGGAATGGAATCATCCGAACTTGCTCGTTTCTTAAACCAATGGCGAATGTGATACGCTAACAATCTCGCAATATTTGACACGATACTCAACATTATCTTTAGGCGAAAGGGCTGTGCGCACCATTGCAGGTGTAATGAGATTGCTCGAGGAATTCTAGACTAGATAATATCTTGCACTTTATCACACGAGATTCTACTCGCATATTTTGTATTAAGATTTCTGATGAGGAGAGTGTGACTTAAGGGCTGCTATCTTCACTATTCCTAAGGGATGGATTATGCCATGCAGAGAATTTTATGTATAATATCGGGAATAGGGAGATATATAGAACTTTCTCTGCAAGAGTCCTTCATTATGGGGATATGCAAATAATCTTCCTTCTAATCAATAGGTTATGCTCTCATTGCATACAAAATATGGAAGATATAATCACTGAAGGATTTCATAATGGCTATCACATTGAATAAATTATTCCTTGTATCGAGGTTAATGTTGAATCGCGCATTGGCAGTCTGGCCCTGCTTATTCCTAATTGTTCTAAATGCACAGGATGCACCAACAAAAGGTTTGGACAGGAAAATACACACTGGTAAAGTCAAAAGCCATGAAAGCCGAATGGGGCCTTTCAAAATATTGGAAAGGGAGTTTACAGTAATTCTTAAACTTATGAAATATCAGGGTGCTTCAAAAGGCTTTGATGAGACAGTTGAGTCATTCTCCATTGTGGACAAAGAAGGTGAGGTTCATTATCAGAAGTCGTTCGAAGTTGAATATGGTAATGAAGGATTTGCCGAGAGCATAGGAGTATCGGCATATACTCTTGAGAGTAAGGGAAGAAAAAGCTTTCTCTACGAATCAGGAAAGCTGAAAGAATTTATCTCTAAGGGACACGAAGGTGCAGGATTAATTCTCTATTACAGTGTTACTCCCAGCGCACCTTCTTCAGGAGTTTCATGCCAAGTGTTTACATTAGAAGGAGAACATTTGGTTCCCCTGTTTGCGCCTTTAACTGTTTACGGGCAAATTTATGAATTACCACAGGGGAGCAATCCGAGTGCATTGAAACTTTTTGATCGCAATACCATGAAGTTTGTGGTACGGACTGGATGGTTTGAGGTTATTATTCCGGTTAAGGTATTAGACAGATTGACAGTTGTGCCATTACACTATCATTCAACTTTTGGTTACAATGCCTTCGATGTGATTGTTGAGAGAAGACATTCTGAAGAAGAAACCTTTGTAAGATTTTTTAATCATCCTGAGGTATCTTCCATGCCGCGACATGTGATTATTAAGAGGGATACAAAAGTAGAGTTTTTATGGGCATATGCAAGGGTTTCAATCGGATCAGGTGGTGCTGAATGTGTAATCTCCATAGACGAAATGCCTTGGCTTAAGCTAAGAATTGATGGTAAAGAGGGATTTGTCAGAGATGCGGAAGACCTTTTAGCATTGGGGATTCATCCAGCTGGTTAATTGGAGGGGCATGATACTTAATTTTTTAGAACGGGATTGCAGGTGATTAAGAATCTGAGCAATCGCATATCATGGCTCACAAGTCGCATGGGAAGTATGTCCGTCACCAATCTCGAAGAAGGCCTCTACGGTGTTTTGACCAATGTCGCCCGTGAGCACGGTACAAAAAGCCAGAAAGGTTTTCTAATTCAGTTCCCCCTCACTCACGAAGATCTGAGTTTTCTCGTTGGTGCTCACCGAGTAAGTATCACCAAAGCCATGAAGGATCTCAGGCAATCAGGTCGGATTATCAAGGAGGGGAAAACTCTAGTTTTGCCACTTGATCGGCTGTAATGCTTAAGTCTGGAACCCTCAGACTCTTCTAATAAATCATTTCTTTTTATATCGAGCGTTGTTATCATTTGTAGTACCTCTCGATTTATCTTAGCCATTTTTCTAAACCGTCTTTTCGATCCGCCTCAGCTTCCTTACCATGACAATAGCCTCTTACAGTGACACGCTTTCCACGCTTTCGGTCGGACTAGGCTAAGTAGTTAATATGCTGTTATAAAGAGAGCAAAAATGGCCTGACTTCCGCCTCAAAACGGCTTTTTGGGGGTAAAAAGGGCGGTTTAAGCTGAAGAATTTATCATGTGATTCACATAATGAAATGAGTAAACAATTATCACGAAAGCGTTATAAGCTGCAATTCCCTACCAAGCTGCTTTGACTTCAAATAACACCATTTTGACATTTTTATCGCCCATCCATGAGAAATCAAGATCTTGAGGCGGGTTATTTCATTATGCTCTCTTTACAGATTTTGTGGTAGGTTTAGTCGAGCGAATTTTGGACTCTTTATGCTGTGCGCACTGTCCACCTACTTGATCGGATTTTCTCTTTCTCGATCCTATCGGACGGTTTGGATTTCTACTAGCTTGACATATGAACTGCCCCCTTTGCCGTTAAGCTCTTCAAGACAAATCACCAGGCAGACGGTAGTCTTTTTGTGTTGACAGAACCCTTCAATTGATCTTAAAATAATTCCATTAAAGTTCATCCCTATTTCGACGTAATGCGAATGAACGGAGGGGCATCAAGCAAACCTTCAAGCACGGCGCTGAGTTCATCTCAAGAAATCATTTTCCCTTGACGCTCCTTTATTATCGCTCGCACCTCCTTTGACGATGTTTTCTTATGTTCTGGTTCATTTATTGATGCTCTAAATGTAAATTGTGGGGCAATTGGCAAGGCAATAAATCAGTCCTTGTGCCTTATTATAGTCAAGATTCAAGCGGGACAAATGAGACTCTTTTGGTTTTGCTAAACAATGGAATGCGACTGGCGTACCAGGCAAAGCTGATAGAAGGTCTTGGATCGATTTCTGGGTCTCCGAGGCCTTCTGGCGATTTTCCAGACAAACCGGGGTGAGACGCTTGGAGGGCTCACCGCTGATGATCTAGAAGTCATTCGTGTCGAGCGCAGAAACGTGGTGCTGTTCACAGACGGAGAGACATACATGGCGAATGGAGAAATCTTCCCCGTCGACGAGTAAACCTACTGGTGGGGCCAAGAAAAGAGGAAATCCAATGCAAGACAGCGCGATGAGTAATGAAAAGGGGTTGCGGGAGAATATGGAGGCGCTGGAGCAGTTCCGTGAAGAGGTCAGAGATGCCGCGGAGCTTCTTGACTTCGCCGTATCAGAGGGCCGCGAAGTAGCGAACCGTATCATCGATGATATTAAGAAGGCTCAGCAGTATCTGACGGAGTCTGATCTCCCACCTCCAGAGGATCGTGCCACCTTCGAAAAGGCCTACCGCGATCTTGCCCAGTTCATGTCACCGATAACCATCAGGACGCTTCGCGCCACATCTGACAAATACGGCCGCAAGCTAGGAAGGCTGCTTGTCTTCAGTCAAATCTCTGAGGCGAGGATTTGGTCACGGAAACTGTGGTATCTGACTGTTGTCTTCATTCTGTTCGCTTTGTTTGGGGAAAACCTCCAGACAATCTTGCTCGAATTCTATCCTGCAGATGAAGTGACCGGGGGCGCACTGCTCAAGTGGCAGATATTGTCTTCAATCCTTCGAAGCGTCACCCCTTTCACATACGGTGCTATTGGTTCTCTGGCTTATCTTCTTCGCTCCTGTCACCAATTCATCCAGAAACGCGAGTTCGACAAGAATCGAATCCCGGAGTACATAAGCAGGATACTCCTCGGTATCGTCAGCGGTGGAAGCATTACCCTGTTTATCCAGGAAATTGCTTCAGACCAAGGGGCCATCAAAATCAGCGCCGCCGCCCTTGGCTTTCTGGCCGGATACAATACGGATTTTCTGTTTAAGACCATAGAACGGATTGCAGAGGCCATTCTACCGAAGGTTGGCCTGGAGACGATTCAGAGAGCTCGAGTGATAGCAGCGAAATCTCCCGTGCAGGAATTGATCACCCCTACTTCGATGGAGACACTCATCGACCTACGCAACAAAGCGACAGATGATGAGAGTAAGAAGTTTATTGAAGAGCTCATCGCCAAGCTCGTCGAAAGGAGATGAGCTCTAGAGTATTAAATTGCCGTCCTGGGTGTTTGTGGAGCTGACTCCGCTCAGAGGAGTTTCCACGCTTAGGCTCTGTCTTAGGTCCTATGCAAGGGCAATTTTGACATTGTGAATCCATTACTTCAACTGATGAGGAGAGCGTTATGCCCAGACTAAAGCACTGCCTGCTCTTTGTTGCGGCGCTCTTATTAGTTAACTGTGCCCACACGAGGAAAGTCCAGCTTGAAAGCGTAGCCAAGGATTGGTGCATGGTAATCCGCGCCAGCCAGGTCATCCCAGTCTACCCTCTCACTGAAGATCTGCAACCAGGTGACATTTTCCTCGTGCAGATGCCTATTGACCAACAACAGCGTGCGTACGAAGTCAAGGGCTTCCTACCGCTGGATAATTTGGTGTATCGGCTGAATCCCTCAGGCTATGTTGAATTCTATGAACGCTCTTTTGAGGTTGGGGGACAGGAGAAAGAGTTGCCAAGATTCTGGCTCGAGCCAGGGAAGACGACTGCTTGGACTCAGGCACCCGATGCCGCATTCCCATCGTACAACTTCACCGTCCGGCGTGGAGTTGGGTTCAGCCTTGCTCTGCCCGTTCAGGGCGTGCCTGTTGGACTCAGTCTCCTCGGGTCCGACTCCGCCAACGGAAGCATCTCCATAGCAGACGCTCGCACCTACGGGGTAGATACGGTCTCACTTTACGACAATGTTCGTGAATGGGCCCAGAAAAACCAGCATTTTCTAATGAGCTACCAACCGACGGAAAAGAAGAAGAACTACCTGCGGGTCATCAGTCGCGTCTACCTGACCGGGAAACTAAATGTGTCGCTTGAGGACGCCAGCTCTGGCAGTGCTGGGGTCTCTGCAGGTATTTCCAAGCCTGTGGATTTGCTGGTTCAGACCACAGACCCTAACACAAACAAGGTCACTATGGAAAAGTATACGGAGAATCTCGACAAGCTCAATCAAATGATCAGCAAGGCTCTGGGAATGCAGGCAGTAGAAGGAGCTCAGAGCGTCCTGCCTGGCGGCACGCTCAAAGTTGCGGCTGCATCGGCACGCTCGATCACACTTGTTGAAGAATTCGACCGTCCTCTTGTCATAGGCTATCTGGGGTTCGACCTGCTCATCGACAAAGGTGGATTGGTTGGCCCTCCGTTTCCCACCCATGCAGTCCTTGTTCAAGGTGTTCAACCCACGGGGTTTGTGGGCTTTACCGAGGTGCAAAGAACCATAAGGCAGTTGTTGCGGCGGCTTGAAGATTCCGATGATCCTGATTCAGCTCGTTCGAAGGTGGTTGAAGAACTCGCCGGGGAGGTTCAAACTGTTTACAACATGTATATTGCACTGGATGATTCTGCACAAAGACGTGCTGATCTATTTAGAGCACTTATGACGCTATATCTGGCCGGTGAATCAGGAGGGGGGCCACACCACGAGAAGTTACAGACGGCTTTGGAAAAAGCTTTACGATAGTAACAGATAAATGGGCTTTCTTGTATAGAATGGTCCACACAAGGAATAGCTCTATGGCAACGTTTATTAGACAACCTATCGAGCCAGGTACTCCAGGTCAAACAGTCTGGAAAAGAATCAGGGACCTACTGGTTACTAATGAATCGGTTGAAGTCGTGGTGACAACAACTGAAGACTCCGACAAATTTGAGCTTCGAGCTTGGACTCGCGTTCGGAATGATGGCTCGAACGGTCAAAATGCGATGCCAGGTGCCGACTACTAAACACCTAGGTCGCCATCCAGCAGAGCTCGCTCCAAGATTTGATCGGGCATACCGAACTGCACGAGTTCCGAAGACCGTGCAGCCACTCGCACTCGCCAGTCATACTCGAGACAAAAGAGGCGACGATGCAACCAACGACTAGCGGCAGAATCGAATTGACGCCGACGGTCGAGTCGATCGTCGACAGCCTGTCCCGCAAGGAAGTTTCCTCTTGGGAAATCGTCCATATTCTGCTTCAGCGGCACCCGGAATACGGTCGGGCCACGGCGCGAGAGGTGTCCGAGGGCAAAGGACCGCCGACTGGAAGCAGCCAGCCGGCCGAAGATTGGTTACAACAAGTGCTCGAACTCTTCGAGCCACGAATGGTCTCCCGGTTCCACGGTAGGTTGTTTATCCTTGGGCTTTGCCGTCTCGACGCCGGCTTATCCGACTACCTTTCTAAAGTCGGCTTCCTGGCGGCCCTGCAAGACGAACTTCGAGAGGATTTCGCCTCATTGCTGCGCCCGGAAGTTGCCGGCCCCGAAGCCTATCGCGGGGCATTCCTTCGCTGGCTCCACAACCGAGCCAAGTACGACACGCAGGTCGGACAGCCACGTCAACAAGGCTTTCTCACGATAATCGAAGGCGGGCCTGGCCTCGAGCCTATCGCTCGACTGACCCAGCGCCAGATGTACAATCAATGCTTTGTCGCCCGCTACACCCAGCCCGTCGGATCGACGCTGAGCGACACGCTCGTCTCGTTCTCTAACGACCTACGCGCCCTCGTTGCGGACGACACCTCCACGGTAGGCCACCTGCTTCCAGATCCCGCTTCCGAAAAGCGGGCTTGGAAACAGTTCGTCTCCACGCAGCTACTCGACGTTCTTCGGAATGTTGAGGAGAAACAGCGGAGGTTGTCCAGCGACGACCTGCTGGAGCGCCTCCTGCCGACTTTCGAAGGCGATCAGGTGCTGCGCAAAGGGGACCGGTTGGTCCTGCTCATCGAGCTGCGCGGCGTCTCCCCATCTCAGACGCTGGGAGATGTGGGCCTGACGCCGCCAACGCTCGAACAGATGGCGGCGCTTCCGGAGCGCTTGGCCGTCGTCGTCTCGGGCCTACCGTCAGGCCTAGCGGCCGAGATCGATGGGCCGTACGTGCTAAAGCTTCGGATGCCGCTTGACCCGCGACTCACGCGCGGACAGCCCCTCAGCAACGACGTGCCAGTGGGCCCCGATAGATTGAACATCGCCACTGAGATCGGATCGCTGGCCGAGACGATTGTCCTAAAAGACATGAACCCACCGATGGTCGTCGGGATTCTCGGCGGATGGGGCTCCGGGAAGTCGTTCGTGCTGCACCTGATGGAAGAACGGCTACAGGAGATCCGCTGCGAGCGGGTTCCGGTCACGGCGGATGGCGGAGCGGCTGCAGACTCGGACTTTCCCTTTGTCGGCCACCCATACGTGATCCGGTTCGACGCATGGACCTACGCCAAGAGCGACCTATGGGCGAGCCTGATGCAAACGATCTTCCTGGAGCTAGAGCGGCAGTTGACCCTCGAGCAGGTTTTGCAATGCAAGCTCAGGATTGACCTGCGAGAGAACACCGAGATCTGGCGCGTGCTGAGTCGTCTTAACGAAGAAGATCGCGACAGGCTCACAAAAACCGAGCTGGGGACGCGCGCGCTCCAGATCGCTCAGCAGTTCGACTCCGGAAGGATCACCGAGCGCATCCTGTGGGACAAGCTTGCGGGACTTAAGATGGAGGAGACCGCTAGGCTCCGGAGAGCGGAGAGCGAGCTCGCAGCAGTCCAGATCGACCGGGACCGGACATACCGTGAACTTGAGCACAAAGTGGACGAGCAACTCGCCGCACGCGCCCAGCTTGCCGCATGGAGACCTGTAAAGCAAGCGATCGCCAAGTGGGTCGGAGGGGAGCTGGAGGCGCGATTGCAGGCGGCGGAGGACGTATCCTTACCTACCTTCGACGAAGTCAAGGCCTCAATCGCCTGGTACAAACGGCTGTTGATGGGTTGGGGTGCTGCGCCGCTCGCCTTTTTTGTATTTGCCGCTGTGGCGTTGATCGTTGGCACGGTGGTTTTCAAGCAATACAAGTTGCCCTCCGCACTCGCTTCAGCGATCAGCACCATGATAGCCGGAGTCGCGATGGCCGTGAAGGGGTATCGTTGGCTAGAAGATCGACGGCGGGATTACCAGAATGCGTTTGCGAAAGAGGTGGCGATCGAGGCAAAGTCTCGTGAAGCGCTGGTCAAGGAGGCCTTGCTCGTTGCCGGCGTCGAGGAAAGTCCGGAGAAGGAAGCCGAAACCGAAACAGAACATCCTGTCGTGCGGGACCCGGATGTGACGGCCACAGCTACGGCCCTGCGCGAGCAGGATGCGCAGCTGGCTCGCAAGCAGGCTGAGGTAATGGCGTTACGCCAGAAGGTGGGGATCACCGCGCGGCACGACTCACTGCTCGATTTCGTGAAGCAGCGACTCGAAGGCAAATACTATGAGGACAAGCTGGGGTTGCTCCAGCAGGTTCAGGCAGACCTGGCCGAGCTGAGTACCGCGCTACTGCCATCGCGGGCGACCCAGGAGGTTGCTGATGGAGCCTATGCCGAGACGCTGGATCAGCTGTTCCCGCGTGGCCAGCCGCGAATCATACTTATCGTCGACGATCTCGATCGCTGTCCACCCGATAAAGTCGTCGACGTGCTGGAAGCGGCGCAGTTGCTCGTCAAGACACCGCTCTTTGTGGTAGTCATCGCGATGGACGTCCGCTACGTGACCAGAGCGTTGGAGAAGGCGTACGTCGATGTTCTCGTCCGGGGTGGGGAGCCGTCCGGTCTAGATTACATAGAGAAGATCGTCCAGATCCCTTACCGGGTGCGGCCGGCATCGCCGGCGAGCATTGGAGGGTTTCTCCGATCGCAGATGCGACTGGCCAAGCTGAAAGAGGAGGAGGCCGAGGCGTCGTCCACGGGACAGCCGGAGGAGGAGGAAGTGGAAGATGAAGTACCGACTTCCACATCGTCGACCGAGCTGGAAGGCGAGCTTGGGCGGGTCGCGTTGGTGCAGCCAACACGTACGGAACTGCGACCGCTGCCAACCGAGATTCTCGAGTTCAAGCGCGAAGAGCATCAGATCATCAACGTATGCTGCAGCGCGGTGGAAGTCAGTCCGCGCGCCATGAAGCGCCTTGTTAACGTCTTCAAACTTATGAAGATCATCTGGTATCGTCAGGGTCTCGAGGACGGTCCCGACGACGCCGTCAAGCAAACCATGCTGGCCTTGCTGGCGCTGGCCGCCCGCTTTCCTGATGTGACGCGCGAGTTGCTCCGTCACATGGAAGGCGTATTCCGTCAACGGGGTGATTTTTGGGAAGAGCCACTCACAGCGTCACTCGCCGCCCGCTGCGAGCAGGCGGCTCGCACGGCAATCTACCCTCCCGACTGGCATTCCGTTCAAACGGCCCTGCTTGATTCGAGGCTCTTCACGCAGAACCTGACCTATCGGGATCTGCAAGAAAGCAACTTCAATCTTATCAGCTCGTTCTCCTTCGTCGGTGAGACCGATCCGGAGCGAGAGGCGGCGCTGCAAAGGAGAATACCCTTGTTCGAAAAGTGGCCGTCCGATCCTGCTCTACCCCTGACGAAACCGCCCACGCCGCGCCGCTCAAAGGGCGTGACTTAGCGGGCCACGCGGAGCTAGAGGCGTTTCGGACTATTTATCTCACACAGACCCATGAGCAGTTCTGATACCCTGCATTCCGGAGCCAGATGTATCCTCGATAGGATCTAAGAAGAGGCGGTTTGGCTTTACCCCTATACCAGACTTTGTGCTAACCCGAACAAGTGAAGCCTGGCCTCTTGACGTTATCTGCAGATTCCTATCGCCCCAGTCGAATATTTACTTACTCGATCCTCTTGAATATCCCTAAACTTCACATACTCAGATAGATCAAAGGGTTTTCAAAAAGCGGCTTCATAGAGATTGTTTCCTTCTGCAGTGGTGTTCACTGAATATTTGGTTTTCGCAGACAACACAAGGGGAAGTCATCAAAAATGTCGCCGTGACCATTGAGAGGCTCATTTATGTTTCACCTCCGAGTCAAGGACTATATCTTTTATTCTATACGTCGGCTCCAATAATTTTAGTCTCCGCTATATCTTTTGAGAAAATGATAGTCTATAATCTTAGCATCATGAAGTCATAACTTTACGCACCCTAATTGATTCGTCCCATCAAATTCTAGCAGTCAGAACGGTACGTCGCAGGGGCCGACACCCGAGGACGCCAGGAAGGACGGCCATATCCGTGGTCGCAGCAAGTGATTCATGAAATATCCGGGCCAGGTAAACTCGCCCTGGTTAGCATGGAATGCAATTCTAATAAGAATCTTCTCCTTGACGGTGGCTCTTGCCCGCCACTTTTTCCTGAACACCCCAATTGAAGCGGTGCGTAGGTCCATAGAGAGGTGAATGATGAAAGATTCGAATCATAGGGAGAATGTAAGAATGGATGTCTCGAATGACGCCGAACCGGCAGCATTCGAATATGAAAAGCGACGAAAGACGGGAGCTAAAGATGGCCTGGGACGAAGAGAAATCTCCCACGAACAGCGTCAAGAAATTCTCGACGAGCTATTCTTCGAGGGAGAAGAGCAGATGCCTTACGTGAGGCAGTTCTACTCGCTGCTCGCGATCTCTACCTTGATTGCATCCTTAGGCCTGATGAAAAATTCCACTGCGGTGGTGATCGGCGCCATGTTGCTCTCGCCCTTGATGACACCCATTCTGGCATTCGCTGCGAGCCTCATTATGGGATGGCCCACCCGATCCGGTCGTCTTCAATGCGTCTGTTTTTCGCTACGCTATTTGTTTTTGCTTTATCATATCTATTACCTCTTGTTTTCAGAATACCTACAAACGTTGTTGTCCCCGCTGAAATATTGGCGCGCACCAATCCAAGAATGGGTGAGCTTTTGATTGCACTGAGTGCTGGTATTGCAGCTGCCTACATGCTTGTGCGTAGGGAGACCTTGTCTATTTTGCCGGGGGTAACGATCGCCGTCGCCCTGATTCAACCGCTGTACGTCTCGGGACTTTTAGTGTATTTCAAAGAATACGCGCTGGCCTGGAATGCCTTCTTACTCTATGCCACGAACCTGGTGGCAATCATCCTAACAGCAGGCACAGTGCTACTGCTTACGGGCTTTAAGCCGTAAGATCGATAAATGATCTCCGGGACCTGCACGACCGCCAGGTGGCAATCTCGGTCATTGACGACTGGATAGGAGAAAACAGCGTGGAGATAGTGGATGTGGAGGTGGAAGACAATCTCTTGAAGGTTTTCCTCTTGATCAACCTGCCCATCGAATCACTGTACGAAAGACGGGTTTCGTCCTTTAGGGCATATCTGAGTCCGGAAATGACAATAGATTCACTTAAGCAGCGCCTGATGGCGGTACTTGATAAAGAGGTCGACATCACGTTGAAGGGGTCTTTTGCCTTCTGGAAATCGACCTGCAAGGTACCCGCGGACTGCTATTTCTAATCCCTAATGTTGCCTCTGAGACGTTACAGCTAGTCTGTTCACTTAGTTTATATAACATACTCTACACACCCTGCACCTGCAGAAGAGCCTACCACATTACGTACTAGGGCCTTTAAAGCTTCATCAAGCTCTAGAAAATGTGATTTATCCTCTGGAGTTCAATGTATACAAAAAAAGGAGGTAAATGATGCTACGAGGAAAGTTTCTGGTTGTTTTGTTGCTGTTAATAGCGCTTCTGGCAGGACCCGCTCTGGCGCAGGACGTTAAATCCATTCTAAAGCTTGATCAAGCATGGTCTGGTGATTTTGATGGGATGGTTGAAAGACATCTTATTCGAGCTTTGGTACCCTACAGCAAGACATTCTACTTCCTGGACGGAGCCGATCAACGTGGTCTCGAGTATGAGCTTTTGAAGGAGTTTGAGAAATACATCAACAAAGAGCTCAAGAAAAGACACTTGAAGATTCGCTTGCTCGTCATTCCCACCAAGAGGGATAGGCTTCTGCCCAATTTAGTAAAAGGATTAGGCGATATTGCAGCAGGCAACCTCACCATTACACCAGAGCGCTTGAAAGAGGTTGATTTTTCAGATCCCTA
>WOR8_10003001_pt1 | contig 27440 bp, 17 predicted proteins | sample DeeMarSeWOR38_10_FD_19890 | JGI IMG/M metagenome (IMG submission 19890) | reverse complement strand
CAAAACCATAGGTTGTTTCATCACCTATAAAGAATTGAACAGCAGTACTTGAAGGTCTATACCGTAATTGATACCGGTTATAACCTGATGAATTTCGAGTAACAATACCTAAAAAGTTACCAGTACCAACACCAGTTCGATAAACCCAGGCTTCAATTGTAACTCCATCAGTAATATCTAAACTAGAATCTCCTCCGCAGTCGATATAATCATTAGAACCATCAAAATTGTTAGCACCATCCAGCACACCAGTATAATCCTGTGTAGAACCATAGTTTGTTCCATTATTACCATTACTTGTTGAATCATAATGAACTCCAGAGGCTTCACTAAGATGCTGAGTAATCATATAATTAGAATCCCAAACACCACTAGGGTTTTCCATATCAGTTGCTAATACATTGCCATAGTACATGTAAAATGAGGTATTAGATAAACTTGATACCGATGTTAAATTAACCCAAGCTATCAAATTACCATTAGAAGGATTATAATATTCTATTTCATGGTTAAGCTTGTTTGCAATTCCATCACTATCCATAAATATAATATCATTTCCGGAAATTTTTGCTTTATCTCGCAGATCAGAATCAGTTATATTTATAAAAATTGGGAAATTTGTTAAATCACAATCCACTTGATTGTGATCAATTGTGATTTCTTTCCTATAGATCCAACCTTGATTAAATGGGTTTGTAACAGTTCCAATTTCAGTTGAAAATCTGAATGTGCCATTCGTCCAATTTCCTGACCCAAGCGGATCTGTTACATTAACACTCCACCAATAATAACTTCCATAACTGTTGAAAGTGTATTTTTGTGAATAAGTTCCATTGGGAACAGATGAATTGGTACCAATATTTGACCATGAACCACTTGCATTTGTTCTAAAAGTAACATCCATTGTATCTCCCTGTGAATCTAAAACTGTAATACTAAGTGAAATACTACCAACTGTAATATTTCCTGTATTATTTCCAGGGGATTCATTAGATATAATTGGTTCGCCTGGAGGTTGTAATAACTCCTCTGTTCCAATTGAATAAAACGAGCTAGGATTATATTGATTGTTATATTCAGTTGAAATCCAAGAGGAATTACGCTCAATATCTGAAATTCTTATCTCATCAATACCGCCAGCAAAAAAGTTAGACGTAGAATATCTACCGACTTCAAGATAATTATTAGAAGAAAAGCTTGGTGAACCAGAAAAAGAACCTGTCTGTGTTTGCTGAACACCATCGACAAACAAAAGCATATTTGTCCCATCCCATGTACCAACAAGATGAGTCCAAGTATCAGTTGGTAAATCAGAATCAGAACTGACAATAGTATATCCAGAGCCATCACCAAGGAAAAACTGTACAGATGTAGGAGAAGTAGTTTTATAACGAAGTTGATATCTATTATATGATGTACCAGCTCTGTTAGCTATTCCAGGATAAGAACCGGTTCCAGCAGCAGTTCTATAAACCCATACCTCAATAGTGATACTACCAGCTATGTCAAGGCTGCTATCCCCTCCGCAGTCAATATAATCATTTGTACCATCAAAACTATTTGCACCATCAACCTGACCAACAAAGTCCTGGGTAGATCCAGTATTAGTACCATCATTACCATTACTTGTTGAATCATAATGAGTACCACTGGTTTCATTTAAATGCTGAACAATTAGATATGAAGAATCCCAAACACCAGAGACATCCTGCTGATTTGCAGCTTCTGAATTTCCGTAATACATGTAAATTGTTGTATCAACTGTTGATGAGAGGCTTGTAACATTCACCCATGCAATAAGCTGTCCTGTTGAATCATCAAAATATTCGATCTCATGACTTAATTTAGCTCCACTTACATTAGTAAAGGCGATATCATCACCATCAGCTTGGCATTTAGATGAATCAGATAGATCACTATCAGAAGAAATACTTATTAAAACCGGGAAATTACTAAAATCAGCATCAACTTCTGTATAATTTATCGTTATCTCTTTTCTATACTGCCAGTTAATATTCCACCATGTGTCATTTGAGTCCCTATCATCTAATGGTAATATATCATCATTTGTGTAATCAAATTTAGAGTCATCTTGATTATTTGGTTTTTCTAAAATTATGTTGTTCTTAGTTTCTGAACGGTCATTTATATAATCATTTGATATTATATCAAAAGAATTACTAAAATCAGTTACCATTGCAGCTGAAAAAGTAGAAATTATTAATATCATACTTATTAAGGTACCTACTATTAATTTTTTCATTTTATCCCCCTTTTTTGAATATTTTTATTATTCTTGCTATAGCATAAACCAATATATTTAAATTCGAATATTTTTACTTCCTTTGATTGTTAAATTGATGGTTTATATAATTTTCCATATATGATTACTAATATATTATTTTATTTACTATTTAATTATATTAAAAATTAATTTACAATATTATAAAGCTTTCTATATAAAAATGATGAAATGATTATTATAATCAAAATAAAGTATATATAAATTTTTTAGAAAATAATGAGGTAATAATCTATTGAATCCTCATCAAATATTTGAAAATTGGACTCGAAGTTAGTATTTTTTCAAATATTGGGAATCTCTCAATTATTCTAACGATAAAACGAACAAATAAATTGTTTGAAGCAGATCTACTGTTTAGCACAAATACATAGAGTTTTCCCCAATCGCTCTCCGCACCATAAATGTCTTTTGCCTTTACTCGAACTTCGTAAAGTCTGGTAATTTTTGGCCATGAATGAACTTTTGTTATGTTATCACCTGATTCATGAGGTCCATCCCAGTCATCATGGGTACCATCTCCCCAATCTATGAAATATAGTACTTCATCACCCTCAGGATCGATTGTTACAATATCATAATCATAATTATGATTTGGGATATGTATTCCCTGTACTCCCTCAACAGTTGGTCTTATTGGCGGTAGATTTGTATCTTTTTCAGTTGTAAATGTCCATATCAAACTTCTAGTTTCTGCACCAAAATAATCAATTGCTATTATTTGCCAGTAGTATTTTGTGCTGTAATTAAGTAGACCTGGTTCATAAGTAGTATCTGTATAGTTACTCTCATATAATGGGGGTGGATTTGTGGTTCCCAAATATATATCATATGTAACTGGGTCTCCATCTGGGTCGCCACCATCCCATTTAAAATTGGTATTAACATCTACATTTTTTGAGCCATTTATTGGAATAGGATTACTTGGTCTGTATGGTGCATCATTTGTTCTGGTCGTAAAATTCCATATCGGGCCAGTTGTTGAAACACCATGTTCATCCCAAGATACAATTTGCCAATAATAAGTTGTAAATAGTTCTAATGTTCCTGGATTATAACTTGTAGCTGTTTGGTTATCAAATACCAAGGGTGGTGGACTAGAATCTCCAAAGTAGACATCATATGTGACATCATCACCATCCGGATCACCTCCAGTCCAGCTTATGATTATATCAACTGAAATACCTGTTTCACCATCTGCTGGATTTGGATTGGTGGGAATATTTGGAGGATCATTTAAGGGATTCATTGTAATTGTTACAGTTGCAGTATTTGAGTAAGAGTTTCCATCATATGCCTGGTATGTGAATGTGTCTGTTCCAACATAGTTGTAATCTGGTAAGTATTCAAAGCCTCCACTTGAGTTGAGATCTAATGTTCCATGGGTGACATCATTTACCAGAAAAGCTGATAATGGATCATTTTCAACATCTGTATCATTTGTAAGTATTCCTGGTGCTGAAATATTTAAGGGGACATCTTCATTTGTTATGTAATAATCATCATTTGCCACTGGTGGGTCATTTACTGAATTGATTGTAATTGTTACAGTTGCAATATTTGAATCTGATGATCCATCGTTTGCTTTGTATGTGAATGTGTCTGTTCCAACATAGTTGTTGTTTGGAGTGTATGAAAATCCACCGTTTGTATTTAGGTCCAATTCACCATTAGATACATCAGTTACTAGAATTGCTATTAATGGATCGTTTTCAACATCTGTATCGTTTTGTAAAACTCCCGGTACGGGAACTGTGAGTGTTGTATCTTCATTTACACTATAGTCATCATCATTTGCTACTGGTGGATCATTTTCCTGAGTAACTGTTATATGAACTGTTGCTGTTGTTGAGTTTAATAGACCATCGTTTGCTTTGTATGTGAATGCGTCTGTTCCAACATAGTTGTTGTTTGGTGTGTATGAAAATCCACCGTTTGTGTTAAAATTCAATTCACCGTTTGATACATTAGTTACTAGTATTGCTGTTAATGGATCGTTTTCAATATCTGTGTCATTTGTTAAAATACCAGGTGATGCAATATTCAAGGTTGTATCTTCATTCATAGAATAATCATCATCATTTGCTATTGGAGCGTCGTTTACCGGATTGATTGTAATTGTAGCTGTTGCGTTATTTGAATAACTAGTACCATCATAGGCTTTGTATACAAAGCTATCAGTACCATAATAATTTGTATTTGGATTATATTCAAATGCTCCGTTTAAGTTTAGACTTAATACTCCATTTGATACACCACTTACAAGAATTGCTATTAAAATATCGTTATCTGGATCTGTATCATTTTGTAAAATACCCGGTTCCAAAACATTAAGCGTTGTGTCCTCATTAGTTGAGTAATAATCATCATTTGCAATTGGTGGATCATTTATAGGATCATTTAAAATTTTAATTTTAGCTGAAGCTGAAAAAATAGAAGTCGTAATTAGCATTATTACGAATAGACTTACTATTATCTTTTTCATTATTTCCCCTTTTTCATCTAATTTTTTTCCATATTCTATTGAGGGTGATATTATAGAATAAATAGATTTAGTAAATTTATTAATCTCTCAAATATCGGAGACTTATCAATTATTCTAGTTACAAACCTTTGAATTATTGAACCACTAGGTGATCTACTATTCAACACAAACACATACATAGTTCCCCAGTCGCTTTCAGCACCATATATATCCTTTGCTTTACACTTTATTTCATATAGTTTTGTAAGAGCTGGCCAGGAATGTGCTTTGGTTACATTTTCACCTGAATCAAATGGTCCAAACCAATAAACAAATGTTCCGTCTCCCCAATCAATGTAATATAGTACAGGATCTTCATCAGGATCTATCGTAACAAATTCATAATCATAATTTCTATCTGGTACATGGATTCCTTTTACACCACTAATAGTTGGTCTTATTGGCGGTTGGTTAATTTTTTCTTCTGTAGTAAATGACCATATTTCTCCCTCACTCATTGTGTTAAATTGATCAAATGCAATAATCTTCCAATGGTAAGTTTCACTATAATTCATTTTACCAGGTTCAAATATCTCTCCGATATGGTTTTCAACATATAATGGAGGTGGATTTGTTGTTCCAAAGTAAATATCATATGTAACAGGATCTCCATCTGGATCGCCACCGTCCCATTCTAAAGGAGTATCTACAACAACATTTACTGCTCCATCTGTTGGAATAGGATTACTAGGAACATTGGGTGGTTCATTTGTTCTTGTAGAAAAATGCCATTCAGATCCCTTTCCGGGATATTCAAATTCGTCCCATGCAACAACTCGCCAATAATAATTGGTGTCCCACTCAAGTGCTCCAGGATTATAATTAGTTGCTGTTTGGTTATGAACAACTATTGGTGGTGGACTACTCTCACCAAAATAAACATCATAAGTCACATCATCACCATCTGGATCTCCACCCGACCAGCTCAGAGTGATAAATATCGTAACATCTTCTGCGCCGTCAGGAGGTTGTGGAGCATATGGTGTGTTTGGAGGATTATTTTCCCTTGTGGTAAAATTCCAAATTGGGCCTGAAGCATTTTCTCCATTTTCATCCCATGCAACAATTATCCAATAATATGTAACATTAAATTCTAGATATCCTGGATTAAAACTAGTACTTGTTTGGTTGGAAACAATTTTTTGAGGAGGATTAAACATTCCAAAGTAAATATCATACGTAACATTATCTCCCTCAGGATCTCCTCCGGTCCAACTTAAGTTAACATAAATTGATACACCTGTTTCTCCATTTTCAGGATTAGGATTACTTGGTGTATAAGGTGGGGCGAATTGGGGGGATTTAATTGAAATGACATTTGGTATTAGGGTTGTTAATAACATTAATAAGATGCCAATAGTAGCTAATTTTGATATTTTATTTTTTACGGAAATAATATCTCCCCCAATGTTATTGTTTTTATTTTAAGATACTATATATTTTTTTTGTAATATTTATGAAATATTTATAATTAACGTCAGTTGTTTATATTAATTTTAAGCATTTATAATACTTTCTATACAAATTTTATTTTTACACCGTTACTTTTTATATTTATTTATTATTCCTAAATGCTGAGATTTAGTCATATCAGAGTGATAATTTATGTCAAAAACTAAATGGACAAAAATTGAAGATGTGTTGTTAGGAAAATTTACAAACAAACAAATCAAACTTCGTGGATGGATATATAGAACGCGGAGTAGTGGAAACATAGTTTTTATGGTTATTAGGGATTCTAGTGGAATTCTGCAGGTAACAATAAAAAAAGGTAATCTACCAGATAAGGATTTTGATGATGGAAAAAAGGCCTTGATCGAATCTTCAATAGAGCTTGAAGGTTTAGTAAAAGAAGATAAACGTGCACCGGGAGGTTATGAATTAAAGGTTTCTGGTCTGAGTATTATTAATTTTGCTGAACCTTTCCCAATTGTAAAAGACCAAAGTCCAGAGTTTCTTTTAGACCAAAGGCATTTATGGATTAGATCCCAGCACCTAAATTCAATTTTAAAAATAAGATCAACTATTGTTGGAGCAATTCATAACTTTTTCAGAGAAAGAGGATATTTTGAATTTGATGCACCTATTCTTCAGCCAAATCAATGTGAAGGAGGTTCAACATTGTTTCAAGTAAAGTACTATGATAACAAGACATATCTTTCTCAATCATGGCAACTATATGCTGAAGCAGCAATCTTTTCACTTGAAAAAATCTACAATATGGGCCCAACGTTTAGAGCTGAAAAATCAAAGACTTCCAGGCATCTTTCTGAGTTCTGGATGGCTGAGATGGAAGTTGCTTGGGCAGATCTTTCTGAAGTTACTGAAATTGCAAAAGAGGAAATTAAATATATTATCTCTGAAGTTTTAAAGAATAATAAACGTGAACTTGAAATTTTAAATCAGGATATAACAAAATTAGAAAAAATTTCTAAAGCAAATTTCCCAACAATAACATATACAAAAGCAATTGATATCTTAAAAGAAGATATGGATATTGAATGGGGCAAGGACCTAAGAACTCTTGAAGAAAATAAACTTATGGAACATTTTGAAACACCAGTAGTTGTAACTAACTATCCGATAGATATAATGGCATTTTATAAGCCAAGGGATCCTAAAGATGAAAAAACTGCACTTTGTTTTGATATGATCGCACCTGGTGGTTATGGAGAAATTGTTGGTGGATCACAAAGAAGCACTGATATAGAGGATATGACTAAAAGACTAAAAGAGATGGGAGAACCAATTGAAAATTATGAATGGTATTTTGATCTAAGAAGATATGGTTCTGTTCCCCATTCAGGTTATGGTGTAGGAGTTGAAAGAGTTGTTGCATGGATTTGTGGAATTGAAAATATTAAGGATGCAATACCATTTCCACGGACAGTATTAAGATTTAAGCCATAGGAGGTTTTTTGATGATATCAAGTGTCCATGTTTTAATATCTGGAAGGGTTCAAGGTGTCTTTTTTAGAGCTAATACAAAGCAACAAGCAGAAATGCTTGGCCTATCAGGTTGGGTCAGAAACACAAAAGATGGCAAGGTAGAGGCAATATTTGAAGGCGAAGAGGAAGGAGTGGATCAAATCATAAAATGGTGTCATAAGGGTCCTTCACTATCAAAAGTTGAAAAAGTAGATGTAAAAAAACAGGTACCAACAAATGAATATGATGATTTTTCAATTAGATATTAAAAGAATTTCTTAAATGAATATATCATATCATCGTTTCTATCAATTAGAATTATTTTTTCAAAATCTTTCTCAAATTCTTTAACAATTTTTATAATCGCCTCTGCAGCTTTTTCTTTTGAAACTCCTCCAACACCGGTTCCCATACCAGGTATTGCAATTGATTTTAAATTTAGTTTTTTTCCGGTTTTTAGAGCAGCTCTCGTAGCAAGTTCTACGTTTAAAACATCAATTCTCATTGCAGGTCTTTTCATAGTTGGTGAGTGAATTACATATTTGCATGGTAATGATCCACCAGTTGTTTCAACTGCAGTTCCTAATTCAATTGGTGATTTTGAAACTGCCTCTTTTTCAATTTCTATACCACCAACTCTTTTAATTGCACCAGCAACTCCCCCACCCATATAACCAAAAGAATTTGCAGGATTAACTATTGCATCACAAGATGTCTTTGTAATATCTCCCTTTTCAATTAGGATAGTCATTATTTTTCTTCTCTTTTCCTTTCCTTCTTTTTTGCCTTTTCTTCTTCTTTCTTCTTTTTTTCTTCAGCTTTTTCTTCAAGATGTTGCTTTTCTTTTACTGTAAAACCCTTTAAGGTCTGAACGCGTGCTTTAATTGCTTTAATTTTGTCATGAATTTTTCTTTTTTCGATGTTCATCTTTGCTTTTGTAATCTTCTTACTTGTATATTTTTCTTCAAGTTGTACGATTTTTTCTTCTTCTTTTTCTATTCGTTTTTCTAGCTTTGCAATATTTTTATCCAATCTGTCTAGGAAAGCCATGTTAATTACCTCATAGTTTTTTCCTTTGAACTTTAAGGGTTATGTTTTCTTTACCTATATATTCTACGAAAGATTTCAGTTGTTAGATTACATTTTTTATATATTTTTTTTGATGACAATTTTACTATTTATTTTTTTCTTCTTTTAAAGATTATTTCATCCTTATAGACGATTTTAATTATTCTGTGATATGGTATCATTGATGTATTTGTTTTCATAAATGATTTCTCAAGGTCCTCAATATCTTTACCAGAAATAATTTTCGTATCATTTGGTGCCCCTCTATGTATGTACCATATCTCAGCTTGATTTATATCGTACTCTTCTTTCCATTTTAATTCATTTAAAATGATTCTAGGATTTGTCATTATTTTAAAAAATACTTAAATTAGAAATAAATTTATCGAATTATCTGAAAAGTCTTGGTGAATTGAAAATATAAAATGTCATTTCTCCACTTGAAGAGCTGTTTCCATTTTGGTCAATTATTTTTGTTTCTATCTTTTTTCTTAAAAATGAATTTTCATTCCAGTTCCATATATATGGTGCTTCTGTTATTGTGTCCTTTAAAATACCATTAACATAGAACTCTGCTTTCTTTACCTTTTCATCATTTACATCAAGTCTCAAAGGTCCAAAAACAATAGGTCTAAAAAATGGGATGATCTTTCTATTTTTAAAATAAACAAAACTCTGGAATGTTATATAATTGAATCTTGAAAGAATATATAAAGCACCTCCAGTGCCAATAATAATTCCTACAACTATAATTAGTAAATTTTCCTCAAGAAAACTTTTTTCAGGTACCGGTGGAGGTGATGTATAAGAATAATAGAAATATGTTATAATTGTAGTTTGCTGACTTTCACCTTGAAGTGCCTTTACAGTTATTTCAAAATCGTATATTCCATCCTCAAGGTATCCTGGTGGTTTGTAGGTGATTACCATGTTATCTGTTTTTTTGAGTTTTGATTTTACATTGTTTATACCAAATTTCGCAGATTCAACAGATACAGGTACATTATAAGTCAATGTAATTGTTGTTTGGTTTTCATTTATAAGTCCACCATCTGGAGGAAATATAGTTGGAGATTTAACATCTGGGTATATATCTGAAAAAACAATGGTGTAAACTGTCGCTGGATCATCTAAAATGTAGATTTTATCGTTTTTTCTCCAAATCATATCTGAAGAAATTGTCCTTTCTCCAGCCTTTATGGTAATTTGTGATTGAGGATATTTATCATCAGTTTGTATGTATATCCAGTCAGTTTTACTAACTGTTATTGTTGCTATTGCTATTTCAAGGTCTATATCTACAGATAAATCATTGTCATTGATCGGTCGACTTCTATATGTGACATTTATAATTTCATTTGTGGATGTACACCATAAAAACTCAGGGATTACTTCATCATTTGTTGATAAAAGAAAATAATTTTTTCCGTTAATATTTATACTACCTGATTGTACTGCTTTTAATACACTATTTGGGTCTATGAATTTATCAACCTCTGAATCTCCATCTGTATCATATCCAAAAAATAGTTCGGATAGTTCTATGCCAAAATAACTTTCAATTTTGCTCATTGTATCATAATTTGTTTTTATTACAGTAGATTCCTCAACTACTGCAGTTGTAGTCGCTGATCCATTATTTCCGTCATTATCAGTTACAGTTAGTCTGACTTTATATGTTCCAGTGGAGGAATATACATGGGTTGTTGTTTTACCACTACCTGTTGTTCCATCTCCAAAGTCCCATGAGTAATCTGTTATTTCACCGTCCAAATCAAAACTTTCCACTGCAGTAAGACTATATTCCATTGCAACAACACCACTGTAAGGTCCACCTGGTTTTGCAAATGGATTTTTTGTATCATTTTCATTTCCAATTGTATCAGTTGCATATATTATGCAATAAACCCTTTCTGCAGATTCACTTAATTGAATATTCTTCTCATAAATACTGTTACCTTTTGAATCCATTTTAACTGTAACATGATCATTAGTTCCATACCAGTATTCTATAATGGTTTCATAGACTTCCAAATTGTCCGTAATTTTTGCATTGAATGTAAATTTATTCGGCATATTATCTGTTGAAGCACCATATTTGTTAATAGTTATTTCAGGTGGTTCATTATCTGTTATCTTTACACTTTTTTGAGTTGTTGTTGCAGAGTTTCCCCATTTATCTGTTGCATAAAAGACATAAACTAGGTCTTCTGTACTTTTATCAAGTGTTATTGTTTTTTCAAAATAATTTTGATATAGGTTGTTAAGTGTTTCATTTCCACCCTTATCTTTATGGCTCCATTGAACCTTTACAATAAGACCTGAGGTACTTTCCTGATTATCTGAGACAGTTGCTTTAAAAGTAAATGGTTTAGATGGTGAGCCTGTCGAAGGTGAATCATCGTCAATTGTTGGTGGTGTTCCTTTGTTTATATAAAAAGATTTATTTGTTGAACTTACCCAGTTTCTTGGGTCTTTTGCCTCAATAAAAAATGAGTATGAACCAACTGGTGAAAATTGTTTATTACAATAAAAGGTATCTCCATTTTTATTATCAGTTATTGATATGTTATTTGTTTCTCCATATGGATCTATAAAATTAAGATATACTTCCTTTATTTCTGTATTGTCTGTAATTGTTACTGAAATATAGGTATATTCTCCTAAATCTTGATTATTGGGCGATACAACAGGAATACCAATATTTGGAGGAGTTACATCAAGTAATGGTCCGTTATCTTTGTTTGATGCATATATTGTGTATGAGCTGTCTGCTATTCCATCTGAATTACTGTCAATTGCACCTTCACTTATTTCATCAAAATCGTCCCAGTAATTACCATAGATATATGACCCTCCGACAATATTTGTGGCATTTGTCTTTGTTGTATACCAATTGTTGTTTCCCATGCTTTTATCAATTGCATTGTCTGAATTATCATGTAAATAGTTATTATAAACTAAATTTTGTAAGGTAAAAAAATCCAGTTTTATACCATATTGAGAGTTATCTGAAATTTCATTTTTATAAACTTGATCAAGTGTTGAATTTGAGAGGCTTATTCCATCCTTTTCATTTCCCTTAATTGTATTTTGTTTGATTATATTGTTGTCATCTGCAAACAAAAATATTCCATGTTCTCCATTTGAATTGATTACACTATTAAGAATTTCATTGCTTGATCCCACAATCATTATGCCATATTTTGCGTTACTATTTATTACACTATTATTTATCTTATTTGTACTGGAATTTTCTAATCTGATACCGCTATCTAAATTATTATAGATATCATTATTAGATACTGTGTTGTGATCACAATGGTCATTTAAAAATAAACCATTTTCATCATTTTTTGAAATGTTGTTATAAGAAATTGTATTATAATCACAAGTCTCATTTAAAAATAATCCATTGATGTCATTATCTCTTATCGCGTTATTGTAATTTATTGTGTTATAGGCGGAGTCATGAAGAAATAATCCATTAGAATTACCAAAAATTGTATTGTAGGTTATATCATTGTTATCAGAATTATTCAATTGAATTCCATTTCCACTATTGCTTTTAATTATGTTATCATATATTATGTTATCATCACAATCTATTATTGAAATTCCATGTTTGCTGCTTGTAATTATATTATCAGTAATAATTGCATTTCCAGATTTAATAAGAATAGAAGCATTTTCTTCATTGGATCCAGAATCTCTAATTGTAAAATGACTGATGTTTACATATTTTGATGAAATGTTAATTACATCTGCATTGTCTCCACCATCTATAAATGTAGTATTTCTTTCCTCACCAAATATATCTAGGCTATGAGTTATTACTAAATTTTCATTATATGTACCAGCATACACTACTATTCTGTCTCCACTACTTGAAGAATCTATTGCATCTTGTATACTGTCAAAGTGGTCTATTTGCCACCCGGGTGTAGTAGCATCATAATCATCATCAACATAAAATTTTGGCAGAATATCTGCTTTACAATATTCGAGTCTGCTTACAGATACAAAACAATTTACTATTAGTAAAATAAATAATAGTATTACTATTGGTTTAGATTTCATCCCATCGGCCTACGTATGTAGTTGCATATACTGGATAAATTATTACATTAAAAATATTCCTATATTATATCATTTTTTTCAAATTGATTTTTATTAAATATTTTTTCATTGTTTTTCAAAGATTCTTAAATTATATTTTTTTATAAAAGGCTTTTTTAGAAAAAATGTTATAATTAACAATTGTTAAGCAAATATTTATATTTATTTATTTTATTATAATATTACTAATTTTAAAATATGAGGGAGGCGAAAAAATGAATAAAAAAATATCAGGTATTATTGTTTGTATTATACTGATTTCGACATTTATACCTACAGCAGCTATAGGTATTAAAGAAAGGGATAATTTTGAACAAATTAAAGAAGTCGATTGGTGGCCTATGCTTGGTCATGATCCTCAGCATACAAGTTATTCAACATGTACTGCTCCAAATGAAAATAAAATAAATTGGAGCTATGGAACAGGTTCAGAAATTAGGTTTTCATCACCCGTTGTTGTTGATAATCTACTCTATATTGGAACTGGTGAAATTGAATCAAGAGGATTTAATGATATTGAAAAGATAAGGAGCAAACCAGTAATTGAAACCTTTAGTAAAAATTACAAAGCAACATATGCAGATACTGGTGGAGTATTTTGTATAAATACAATTACTGGTGAAAAGTTATGGGATTTTGTAACACAGGGGGCAGTATCTTCTACTCCTGTTGTTTATAATGGATATGTATACATTCTAACTACAAGCTCAGATACATATGAAGGTTGCCTTTACTGCATTGATGCAGAAACAGGTTTGGAACAATGGAGTTCTTCATATACAAATCTGATAACAACACCTTTAATCCATAATGAAAATCTATATGTTGCAATAGCTGACGTTTATACAGGCTATGGAAAATTATTATGTTTAAATCCTTCAGATGGAATGGAAATCTGGAACCACTCGATAGGATATAATAACTTTGCAATGTATTCGGCACCTACTGGTTATAATGACAATGTTTACTACATTTCAATAAACTCTTCTGATATTGAACTGCATAGTGTGGATGCAACTACAGGTGATGAGCATTGGAAAATAAACTTAACAAAAATGGAACTTGGTTTGGTGGTTTCAACACCTGTTATTGATGATAATAGAATATTTGTAATGAGTTTGGAAGCATATGCAACAAATGAGTCTGTCTGGAGTGTGCTATTTTCTATAGATGCAGATAATGGAGATATAAATTGGAAATATGATATGGATCTAAATGATCTTTCATTAACTACTCCTGCTATAGCTGACGATGTTGTATATTTTTCTTATGTTGAAAACTACTGGGCTTATGGCGGGATTGCTTGTGTGAATGCAGATGACGGAGAAATTATTTGGGATAATAGACTTTACTACGATTTTTTCACAGTTTCAACACCTGCAATTGCGGATGGAAAACTATTCATAGGTTGTATGAATCTACTGGATGTTGCTAGTTTTATAAATTGTTATAATATTGATTCAGGAACAATTGTTTGGAAATGTCCAATTGGAGAACTTTCTATGGTAGATAACTCACCTGCAATTGTTGAAGGAAAAGCTTTTATTGCTCATTATCAAGGAACAATTTTTGCATTTAGTGATAACACCCCACCAAATGCCCCAGTAATTGAAGGTCCACAAAAAGGAAAAGCAGATACAGCACTTGATTATAGTTTTTCATCAAAAGATATCGATGGAGATGAAATCGCTGAATTTATCATCAACTGGGGTGACAATGTTAGTGATGAAATTATAACAGGTCCATTTTCATCTGGTGAGGATGTTATATTAAATCATACATGGATTGAAAAGGGAACCTATCTAATAAAAGCAAAATCAAAAGACCTATTTGGTGATGAGAGTAATTGGTCTGAGTTTGAAGTAAATATACCTAGAGCTAAATCAGTTTTCACCCCATTATCTAAATGGTTTGTAGAACTCTTCCCATTTATAATAAGATTGTTTCAGATAATCATAAACTAAAAATTAAATCACTTTTTTCTTTATTTTTTTAATAATTAGTGATGGGCCCGCCCAGATTTATCACATGCATATGGGAGGATTTTTCCAAGATACATCGTGTTTTGACATAGCTTGGTTTAAGGGGTAGATATAATGTGTAAATTAAGATATAATATCCAAAAAGAGGCTGATGATCACCATATAGGTTGGAGATTAGAAGAACTACATTTTGAGTATCTTAATGGTTGTAAATCAAAACTTCCAATGAATTTAATTGAGCTCTTGGATGGATCATGCACTGCATAAAAAATAAGACCATCTATAATCAAATGACAAAATCAGAAAAGAAAGTAGCAGAATTTCTGAAAAATCTTGGTATTCGCTGGTCATATGAACATCCTGTTTTTGTTTGGGATGAAAATAAAAGACCAAGGGTGTGGGCTCCAGATTTTTACCTAATCTCTCTTGGTATTTATGTTGAAGCATGTGGATCTGAAAATTTCGATTATGAGTATAGAAGGAGAATCTTTGATAATAATGGACTTAATGTGATATTTTTACATTTATACAAAGAGAATAATCAATGGAAGAATCATCTAATTAGATATATAAATTTTTTTACATCTATTAGAGATTATAAATTGAATACAATTCTCGAAAAATAAATATTAAACAGTCTTTCTAGCAATGGAAAACGCTCAAATAGCCAGTGATATGGTGAGGTTCTGTTTCTTGGTATCTCTATAGTTAATTCGTCCCAGTCACTTTCATCACCATATGGATCTTTAGCTTTACATCTAATGGTATATGTTCCTTGTTCTGTCCATTTATGACTTCTAACAATTTCTACATCAGAATTATAGGGTCCTATCCAAGATGTAGTTTTACCATCACCCCAGTCTATAAAGTACCAGATATGTAGTCCTTCTGGGTCTGATGAATGGAAACTGTAATCATATTTGGTATCCATTACTCCATTTGTTGGTCCATCAATACTTGGTGTTTCTGGTGGATTGTTTCCATCTTGTATCCAAGCATAAGTACTATCAATAGATGTATTACTGGTGTTATCTGTAACTGTCAGTGTAACTGTGTAGTTATCAGGTGTTGTGTATGTATGAGATGGGTTTTGTTCTGTTGATGTTTCTCCATCTCCAAAATCCCATAGGTAACTGTATGGTTTGTATCCTCCATAACCATCTCCAGTGAACTCAACTGGTGTATCTATTAGTCCATAATGTGGACCATCAACATTTGCACTTAGATATGCTCTATTGAATGAATGAAGCCAACCCTTATCCATATTATGAGATGAACCTATGTAAACAGTACCATCCTCTGCTATAGAAGGAGAAGATTCAACCCATAAACCAGCTATCTTCTTCCTCCAACGTTCAGTACCATCTGGGTTTAAAGCAATAATCTCACCACCTGACGTTTCACCAATATTAGTACCAAAATAAATTGTACCATCTGATGATATTGCAGGTGAGGATGAATCAACATGTCTATCATTACCCATATTGAAAGTCCATTTTCTAGTTCCAAATAGTTCCATCCTCTGCTATAGATGGATTAGTGGCAATCTCGTTACCTACATAATGTTTCCATTTCATAGTACCATTAGGGTTTACTGCATGTAGATGTTTATCTACTGAACCAATGTATATTGTACCATCATTTGCAATGGATGGCGGGCCTCTTAATTGATGTCCTGTCTTGTATCTCCATTTTAGAGTTCCATTAGGATTCATTGCATAAAGATAATCATCTTGTGAACCTATGTATATTGTACCGTCATCTGCTATTGCTGGGTCACTGGTTATCCAATGATTAGTATCATAGTACCATTTTTTTGAACCATCAGGATCCCATAGCACCAATATATATTGTACCATCCTCTCCTATTGCAGGAGATGAATAAACTTGTCCACTTACCCCTGTTTTCCATTTTAATGTACCATTAGAATTAATTGCATATAATTTCCAATCCCATGAACCAATGTATATTGTTCCATCCTCATTTATTGCAGGAGAAGAACCCATTATTAATCCTCCTGTTTTATATTTCCATTTCTCAGTTCCATCAGAATTAATAGCAAATAGATATCTAGTAAGATCACCATAGCTCCCTCCAAAATAGATTGTCCCATCACTACCAATTGTTGGAGTGGTCTCTACCCAACCATCTGTTTCAAAACGCCAAACCTCATCATATGGATTATCAGCAGTGCTATAAGGACTTCTTCCAGTATGTCTGTTATCATGACATTTCATAGGCCAAGAGGAATCAACAGGGTCAGTAGAACCTTTAAATATATCTAAATTTAAGGACTCTTTTTTATAAAAATTGTTATTTTCAGAAAAAATAGTAAATTCCTTAGATAGATATTCTTCATATATTATTTTTTTATTAATACTATCTTCATCCAAAAATATTGGTATAACTTTCAAACCATCATTTTTCAAATTTACAATTTCTTCATCGACAATAAAATTATCTGACTTGGCTCCTAAAGGGATTAATAATATAATTATTCCAAATGTAAAACATAAATTTATAAATTTTACATTCATAATCTAATTCCCTCTTGATAATATATATTACAAATCTCCCTTAATAGATTTTTTATTAATTACATATTATTTTTAAAAACCTATGATATATTCAATTATTTTAAAAATAGTAAAATCTTAATATAAACAATAACATTTGAATTATTAATCTGAAGAGGGAGGAAAAAATATTAATAGAAAATTTTTTATTTTATTTGTTACGCTGATGATATCAACCAGTAACTTATTTATCTCAAATACCTTTATTGTAAAAGCAGATAGTACACCACCTGAGAATGAAGATTATAATGTTTTAAATTCTACTTATATTAAAAATATAGTAGATAATTTAAGTAAAATTATATCAAATCCAAATATCTTTTGGAAATATGACATTCCTAAGGGAAGAGCATTCGGAACAGCAGGAGAAAGATATGCAGCAGAGAACATTATCGAAGAAGAGATGAAAGAGATAGGTCTTTGGAATGTGACGATGGATAATATATCGAATATTAAAGGTGTTAACTTATCTCAAAAACTAGAGATAACATCACTTGGATTATCAATCAATCATAGTGGAACAATAACAGATATTTCTGAATTTTTTATTTCACCAAGATGGAACTATACAGAGTTATTTCAGATGGATTTTAGTAAAAAAGAAAAAGATACACTGTCTCATAATTTCTCATATGAAGATCAAGAATTACTAGTAGTTCGTAAACCTAAATTTCCATGTTTTAAGTATATTATTAATAAAATTTTTGAAAAATTGATTGATGGTTTAAATGATTATAAGATTGCTATTAATGTCACCTTAAATGATTATACATCACTATTGAAATTTATTATGAATAAGTTTGAAGAGGAATATAATTTTACTTGGGATAATTCCACAGGAATCGGACCAGATCACCATACTCTTCCATGGTACAATGCGACTATTGCCTCTATAGATCAGCCTTTTGTACTCATATGTGAAGATCCAACTTTTAACCCTGAAAAAATTAAACCAGAAATTATTGAAGACCTCAGTAAAATTCATCCTTTAAATCTACTTTCACTTTTTTATGAGAGATTTCAATTTTATATCCAAACATTAGTTCTACATAACTGGTCAGAGAAAAATAATGATTATTTTAAGGGTTTAATCCTTTTTGATCATAATAATGATACATATAATATGGCTAATTGGAAAACAGCAGTTCCATTAATATATATTAATAGAACAATCGGAAAAGACATATATGATGATACTTCTATTCCATCATATACATCTGATGAATATACAATCAATTTTCATATCAATCAAAGTTTTAATGAAAGTGTAGTAAGCTATAATGTAATTGGACAGATAAATGGTACAAATCCTGATGAAACATTGATTTTGAGTTCGTATTATGATTCGTTTTGGAACGCTGGAGTAGTAGACGGAGCGATTCCAATGTCCACAGTTCTTGCCATTGCAAAATACATGAGAGAATTAAACGAAACTTATGGGATTGAGCCAAAGAGAAATGTGAAATTTATAGGTTTTGGTGGTGAGGAATATGGATATATTGGAGCTCATTATTATGTAAAAAAATATGAAAAAAAGAACATAACTCATGTAATCGATCTAAATCAACTTGGATTTATACAGAATGATCCTCCTTATCCTCTTGACCTTTATATTGGTGTAGATAAATTTTTATTATGTCCTTTAATAAAAACCATTGTTGATAATTCTCAATATGAAAAAAGGTTGGATGATGGTACAGAGTCTAAGGTGCGGTTTATGCCATATGGTATTCCAGCAAATGCAAATCCATTTGCTACTCATCCTACTCAAACAATATTGAATTTTCCTCTTCCCACATTTATTAAAAAACCATTTACTATCGGTTTTTTGAAAGATACAAATTGGACACGACATCATAGAGATGGACTTGATCATGAAGAAGGAGACACCATGAAATACTGGTATGGGGAAGATGTCAACTTATCTGGAGAAATGATATGGAATGTAACCAAATTTTTTTCTATTAACCCAGATTGTGATTTCAATGGTACACCATCATATTTTTATTGGGACTCAGATGATCAAAACAGTGACTATGATACAATAAACGTAAGCTTCAATCTAACAACAATAATGCCTAAAGAAAAGGTATCAGTAAGATTAGTCCTATTTCCAAAAACCATATCACCTCCAACATGGCCTATTCTATATCGCCATAGAGTATGTGAAGAATTCTATGTTACAACAGATGGAGTAAGTGGTTATATTAATACGACTTTACCAGATAATTTTCCTAAATGTGAGTATGTTGCTTGGTTGTATCTTTGTAATTCTTCTGGTGATGCTATAATTGGAAGTATTGATAATTTCAATTTGAAACTCTCTGGTTTGGAGCTTATTTATTTTATTAGAGAGGGTTTGGGATATGATATTTTAAACGGAAAATTTGTTAAATTTTTTGAAGGATTAAGAAGTCTAATTCATTTGAATGTTGTTGATTTTATACAAAATATGCAGGATATCAGAATACATCGTAATCTAATAAAGGATATACTTGGGTATGGTATTTTTTCAGATAATAGTTCAAAAAGTACTGCTAATATGGCACCTCCAAATGATCCACCTAATCCACCGGATACACCTGAAGATCTTGAAAAAGTTTTTTTAAAAAATTGGTATAGAACCAAAACCACAGATCCTGATTCTGATGATAAAATAAGATATCAGTGGAACTGGAGTGGAACCAAAGGTTTCTGGAGTGTTTTCAAATATAAACAAGGAAAATATCACTATAAAGATCACTTATGGTTATCAAAGGGTGAAAAAACTATAAAGGTAAGAGCGAAGAATCCATGGAGCCCAAATGTATTTAGTAACTGGTCAGAAGCATTAACAGTTGATATTGGACCCTCATGTTCCTTTAATGTTGCATCAAGTCAATCCTCACAAAATAATATGAATAACCCATATGTGGTAAACTCTTTTGATTCTAGTATAGTAGTTGCTGGGGAAGAATACACATATCAAGGAGGAAGCTGTGACGTGGGAGAATCACCATCATATGGATATTATTTCGAAGATACATCTGGTATCAAATCAGACCAGACTCAGCATCATACTTTTAATACAATAGGTGAAAAATATGTAAACCTAACAGTAAGTGAAGGCGAAACAACTGTATATTATAATACCACAATGACTGTTCAGAATGTCAGCCCATGTTATAACATGAATCAACTTGGTGCACAACCAAATCAGGATATTACATTTAATGATTCATCAATTAGTAAATATTTGATTAATAACTGGACCTGGGATTTTGATGATGGTCATTTTAATTATACTCAGAATACCAGTTATAACTTCTCTCAAGTTGGAGCATATAATGTCTCTTTAACTGTAAGAGATACCAATGGTGAATCATTCGTTTTCTGGCAGATAGTACATGTTGAAACAAATCTGACAGATTTTATAACAGCTGAGTTTAACCCTCTATTTGGAACTCTTGGATGTAATGTTACATTGTTTGCTGAGTTCTGGGACCATAACGAAAGTGGAATAAGCAATGCATATGTCAATATATCATATCCAAATGGAACAACCAATAACTTTTCAATGGTTTTTAATGAGAACAGTACAGAAGGTTACGAATATGTTTTCAATGATACCATGCAGGTAGGATGGTACTATTTTACAATATGGGTGACAGATAACTGTGGTAACATCAATGATTTCGCTGGATGTGGTTTTGAAATACTACATGCATTTGGTAATTCAGTAATAGGTAATTTTAGTAAAAACATAAAGGACAATATTTCAGGTTCAAACTTCACATGTTTTGTTAATGGAACTGCTGAAAGCATATCTGCTTATATACAGACAAATCAGACTCCAAATGCTAAAACTAAATGTATAATTTACAGGGAGAATGATTCAAAATTAATTGGAACTACAGAAGAGAAGATCATAAGTACTGGTGATGAACCAGACTGGATAACATATAACTTCACAGGAACAAAACCCAGTCTTACAACAAACGCTAAGTATATCCTTTCTTTTTGGAGTAATGACACCTGTTATCTTTATTATGATAATGTTACAGATGACAGAATAGGTAGATATAATAGTACAATTTATGGAAGTTCTCCTTCATCAATTTCTTGGGATGACAATGATTCAAACCTTTATTCAATTTATTGCACATATTCGACAGTTCCTGAAATAATTAGTGTTACTAATTCTCCTGATCCTATCGGTTTTGGATATAATACCACAATCTCTGCTGAGATTGAACATTATTACACTCTTGTTGATAATATAACTGTGAATATTTCTTATCCGGATTATACATTTGTTAACAATTCAATGTCAAAGGTAGATGATGATACATTCCAATACACTTTTGATGATGCCTGGTTGGTTGGAAAATATAATTATAGTATCTGGGTAAAAGATAAACTTGAAGGAAACAGTTCTGATTCTGGTTATAGCTTCAATGTATCAGCAAATGGAACAATTTCAGTTTGCACAATTAAGGATAGTTATGATAATAATGAGACTGTTAATTTGACGGATCCCCCGGGTGGTTCTTCACAAATCGGATACGAACTACTTGATGATGGTAAGGTTTTACATATATGGAACAGGTACGATAGTTATTACTTCAACACAAGCAGTGGTATACAACTTACAAACCATTATAACGATTATTGGTCCCATAACGTGTTAATGCTTGGATATTACAATAATGACCAGTGGAATCTTATCTACAGGACAGATGAGTTAAGTGGTTTCAATAAAGATATTGATTCAGATAACAGCTCTTATGTAAATGTTACTATCTGGAAGGATTTAACATATCAGGGATATGATTTCCGACTTGCTATAAGATATAATCTAGGTGTTGATGATAATGATCTCACAGTTATACCTTATATTAAAAATATCGATCAGGATGATATACCATATGTTCTTGGTTTCGGTTGGGAGATGAAAGATATTCAGATAAATATGACAACTTCTGGTGATTATATAGATGTCAATCGGACTATGTATTATCTGAATCAGACTCTTGATAATGTTTATTCTGATCTGCCAGAGGCTGAGTTTTATCTTATGGAAAATATCACTGATTCTAAAATTAAGTCTTTGTATTTGAAATGGAACCAGTCACTTAATTACAAGCTTCAGGTGAAATCAAGACCAGGGCAGTATAATGCGCCTATCACATTATTCATTAAAATTGGAACATTGGATGCGGGTCAGGAGAAATACACAAGTTTATTTTGGTATGATGCTGATCAGGTTATCTATTATTTTGACAGCTATGATGATAGCCCTATGGGTGAGGCTTGGGTTGCATATCCTGGTTATTTGGTCGATGGAAGTATATCCAACTCTGCTTCTACAACGAGTAACGGTGATGTTGAGCTTTGTACTGGTAATAATTGTTCTGGAACCGATCTCGGTACAATACTAAATGTTGCACTTAGGGTGAAGTCTTATTATTCAGGCGGTCAGCGTGATACTATATTAAGGCCTGTTTTCGGTGGAACAAATGATGGTGCAGATCATAATTATCAGACAAGTGTTGTTGATACTTGGTCACAATGGTTTGATATAACAAATGATCCTTATGCTCCTCAGTCTTGGACTTGGTCTGATGTTGAAAGTCTGGATTGTGATGTAGTAGCAGAGAATGCTCCTCTTGGTCCACCGTTTACGTTGTATTGTTCCAAGATTGAGATTCGTGTTGGCTATGTGCCTTATAATCATGAACCTGATATAGGTAGTCCTGTTCCTGTTGATGGTGCATCTGGTATTGGTATTCAACCTGTTTTAAATATCACAGTCAATGATCAAGATGGTGATGATATGAATATTACATGGCTGAGTAACAGTAGTGGCAGCTGGATATCATTCGGAACAAATAGTAGTGTACAAACTGGTACATATCATCAGACTTTTTCAAATGCAACAGAAAATGGACAATGGTGGTACTGGAAGGTAAATGTAAGTGATGGTGTAGATTACAAAGAGAGCAGTGTATACAAATTCTATACGGGTAATCAATCCAAAATAAAAAACACAGGTTCTACAAATATCAAAGGATATCTATTGATACAAGTACAATATTATAACACAACAAGTAGTAGTTGGGTTTTTGCTGATGATACTATAAATGAAACTACACCTAGAACAATAACTTCTGGTGGACAGTTTGGTTTGGATACTGTTTTCAATGGTAATGTGAACACGACGTATTTGATCAATAACTTTGGATCAGGTACCTATCGTGTATATGCTTCTTTCCGTGATACTGATGGTGATGTACTAGTATGCGATGATGAGAGCCTATTAGAATCCAATTATCAATTTACAATATCAACAAGTTAGGAATTACAAATAATAAAAAAAAGTGAAGTCAGATGAACTAATATTAAAATTTAATAGTTCTTTAATCCTAAATATTTAAACAATTTTCCTTTTTTTTCTTTTTAAAACAAATTTGGTCTTTCCTATCTTTTCATGATTTTTTCAATATCAGTAAGACTTGATGCGATTCTCTTTCCTTTATCTGTAAGCCAAATATAACGCCGTCCACCAAACTTTGCTTCTCCTTCTTCTTTTATGAGACCTGCATCTCTTAGTCCATTTATTCTTCTATTGATAGTGTTTGTATCCTTTGTTTTTATTTTATTTAATAGTTCAGAGAGAAAGAGTCTATCCTCATCTTTAAGTGCCACAAGTATTTCCATAGATTTTGATTTTTCTAGAACACTAAATGTTTTATTCATTACAATGTGCTAATAGCAAAACTGTAATATAATATTTATCTACTATTTTGCATTATGTACAAAATACAAACATTTATATACTATCTCATTATTTGTATTATGCACAAAAAGCAAAATAGGTAAAAAATGGCAAGAATTAACGAAGAAACTTGGAATAAATTCAGAAGACATTGCTTATCACAGCAACAACTTAATCCGGAATCAACAATACCTGAAACTATTAGAAAACTACGATATTTAGAAAAACATAGAATAGATCTAATAAATTACGATAAAGACAATATTTTTGATTACTTTGCTAAACGACTAGAAACTGGAGCCTCGTATAGTGCTTTAAATCACTATGTGAAAGCATTAAATCGATGGAATAAATTCAGAGAGAATAATTTTCAGTTTAGTCAATATAGAGAGGAAACCAAAACAATGAAGGTTCCGACAACCACAGAGATATATAAATTAATTCAAGAGTGCATAGGAAAGAATCGATGCAACAAACGAAATAAAACAATTATACTTCTCTTAGCAAAAACAGGTATTAGAAATAAAGAACTATGCAATCTGAAACTTACTGATATTGACTGGCAGAGACAAGAAATTACTATCAGACAAAGCAAGCATAATAAAACAAGGATAATTCCTGTTGAAGAAAAAATGCTTTTTGGAAGAACTTACCCTTCCTTAAAAAATTATATCCAGCATTGGCGAATAGATAGCTGTAATAATTTTGTTTTTACTACATCTGCAGGAAAAATGACACCGAATTATCTCAGACGAATAATTAAGGAAATCGGTAAAAAATCTGGGATGAGCTGGATTCATCCACATTCATTTAGACATTATGCAGCAACTAATATGCTTCGAGCGGGTGTTAATATTAGAATTGTTCAAGAGATACTAGGTCATAGTTCAATAAAAACAACAGGAAGATATTTACATACAATTGAGCAGGATTTACATAATGCTGTTCGAAATCCAAGAATTGAAGATCCAATTAATTCAAGCAATCTTAAAATTGCAATACCCTTGGAAAAATCTCTCCTAATGGTAAGTGATGGGCCCGCCCAGATTTGAACTGGAGTCTCTAGCTCCCAAAGCTAAAAGGATCGACCAAGCTACCCTACGGGCCCTTTTGTTTTTTTTTGGTAACATAATCTATTATTTAAAAACTTTTATGAAAGATTAATTTATTCTATTTTTAAAAATGGATTTCAAGCTTGATAAACCTTCGCATATTTTCGCACTTGTTTTACTTCTAATCAGTATTCTGTTAATATTCATACTTCCACTTTATACATTTATAATAGCTTTTGATACAACAGAAATACTTGAAACAATAAATATTCCTGAAAGTGTTGCAGTCTCAAGTCAATTACTAGTAATAGCTATTTTTATTTTAATCCCATTTGCTTGGTATTATTTTGTAAATGGATCGGATTTTAAGGATTTTAAATCCCGTATAAAGCTTGTTAGTCAAGATATAGATAAGGCCTTTATATGGGGAGTTTTATCTGCAGTATTAATCTTTATCATAATTTTCATAATTGAAGTAATGCTTATTGCTGGAGGTATAGAATCACAAGATTTGAGTAATATGCCTGAACTTCAAAGTTTATTTTCATGGCCTGTTATGTTTTTTCTTATTGCTATTCAACCAATAGGTGAAGAGATCTATTTTAGGGGTTTTTTATATGATAAAATTGAAAGATATGCTGGATGGCCTATTGCTATTGTTATGACTGCTGTACTTTTTGCTATAGCTCATATGTCTTATGGAAAAATTATTCCTGTTATTATGATTTTTTTAATGGGTTTAGTTCTTGGTTATATTGTATATAAATCTAAAAGCCTGTACTCTTCAATAATTGCCCATATTGTCTTTAACGTATCAAGTTTTACTCTTGCTTATTTAGGAATGGAACTTCTAAACGAATCATCGTTAATTCTTTAAACTAATTTTATATCCCATATCCTAAGTTTAATGGTGAATTTATGCAAAAAGAAAAAACATTTGTTATGATTAAACCTGATGGAGTACAAAGAGGTTTTATTGGAGAAATCATCAACCGTTTTGAAAAGAAGGGATTAAAAATTGTTGCAATGAAATTTGTTTCTGTTTCAAAGGAGCTTGCAGAAAAGCATTATGGAATTCATAAAGGAAAACCATTTTTCAAACCAACTGTTGACTATATAACGTCTTCACCTGTTGTGGCAATTGTACTTGAAGGGATTAATGCAATAAACATGGTTAGAAACATGATGGGTAAAACAAATCCTCAGGATGCACCAATGGGATCTATTCGTGGGGACTATGGTCAGTTTATTGGTAGAAATATTGTTCATGGTTCAGATGGTCCTGATACTGCTGAATTTGAAATAAATCTATGGTTTAAACCTGAAGAAATCTCAAGTTATAATAGAATAGATGAAGTGTGGCTTACTGAATAAATAAAAATTTTTGATTCCGTTGACTTTATAATGCTTTATTCTATATTACTTTTCCAATGCCTTTTGACAGAAAAACTCTTGTTATTCCTGATCAAACTAAATTTGAGGAGCACACAATTGTTACATCTGGAGACGTAGTTATTGGTGATAGATGTTTAATTAATTTTGGAATTAAAACAAACGGCCGTATATTTGTTGGAGAACATGTAATTATTGATGGAAATTTAGAATCAACTAATGATATTCGGATAGATATTTTTTCTAGTATCGGTGGCGATGTAAAAAGTGGAGGTAATGTATATTTTGGAGAAAAAGTAAATGTAAAAGGTAAACTTTCACTTGAAGGAGACCTTGATGTTGGAGACAGTGTAGAAATTGATAAAGGTTTTGAGGCAAAAGGATGGATTAATATCCGCAGTCCAATACCAATTGTAATATATATATTTATATATCTAGTACAACTTTTAAAGATTGGCCATAGTGAAGAAATAGATAGGATTCTAGAAGAAATCGAAGATAATGAAGGAGATACAATACCAATATCTGAGACATTTCTTTTTATTCCAAATAACTCTATTATTGGAATTCAGAAATCAAGGATTGATTATAATCTACGTGTAGGTAAAAAATCCTGTCTATTAGGTAATTATGATGTAAAGGGAAATGTTTTTATTGAAAATAATTCAATTATTCATGGAACATTAAAATCTACAGGTGATGTTTTTTGTGATAAAAAGACAACAGTTAAAGGAAATAT
>WOR8_10002253_pt1 | contig 27495 bp, 17 predicted proteins | sample DeeMarSeWOR38_10_FD_19890 | JGI IMG/M metagenome (IMG submission 19890) | reverse complement strand
CTGCCGTTAACCTCAATGCTGACCTGCCCGCGCTGCAGGCCCTGTGGATTTTCGATGGTTAAAAGGTATTGTTTTCCGCGGAATATCCTCTTGACCTGAACTTGTTTAAAATGTTCGGGCAGGCAGGGATCGATGAGAAGGCCTGCATAGGCTGGCCGCACCCCAAGAATATAATCAAATGTGCCCCGCAGCATCCAGACCGAGGAGCCGGTCAGCCAGGAATGGCTTGCCTGTCCAAATGTCGGATGATCCGGACTGGTGACATATTCAGAATAGACGTATGGCTCCGTTTCATAGCGATCAATATCTATTACAGGATTGTTGGGTAATGCTTTTTTGTAGATTTCGAAAGCCCGGTTGCCATGACCCAGGAGGCATTCTGCAATAACGGCCCAGGATACCGGGTGGTTAAAAACCGCACCGTTCTCTTTCTTGCCGGGAACACACCGTGTTGCCAGTCCGATATTCGCGTCAATTTTTGAATAAGCCGGATGGAGTATCTTGGGTCCTTTGGCTGTTTCCAGATGTATATTTACTGATTTCATACATTGACAGGCTCTTTCCCCTGTGGCGACGCCGCTGATTACTGCCCAGGTCTGTGTATTGAGAAATATTTTTCCTTCTGCATTGGATGATGAGCCGATTTTTTCTCCGCTATCATTGGTACCGCGAATATACCACTTTCCATCCCAGCAATGTGTGTTGACAGCATCGGCGATCATTTCATACCGTTGCCGGTAGATGTCGGCCTTTTCCTGATCGCCGATGTAAACGCATAGTTCGGTGGTCTCCCTGAGAATATAGCAGAGAAACATGGTAACCCAAACACTCTCACCCCGTCCTTCCCGCCCGAGATAATCCAGGGTATCGTTCCAGTCGCCCGGACCGAATTTAGCCAGATGCCGGTCCGTCAGATTGGCGAGTGTGTAATCGATTGCAGCATACAGGTGTTCTAATACGGAGGCATTTCCCCCATCCTGAAACGGTTTTTCGATCCGGAGGAGATCAAAATCACCGGTCTCCTTAAGATAGGTGATCACAGCAAGCGGCAGCCACAGAGGAGTATCCGTATGACCCGTACGTTCACCTCCGCCGGTAACGGGATAATAAAGGTGATAGGTACTTCCGTTGGCAAACTGATATCCGCACATTTCCAGGATACGTTCCTTTGCCCATGAGGAGCGGGCGATCACCGGGCCCATCAGGTCCTGACAGGAATCCCTGAATCCGCGCCCGAAGAGCAGCCCGCCATGGTAGTAAGAGGCATCGCGCGAGAAGCGAAAGGTTACCGACGTCTGATACTGGTTCCATACATTGATAAAAGTATTCATATCCTCATCGGGGGTGTCAATGTGGATATGGCGGAGATAATCATGCCAGTTTGATCTAAGCAGATCAAGTTCACGGTCAACAGTGTCCAGATCCCGGTATTTGTTTACTATTTCCGGCGCGGCGGTCAGAACATCCGTCCTTGGAACCACTCCGAGTAAAATGACAAATTCTGATGTGCTTCCGGATTTAATCTCCAGGGGCATTTGAAGCGCGGTGACTGCATCACCGGTGGTGATTTCAGAATTGGTGCAATGGCCCTGCTCAACGGCAAGTGGATTGCTTTCCGACCGCCAGCGTCCGACGAATAAATTTTTACTTCCGTCCCAGTGGGATACGGGCAGTGATGAAGAAAAGAATACATAACGGTCCCAGGCTTGGTTTGACTGCTTGACCGTTGGTCCGGAATAAGTAACCCAGTATCGTTTACTCGCCAGGAGTATTTCATGATCCCGGTCAAAATGAACATCATTAAAATGCTGATCATTAGGCTGGTTGATCAAATCGACCAGTGCATGCCCGAGGCAGAGCTCTGTATAGGCAAAGATATCGAGCTGTTTTACCTCGGAATCCAGGTTGGTTAGACTGATCCGCCAGAGCTCCAGATCATCTTCCGGTACGAAATAAGTCAGTTCCAATCGGATTTGATCGTATTCGGACCTGAATCGGGTATAGTATAATCCGTGCCGGCATTCATATCCATCCAGAGCTGTAGCCGTCGGTTGCCAGGTCGGTGACCAGTAAGTTCCGGTTTTTCTATTACGGATATAGATATATTTACCCGGCCGGTCGACAGGTAATCCGTTATAACGCCACCGGGTAATCCGGCTGTCCTTGGGTGAACGATAAAAACTGAAGCCACCGCCGGTGTTGGAGATCAGGGCGTGATATCTGCCGTTTGATAAATAATTGACCCAGGGGGCCGGAGTATCTGGTCGGGTAATCACGAATTCCATCCGATCCTTTGAAAAATGACCGTATTTATTCATCAAGACTCCCGTTCTGCAATTACATTTTAAATTTGTGATGAGAGATTAGAAACCAGGCCTTAGTGCGAGTAATGCGTCGTTATTAGTGACGATGGCACATTAAATTAAAATGAATTTTATTGAATTCGCATTATATATTGTCCGAATCACTCATCACCAGCTTTTAATCCTCAGTCATCAATTTTCGTCCGATGCTTAACAAATCCTGCACAACCTTATCCGTGGGTCCGGTCGCATATATCCTCCCCATGGGTTCCGTAGCCGATACACGGATAAGCATCCAGCCACCATTTTTAAAATAAAACTTGAGGCCGTCTTTCTCATCCGTCGAATCAATCTTATAATGTCCGAAACGGTCGGGTGCTTTTCTTTTTAAAGATTCCATTCGTTCCTGCAGCAGCGCTGTCGGATAATAAAAATCGATACGGTTATATGCCTTCGTACCAATTTCCCTTCGGAGCTCGGTGATCAACTGCACGATATCCGATTCATAATATCCCAGCAGCTCAATGAGCAGCAGGGAAGAAAGCAGACCGTCCCTTTCCGGAATATGCATACCATATCCGAAACCACCGCTTTCCTCCGCACCGATAATTGTGGAAGAAGAAATCATCTCTTCTGCAATGTGCTTGAAACCAACCGGTACTTCCTGAACCTCTGCACCTCTCTTTGCTGCCAGCGAATCTACAGAACCGACCAGAGAGGTACTTCGTACAACCTGCCCCCGCCAGGTTCGAACATCCCAGAGGTAATTGAAAAGCAGTGCGAGCAATTCATGTACGGCAACATAATTTCCCCTGTGGTCCAGAACGCCGAACCGATCGGCATCCCCATCGGTGGCAATCCCAATATTTCCCGGATGTTCGGTAATCATTTTCTTCAATTCCGCCAGATTGTACGGGATAGGTTCGGGGTACAGACCACCGAACATGGGATTTCGTTCGGAATGAAGGGATTCGATTCTGAGATGCACATCCGAAAGCAGTTTTTGCAGAATCCCCTGTCCGGCTCCATACATTGGATCAAAATAGATGGTGTTCTTATATCTGCTCAAATGATCCATATTCAGCAGGTTCATGACATGCTGTTTATAATCCGGGAAAAAATCAGTCACTTCTTTGTAGGTTCCGGTGTGACTGCCGGAGGTACAGGGCCTTCGGTTATGCAAATAATATTCAATTCGGGCTGTCATCTCGATGCTGGCCGGACCGCCGAAAGGTGATTTAAATTTGAGCCCATGGTAGAAAAAAGGATTGTGGCTGGAGGTAAGCACAATCCCGGCGTCGAGCCGATGATGTTTTACTGTAAAAGAGACTATGGGAGTGGGGATCACATCACGACTTAACAGTACGTTTATTTTATTGGCAGCAAGGATTTCCGCGACGATACCCGCAAATTCTTCAGACATGAACCTGGTATCATAGCCTACGGCCACACTGGCAGAATTTCCGGTGCTCTTACACAGGTGATCAGATATCGCCTGTGCGATGATCTTTAGATTCTCAATTGTAAACATATCGCCGATAACTGCACGCCATCCATCGGTGCCAAATCTGATTTCACCGGTTTTTGATAGATGATTTGAAATATCACTATTCGTCATATTTTACCATGGTTATAGTTGCCAATGTTTGAAGCAAAAGCAGTTGGCAGCAGGCGGTTGTGCGCAAGAAACCAGGCTTCAGATACCGGGGACAAGCCTAAAGAGACATAAAACCAATAAACAGACAGACAGGAGAAAACTGCCATACTGGACGGATTTTCCTTGCCAAATTTTCATTTTTGTCACCAGCTGTTCCGCCGTTCTCAGACTGCCTAAAGATTTCCTTAAAATATTTTTCTTCTTACCATTTTCATATTTTTGATATCCGATTACATATTACCGGCCACCGCTATATTACGAACCATTCCTTTGCGACTCAGTAAGATCCATGCCGGTTTATACATTAATCTGGTTTAACGATTCAAGGGTGTTTGACTGGTCAGGCTGTTATTTCACCAAAACCATCTTCCGCATCTCCTGGCGGCTCCGCTGCCGCAATGTGTAATAATAAATTCCCGAAGCCAAAAGCGTGCCGTCAAATATAACCTGATACTCACCGGCTGCCTGCCATTCATCCAGCAGTGTGGCTACCTTGCGACCATTGATATCATATACCACGAGCGACACATGCCCAGCGTTACGAATATGATATACTATCCTGGTTGATGCATTGAATGGATTGGGAAAATTCCGATCCAGAGTGAAATCCGACGCAGGTCGAGGCCGGTCCAGTTGTTTTTGTTCAACACTGCTGACAATGATATCAGGGGATAAACGGCGGTTGATCATGATCATTACCGCATCTGCAGTCAGTTTTTCGGAACCTGTGCGCAAACTGTTGTCCAGTTTGACGAGTGCCTGCAGTCCAGGTTCGAGATAAACCGTTGCCAGACGCTGCCACCCTTCAAGATAAAAGCTGGTCTGATCAAGGATGACTGTTGTCGAATCCTGTTCGCTATAGACCGTATACCGGACATTTTTCGCTGCCAGGGGGCCGCTGACATTGTAGGCATAGACGTCAAAAAATGCCGCAAACGGCACCGCGATTGAATAGACAAGAGAAGCGTATGCTGAGGTCGCATTAATCAGGATACCGGGTTGATATCCATCGACAAATGCCTTCTGCCAGACTCCGGTACTCGCCACCCCCGAGGCGTCCTCATTGACGATGGTTGCTTCCGGGCGCCAGATATTCCCGTCGCGGTGTGGTGGAATGGCCTGCTGCTGGTAGAAGGTCGTCTGCAACGTGTCCCCGCGCAGATCATTTTCCGCCCTCAGCCCTTCGTAAAAAAAGAATGCTTCCCCGGCCACGTTCCGCTCACGGTTGGCGGCGATAGCTCTCAGAAGGAACGTCGGATCTATTAGTGAATCGCCGATACTGATCAGCATGCCGCTGAAATAGATATCCCGGTGATTGGGAAAATTTGCAAGTGATTTATTCAGTTCGTAAAGATATTCTGAATATGTGTAGCGGTAGAGCTGCGGGATAATATGGTCGACAATGCCTGATTCAACCCATGTTTTTGAATCCTGCAGATACTCGTCATAGGACCAGGGATACAGGCTTGGACTCGAGGATACCAGTAAATGGGCACTCCGGCTTTTTATCGCAGCATGAACCGTTTGAAAAAATGCGCTGAGTTTATCGGCCCGCCAGCGTTTCCAGTCAGGATTTCTGAAATTTAACGGCGGATTGTTTCCGGCATGTTCCGATTTATAGATCTCAACCGTAACCGGATCATATCCGCCTTCAACCGGCATTGCCGGAATCCGGTCCGAATATTCGATTCCATCAACGTCATAATTATCAACAACTTCCAGAGTCAGATCCCGGATAAAATCCTGAACTTCAGGATTGATGGCCGACATCCAGTCAAAGTTGTTTTTGACAACGAGCTGATCGCTGGTATCCTGCAGCGCCCACTCCGGAAACCTGGCCAGTATATGGCCGCCATTCTGGGAATACGAAGTGGCAAAACCCATTTCAAACCAGGGAAGTACTTCCATGCCATTCCGGTGGGCCTCGATCAACACGCGTTCCAGGGGGTTGCGATTGGCAAAAGCCGGGTGTATAGAAATACCGAAAAGATTATCCATCAATGAACTGGGATAAAGGGTGCAGTCTCCGGAAGCACCGCTGCCATTCCAAACCACAGGCAGGACCGTGTTAATTCCGATCGCATGCAGGTAATCCATTGCTTTCGCAATCGAACGATTAGAATTCAATACGTCGCTATCCACATTAGTAATCTTTACAGCCCGTAATTCCACGGCGGATTGGGCGTAAGCCGTTCCGAGAAATGACAAGTAAAGAGCAATAATTATTCTACGAATCATCCTGAAAATGCATGATACCTTAAATTTTTTCATTTCAAGTTATCTATTTTTAACCATTTTCGCAATCGATCTTGATATTGTCCCGTTGATGTTTGATATTTTAATATCGTTGAAAGATGAACCATTTCCTTTTTTCTATTACTGTTTAATTCAGCGCGGGAAATTAAAGGTGGAGAGTTTAGCCGGTTAAGGATGAAAATTCCTATTTGATAAAAATCAATCCAATTAAATAAGGGTGAGATTTAAATAACGGATACTTTTGAAAAATAAGACTTTTTACTGTCGATGCAATCCCAACTATGCCGGTGCAAAGATTCATTCGAGGAACGAAGCAACCTTTAGTAAAGATTGAACCTTCTCCCGATTGACTCGTGATCGTGGCGAAGCCACGCCCTCGGAGGAATGACATTAACATCAGTTTTTCAGAAGTCTCATAACAGTAAATGACACTTTAGGACTGAATCTGAAAACAATTTCATTTACCGAATACTTTCAATTACTGGGAATCCAGAAGGGGCAACATATTCTGCTGCATGCAGCATATCGCAGTATCCGGAAAGTCTTTCCCGGTTATCCGATTGAGGTGTTTTTACAGATTCTGATGAACCAGATCGGGGGGCACGGTTCACTGATCATGCCGGCCTTTACGTATAATTTAAGACGGGAAAATCATCCGGATACCCCTTTTGACCGTTTGAATTCACCTTCACGGGTTGGTGCCGTCTCGGAGACCTTCCGGAATATGCCGGGTGTGATCCGTACATCCGGAGCAACACACTCCTTTTGTCTCTGGGGGAAAGCGGCCGCGGTGATCGGAATAAAAAATGCACCGGAAAGCCCGCTTGGCAGAGGCAGTACGCTTGAATGGCTGGACAGTCAGGACAATGGATATGTGACCATGGTCGGTGTGAATTTTACCGCATTTTCGTTCGGTCATTATCTTGAGCAGCTGGCGCCGGTACCCTGGCACGACTTCTCTCCCTGGAAACACCTCCAGGTGCAACCATTGGGCATAAGCACCGCAGGTGAGCAAAAACTCCGTGAACTTCCGGGATGCAGCCAGTCATTTATTCGTTTTGAACAGTTTCTGATCGAGGAAGGCTTGATTAAACCACATCGGGAAAGATCCTTATGCGCCTATCATATACCGGTCAGAACGCTGCTAGAAACCGGCCTGCTGTTTTTCAGAAACCGGCCACAGGACCTGCTGTGTGAGCCGGATAGCTGTCATGCATGTGATGAACGATGGGAATTTTACCTTACTTCTCTTAAAACCGGGCAGACAAAATGATAAAAACAGCCTTAATTTTTCTATCGGTAGTTGTCCTTATTGGTTGTCGGGTAACCGATGAAACCCTTCGACCGGACCGTCCCGTCGCCGTCAACCGGCTACAATTTGCACAGGAAGTTAAACGGGGAATCCTGAGGGATGCAAAGGTGGGTTATCTCTTTCTGAATAGAACTTAATATAAAACAGTATATCCGGTGCTGTAAATGAATTTAAAGCATTTTTTCATCCTCTGGGCAATTACTTTTGGCGTTCAAAAGGCATTTACCCAGCCTGTCGAGTTGCGGGGTGTCTGGCTGACCAATGTGGACAGTGATGTACTGGACAGCCGCGATCAGATCGCCGAAGCCATGCAATTTCTGGCTGATCATCATTTCAATGTGGTATTTCCTGTTGTATGGAATGACGCCAGCACAATGTACCCAAGTGCGGTAATGGAGCAGATGTTCGATCTACCGATCGATGATGATTATGAGGACCGGGATCCGCTGGCGGAGGTGATCGAAGAAGCACACAACAGGAATATTGCCGTGATCGCGTGGTTTGAATACGGCTTTTCTGCATCACATAAAAAAGACGGCGGTATGATCCTGGATGAAAAACCGCACTGGGCAGCGCGTGATAATAATGGGAAATTGCTTACTAAAAATGGCTTTGAATGGATGAACGGTTATCATCCGGAAGTCCAGCAGTTTCTGATCGATCTGATCACGGAGGTGGTAAAAAAATATCAGATTGACGGTGTGCAGGGAGACGACCGCCTTCCCGCACAACCCATTGAAGGGGGTTATTCAGCATTTACGAAGGCTCTTTATCGAGCAGAACACAGTGGAATGCCTTTGCCCGTAACATGTATCAAAGGGTAAAAGCGCTCAACCCTGAGGTTCTGATATGCTGGGCGCCCAGTGTCTATCCCTGGTCCTACGATGAATATCTTCAGGATTGGCCGGCGTGGCTGCGAGAAGGGTATGCCGATCTTGTGATTCCGCAATGCTACCGCTACCGGCAGAGGGAATATCAGGAGGCGATCGATGAACTCAATCCAAATGATCTGCAAATCAGACAAACGTTCATGCGCCTGATCTATCCGGGTGTGCTGATGAACGTGGGTGATTACCGGATCGGTTGGTCATTCCTGGAAAACTGTCTCCGATACAATCGTGCAAATCATTTTTCCGGAGAGGTATTTTTCTTTTATGAAGGGCTGCGTAAAAACAATAATGAACTCGCCCGCAAACTTCTTGAGACGGTGTATCGTGAGAAAGCCCTTATACCCTGGAAAAAAATGAGGTAGATTTACCTTTTTCCTATAAATATCATTGACATATATGTCCCTTATGCCTAAAATAGGTTTGTTTATTCCCTGAACAATCTTGTCATGCTGAAAAACTTCCTCTGCATAGGTTTAATTATATTCCCGGTAGGATTGCTCGCCCAATCCACAGGTAAGATAGCAGGTACGGTTACCGATGTGGAGAACGGTGAACCGCTTGCCGGTGTAAATATCAGTATTAAAGATCAATTATTGGGCGCCGCAACCGATATGGATGGACAGTATGTTATTCTAAATGTCCCTCCGGGCGAGCAGGTCTTAATATTTGAGTACATTGGATATCAGACCAAGCTGGTCGAAAACGTTGAAGTAAAGATCGACCGGACGACCCGCGTGGACGAAGCCATGACCATCGCCACACTTGAACTGGATGAGGTGGTAACAGTAACGGCCGAGCGGCCGATCGTTGAAAATGACAAGACATTTTCTTCTGTCCACCTTGACGGCGCCGATGTGCGGCCTCTTCCGGTGGAAGGTGTACGCAATGTGCTGGAGCTGGCACCCGGCATCAACCGCAATGCGGATGGCACACTCAGTATTCGCGGGGGTGGCTCCTTTGAAATCAATTATTCGGTAAACGGCATCCGGAGTCTGAATACCAATACCGGCGTACCGGCATATGGAACGGGTACCAAATCCGAAAACAGCTGGAAGTATGATATCAATCCACTTGCCATCGCACAGATGGAAGTTATTTCAGGCGGTTTTAATGCCGAATACGGCAATGCACAATCCGGCGTGGTAAATGTGGTGACAAAAGAAGGGGGATCGAAATTCAATGGCGGATTCACATTTGAATACCGGCCGCCCGGACAGTACCACTGGGGTGATTATGTGTACTCAAAGGAACAATTCGAATGGCGAAAATGGGGAAATCTTGAAAACTGGTATCCGTATTTTGTCGATGACTCGAGCGGCATTGTTGATACAGCTGAAGCCCGCCGGAATTATAATCTCTGGGTAAAGAACCATACCCCTTCCGATGAAAACATTTTCGGAGTATATGATTACCGTCAGTTTGCCTATACCCGCTATCTGTTCAGTTTTGGCGGGCCACTCGGGCGTGACGGCACAAAATTAAATTTTTTTCTTTCCGGAGAACTTAAAAATAAACCGACCCGCTTACCGACACGGGAACAGGTTCAGCAGCTCAGCAATCTGTCGCTGGTCCTCGCATTTAAGCCATCCCCTGGAAACAATTTCAAGGTTACCGGCCTCTATCAGAAATATCTCTCAGGCATGGGCTCAGGTTCCGATGATGTCCGCTGGGCCGGACTCTGGGGCAGAGAAGGGGCAAAAAGAAAATATACCCTGATCTACGATTCACCCCGGGAAGAAACAGTTTTCTCTCAGAGTATATCCTATAAACACATTTTTTCACCGATTTCTTTTCTTGAAGCCAGCATCACCCATCAGAACGAAGTCTTGTATGCCTTGCAGACTCCAACCCCGTCAACCGAGACTGATATCCAGCAGCATCCGTTTGATCTGGAAAACAGGCAGATCGAGAATAAAGGACCCTGGTTTGAAGATTACCGGCAGTATTATACCTGGTCAAGCCTCTACAATCAGGCGTCGGTGACCGATTTTATTGAAGGTAAACTGATCTTCACCGGCCAGCTCACACAGACAAATCTGTTCAAAACCGGCATTGAAGCATATCTCATGGATCAGGATTACAATGCCTCATCCTCTCTTGCCGTATCAGCATTTATCTGGCGTACCGGATTTGCCACCAACTACAAAGCGAAAACCTGGTATGCGGGGACATTTATTCAGGATAAACTGGAATTCTCCGGTATGGTTGCTAATCTGGGTGTACGATTTGATGCCTATAATTATGGCGCGGACACCCCAAAAGATAAATACAATGTCTTCTATCCTGCAGAGGGCAGCGAAGCGGTCGGCATTCCGGAATGGGAACCCTCAACAACCTTTACATCACTCTCACCGCGGGTCGGGATCTCATTTCCAATCGGGGATCGCACCGCCTTCCGGTTGCAGTACGGTCATTTTCGTTCCATGCCGATCATTAACCGTGCCCTGGATAATCAAACCAGTTACGGCTGGGGCAGCTACGGTAATCCAAACCTCAAACCCCAGTTGAGTATTAACTACGAAGTCGGTGTGCAGCAAAACCTTTGGGATACGCATCAGCTGGATATCGTCACCTATTACAACGATCTTAAGGATCAGGTATCCGCCGTGTATGTCCGTTCTTCGAGCGGAAAAGTCAATCGCGGTGACGGCCTTGATTTTACCTATATCAGCTATAATAACCAGGGGTATGGTACTTCACGCGGCATCGAGATGACCCTGGCAAGCCGGACACCAGGGCGGTGGCGCTACCGGTTCTCCTATGCGTTCAGCCAGACGACCTACGGCAATTACGGAACTTATGTGGATTTCCCGGATATCACGCCGATCGAGGCCCAGCGTTTTCAGCGGTCTGCGAGTGACTTCCTGGCTCCGGAGGATCGCAGCCACCGTTTCAATGCTACTTTCACCTACGTAATTCCGCCGGGTGAGGGCGGTGTGATTTTTGGTACTCGTCCCTTCGCCGATCTCACCACCAGTCTGATCTATCGGGTACAGAGCGGCGCGCCATATTTCTGGTCACCGGAATATCAGACGACAGTGGATGTCGAATCCAACCGCCGCTACCCTTCAGAGGCGCAAACCGATGTACGGATCGAGAAGGGATTTATTCTCCTGAATCTGCATTTTAAAGCAGGGATCCGTATCCAGAATTTGTTCAATAACAAACATCTTACCCCGCTGTATACTGCCGAGGATATTGACCGGTGGGTTCTGCGCGGCGTGACCTACGCAGACCCGGATTACATCAGTACGGCGGATCAGAATCGTCCGGAACAGAGGTATAATTATTTTCAGGTATACCGAAACATCCCGCGGGAGATCTTCTTCTCGCTGGGATTCAGTTTTTAAGAAAGAACCATGGAGGATGCGGAAGCCCTTTCAGAGTTCCAAAAGACCTTTATGTCATCCTGTAAGGATCTTCCTTGTTGTTCAATACCGACTTGATCATCAGGAAGATTCCTATCCATAGGATACCGTTTCGGGAAGGAATGGCAAAAAATGAGTAGCAGAAAAGGCGGACATTTTCTCCGCCTGAAATATTGGAAGCTGAGGGGTATTTTTAAAAGGACTAATTCAGAATCAGATCATTAATGAACAAATGATTTATTCTCCGTGTATATCCCCGGGGTTAAAGTAAAATGATGAACAAACATATAAAGATCCTGACGGTTTTTTTGATAATCTCCGCTCCGCTTATTGCGCAGCAGGTGTATAACATACCGCTCAAACGGGGTAAATTATGGCACTCTTTTTATCTGACCCAGGATGTTGGTCCTATGGGAGATTGGGGTCGGGTGAATTTCGGGCTGGACTGGCCTGGTTTTGATCCTGACAGCCTGAAGCAACCGATTGGCGGGGCGAACAGCTATATGATATCAGGCGGATTTTACATTGCAGCTTTGAACGACACCGGTGGGGTTCTGGGCTGGGCTGATTTCGCCACGAAAAATATTGATACAAAAGTGGATTGGTCGGGAGCAGCTAATAAATTCCTGGTAAAAAAGCACGAGAAGCGCTGGAAAAAGGGTGAAAACTACTGGCTGCGAATCGACAATACGGAAGCGGAAGATGTGATCGACAGTGAATGGGAAATCAATACCCAATGGTTTGAACCGACCGATAATCCGCCGCTTCCGATCTCGGTGCGGCGGGTGGTTCGGCAGTGGTCCGGATCCCAAGCGGATGAAGAATATGTGATCATCGAATATACTATAAGGAACATACAGCGTCGTGATCCTCTGCGTTCCGTGTATCTTTTATTCACACATGCGGTGTCACCAAATCACCGGGGCTGGAACCTGCTGTTCCCCAATCTGACCCCCGGTGCCCGTAATACGGTCAGCCGGTATGATCCGGCAAACAGGATGGTCGTTTCATGGGCAGGAGACTACAAGGGTACCTCAGATGTCGATGAGACATACGATCCCTATGAGTACATTCGCTATGATCCGGTGTCCAACCAGAATATTCGTATTCCCGAATTTATCGCGCATGGAGCGGTTGGTATAAAAATGGTATATATCCCGCCGGATACAAATGGTGTTGAGAATAAGATCAACGGATTTGCCTGGTCTGCCGGTGCACCTTCTCAGGATGTCGGACCTTTTCAGGAAGTACAGGGAATAAACGCAAAATATGCCGCGACAGCCGATCCAACCTTACTGACCCGTACTTTTACCGATCCCAATGATGCGGCGATGGGGGAGAGCCGATTGTATACAAACTTTTCACTCGGTCCTTTCAATATCGACCGGAGGGATTCGATCCGGGTGGTCATTGCCGAATTTGTCGGGGGGGCATCCTTCGCGAAAGCAAGGGATCCGGAAACAACACCGGCAATGATCAGTGCCGATATCGATTCGGCGGTCAACTACCTGAACCAGCGGATTGAATATAATTATAACAACGGATACCGGGTTCCGATGCCGCCGGAAGCACCTGATTTTTCAATCAGGAGTGATACACGGCCGGAGGCTATCGGAAATATCATATCTTTTGGCGACGAAAAGGAAAATATACCGGATCCGCATCAGGGGGTGCCCGATCTTGCCGGTTACCGGATCTACCGGTCAAAGGAACTGCCATTCGGCCCATGGGAAATAATTGCCGAATTCCCGAAAGGGGATGCCAAATATTATCAGCCGGGAACCGGAACATATACCTATCTCGATTCCCTTGTGGCGCTTGGATTTGGCTACAGCTATGCAGTGACCAGCTTCGATGAAGGTCACTCCAGCTGGACGGTCAATGGTGATCCTGTGCCGCCACTTGAATCCTCGGTTTTCGCCAACCGGCAGGGTCCGGTAAATACGACACTGAGGCCAACCGAATCTACCGTTGAGGAAGTGGTCGTTGTCCCGAATCCCTTCTACCGGCAGTCCGGCTTTCTCGAGCCGGGATCCGAGAAAGATATTCAGTTTGTAGGGATTCCCGGGATATGCACACTGAGGATATTTACGATCCGGGGCGACCTGGTAAAAACGATCCGGCATAACAATCAGAACTCGGGTGTGATTCGCTGGAACCAGATCAGCGATTACGGGCAGTACGTTAAAAGCGGAATGTATTTCTTCCATCTGGAAAATAAGCGTGGCGATGTGAAACGGGGAAAGTTTGCGATCATTAATTAGGTTGCAAGGCCAAAAGCAAAAGGTTAAAGGGTAAAGGCCAAAGGCAAAAGGGTAAAGGGGAGAATTTAAGTGGGACCGATTCGAATTTATGGGTAATCGCACTGCAGATATTGTACTGGGGGTATTGCTGGTCTGTGGATTTGTAGTCCGGGGCGGTGCGCAGGATTTCAGCAAGGTCGGCACGGCGGGTTTTGTGTTCCTCGAGATCCCGGTGTCCTCCCGTTATCAGGCGATGGGTGAAACCGGTATTTCATTGATCGATTTGGCCTCTGAAGGGCTTTTTGTCAACCCGGCGCTCATCGAGTATGCCGAAAATCCGGTCTCACTGAATGCGACTTATGCAAAATGGTATGTTGAAACGGATCACATGGCCGCCGCTGTATCGTATCGCTGGCCCGGTGTCGGCACCCTGGGCCTCTCGGTCATGCATTTCAATTTCGGAGAAGTGACCAAAACACGTAATCCGACAATCAACGATGTCGGATCTTATACCAATCTCGGCACCTATACCGCCGGGGCTTATGCGGCCGGTTTGACATACGCCAGACGCTTGACAGATCAGTTTTCTGTCGGCGCCACAGTAAAATATGTGCGCGAAGATATCGACATATACAGCGCGGATAATATTGTAGCCGATATTGGATTTATCTACCTGCTGGGATTTGAAAGCCTCAGGATCGGGGCCTTTCTACAAAATTTCGGATTGGAAGCCGTCTACGCCAACGAAAAATTCAGAATGCCCCAATTACTCAAAATCGGTATGTCCGGGGAGATTTTAGGCGATCACACCAAATCCGAGCGTTTGACGATGCTGGCCGAAATGATCCATCCCAGCGATGCCAACGAGCGCATTCACATGGGTATGGAAGGTGTCCTTTTGAACAGCATTTTTTTGCGTGCGGGATATAAATTCGGATATGAAGATGAAGATTATACGCTGGGATTGGGATTACAATTCATATACGCGATGAAGAAATTCCGGCTTGATTTCGCCTTTATGAGTCACGCGTATCTTGAGAACACGCTTCGCTATACGTTGGTGATGGAGTTATGACCGCTGTGAACAGGCTGCTCATACATATCGGATTATTGCTCGTGATCTTTGCGGGATTGCTTCGCCCGCAGGATTCCCTGCCGGTTGAGATAACCGTGAAGGGCGGGTACCAGCTCCCGCTGGATCTGCGGCGTGCCGACAGCGGCTCCGGTTTCGGTTTCGCAGGGCAGTTTATCTACCGGTTTGACCCTGCATGGCGGGTGTTCTTTAATATTGCTTATGATTATATGTACCTCGCTCAGGACGATGTGATTGATGAATGGAACTGGGCATACTGGGAGGATACCTATATTCCGTTTTTGCCGGGCATAAATGTGGAAGAAGTGAACCGCACCCTGCGTTATGATAACGGCGAACGGGCGGCTGTCTTTGAACCGGCCCAGCGCTTAAAGGAACTGCGGTTATCACTCGGAGGAGCATATGATCTTGCCATCACGGAGGCTTTCACGGCAGTCCTGGAATTTGATTTCGGTATTTCGATGTTTGACCGTGAGCTGCGGATGACCGAGCACTGGACCCGGCGTTATATACTTGAAAGTGAAGCAGGCGACACTGCCAGATACAATTATACGTATGATCTGCTGCATTTTGCCCCTTCCCATAAGGGTACGCGGTTTTTCGCTGCACCTGCAGCCGGATTGACCTATCTGCTGAGTGATTATATTGATCTGGCCGCAGAAATAAGATACATCCAGTACCTGAATCGTAACGATATCCAGTGGCTGGAGGATTTTTTCAACATATATGAGGACAGCCAGCAGTACTTTCCGTTAAACTCGAAACTTATGATCAATATTGGAATTCGATTCCGTTATTGAGTGGCAGGGCGTATGCAAGGTAAAGTTATAGCCGCTGTGATTATATTGCTGTCCGGGACCACGGTGCTTCCTGTTGGTGCACAGCCAGCCGGAACGTGGGCTGTTTCAGCCGGAGGTACATATTCCACCCCCATGGCAGGTCTGGCTGACTGGTTCAAACCGGCTTTTGGTTTCCATTTCGCCGCCGGACAGCAGCAGGAGGATAACTGGTTTTTCGAAGGGTGTATCGCGTATATCCGGTTTGATGAGGATAATCTGGCCGGCATCGCAGCGGAAAAGGTGGCGCTTGAACTGGAATATATCGGCATATTATTTATTGCCCGGTATGCCATTACCGAACTGGGAGCTTTCAAACCTTATATAATCCTCGGGGTGGGTCCTCATTATTACAAGGGCACCCGCCAACGGATTGAACCGGATCCTGATCTGGGTATTCCGCTGATTGCCGCACGTACGAATGAAGAATGGAACTGGGGTTTCAAGGCAGGAGCTGGTGCCGAAATAGGGTTGATGCAGAATCTGATACTGGATCTGGGGATCAATTACCGTTTTATCGTCGGTGATCTGTGGCCCACGTTGCAGCAGTATATCGAACTGGAAGGAGTGTCGGGATTGCAGACACTTAATTTTACCGGTGGATTGAGGTACTATTTTAGATAAAAGGGAAAAGGCAAAAGGCCAAAGAAAAAAGAAACCAGCGGCAAAGAGACAAGGTGACATACCGATATATTCGTCACCGTGCTGGTGACATATCGGGATGAAATCATGCAAGATTTCAAAGTAGAGGCAGGTCATAACCTGTCCGGGGCCCATCCCGCCTCAGGCGGAAAAAGGCACGCAGGTTAAAAATAAAGTACACGAATGTCATGCTGGAGGCATCTTCCTAATTGTTCAAATACATATAGCGAAGAAAGATCCCTATGGGATAACGAATATTTGGATTTGAACTTTTTGCCCTTTTGCCTCCAGGCTTCGAATATGAATAAGAAATATTATTAACCATATAAAAGGAGGTCCCATGAAAAAGATCTTGTTACTATCCTTATTATTTTCTGGCTTATCATTAGCTCAGTATAAACTTAATTGGGCAAATTATGATTACATGATCCCTGGAAATGATGTTACCCGCAGCGCAACATATAATCCAATTACTGATCACGTCTTGGTCGCTACAAGAATGCACCAAAAAATGATAATTATTTTGGATGCTGCTAATGGAGATTCCATTGGTGTGATGGATACTACTGGCATATCAGGAGGATTCGCCGGTTTTAATATAAACATGATTGATGTTGCCGATGATGGTATGATTTATGTGTCTAATCTGGGTGGACAAGGTTTTCCATTTAAGGTATATCGTTTTGAGGACGAGAACGCTTCACCCGAATTGGTTTTTGAGGAACTATTGGATAATCAAAGATATGGTGATTCCTTCACAGTAATCGGATCTGGAAACGACAAGTATATTTATTCATCCGGATTTAGTCTGCAAAATGATGGTAGGATGGTAGTGCTGAAAGATGCCGGAAACAGTACACTAACGATTGAAAAAGTTATCAATTTACCTAAGGCTGGGAATGCAAGACATGGTATTTCACCTGTATTACCATTGGGAAATATATGGATAAATGGAGCAGATACAGGAACGCCACCGAGAATTATCACATTTGATGGTACACCAATTAGTGAAATACCCGATACCTTGGCATCTGCAGGGGGAACAGGTACAATACTGCATGAAACTTTTGGAGATTTTAATCTTATATTCCTAACAAATTATTTTTCTGCTACACTTCGCACGGTGCGTTATTATGAAGATGAGATAGGTAAAATATCCTTTAGCTATTTTGGTGGTGATTCTGACTCACTTATGCTTGCCTATAATAAAAACATTGTGAATCCGAATGGAAATGGAACAAGTACCTTGGTCTATGATTCAAAAAGACATGCGTTGATTTCAGTTGTAGGAGTAAACAGCATTGCCTCAGTTGCATTAGACGGAATTATTAAAGCAAGTACACCAAGAATTGATTCGTTGGAAATAAATATTGACGGTTCAAACGATTTCTTCCCAACCGACCACGTGGGTACCAGTAATGGCCGGGATATGTATTTGACATGGTCAGCAGGGAAGTTTTTTACGGGGATCACCGGTCAGACCCTGATCGATCCTTCATCGACAAATTACCTGTATATAGCATTCGATAAAGATCCCGGGGGCGCGAATGGATCTGACATCCCGCCGGAGGAAGCGGGCGGTGTGACGGAACTGCCGTTTAAAGCCGATGCTGTATTTATGGTCGAACCCTGGAATGAACCGGATTTTATGGTCGGATCCATCTATAAATGGAATGGTTCGAGTTGGGATAAGACAGATTTTGACGGTAACCTGGCGGCACAGGGCGCCCTTGCTTATGCCGATACCGGTCACCGGAAACTAGCAGAGTTTTCAGCAATCCTGAATCCGGCAGGCCTTGATACCGATTTTGACGCGCTGGGCATTATGGCCTATCTTGCCGAAACAGGGGCAAGTGGTGAGGTATTGTCGGCTTTTCCGGATGTCAATCCGACCGGAAACGGAGCAGGATTTACCCATTATTTCTATGTTGATAGCCTGGCAGGCGGGCTTTTTCCGACAAACACCGATCATGTAAAGATTATGTCCGCCGCGGCTGCTATCGACGAGCAACCGGTCTCCGTCATCCGTGAGTTTTCATTATCACAGAACTATCCCAATCCGTTCAATCCTGCTACCACTATCGATTTCAGCCTGCCGGTTGCCGCCCGGATTGATCTGAATGTCTATGACATTACGGGAAGACTGGTGGAAAAACTGATGTCGGGTAATAAGAAAGCCGGAAAATATTTTGTTCGTTTCGATGCCAGCAAATTGAGTTCAGGTGTGTATTTCTATCGACTCAATGTGGATGGCCGGGATATCCGGACGCGGAAAATGGTAGTACTGAAGTAATAAAAGCAGGACTTTAACCTGCTTTTTTGCTGAATTGAGGCTGAATGGAATAAAGAGGCATAATGAGAAAGCCACAAAATGCGGGCGGTCATATCTTCGATAAGATAAGAGTATTATAATGCCCCGGGGTACACATTTAATAAAAGTCAAACAAATATCCGAAAATAATTAAAGAAAAGTCTTATCAGAATACATTGCAGGATATCGTGTTTAAATCAAAATCAGTAATATGCTGCCTATTTTTTTTCACTGCTGCTCTCGCTCAAGCCCAAACGAATGAACTCCGCGGCACCTGGGTCGCCTGGGCCGGCTCTGACTATCCCGAAAAGACCGAAATTGCCGGCTGGATGGATGCCCTGGCTGCGGCGAATATCAATATCGTCTACGTGGACGTCTGGCGGTTTGGATACCCCTATTTTAAAAGTAAAGTGTTCTATGATCTCACCGGGAAATGGACCGATCCCGGCGTGGGTGACCGGGATATTCTGCAGGAGATGATCGCCGAGGCGCATCGCGTTGGGATAGAAGTTGAAGCCTGGTTCGAAGCCGGATTCGCGGCCACTCAGATGGACAACGATGATATCTATCAGGTTCACCCCGAGTGGTTTGCGAAAAGAAAAAACGGAACAGGTATATACGAAGCGAATGGGGGAATTCAATACCGCTGGCTAGGCCACTGCAATCAGGAGGCTCAACAGTTCCTCATCGATCTTGCTCTTGATGTAGTGAAAAATTATGATATTGACGGGATCGAATTCGACCGGATCCGGTATCCTGATCTGGACTGCGGTTATGACTCGGCAACCATCGAATTGTACCGTGACGAGCATAATGGCAATGATCCGCCGGCCAACCCATATGACAGTGGCTGGATCCGGTGGCGGGCTGATAAGCTGAACGCCTTTGTCGACCGTTTAAGTAATGCGGTGAAATCCTATAATCCGGATATCACTATGACCAATGCCCCGCTATGGTACGGCTATGAACAATTTTGCCAGGACTGGACCGCCTGGATCAACAACGATTTTCTTGATCTGGTCAGCACCCAGATGTATTTTGCATCCAACGACCAGTATGCCTATCGCCTGAGTATCGAATACCAGAAATTATTGAATCCTCAAAAATTGTATCCCGGTATCTCCACCACCGCCAATGGAGTGACTACCCCTCCGGGGGAGCTGATCAATATGGTTCAGACGACGAGAATCCAGGGATTACCCGGCCACGTCATCTGGTATCACAGCAACCTCCTTTCCTATCTGGATACGCTGAGCGCCACGGTTTACAATGAACCATCCGAACTTCCGTACCGGGAGGCGGGATGGCGGAAGCCAGCAATAATCGTAAATGAGGATGATCCGGATGTGCAGAAAACCGATAATTGGATTCAGTATGAAAATATCCCGGGATATAAAGGGAGCAGTTGTCTGTACGCCAATAACAGTACCCCCGCATGGATCCAATACTCAGCCGAAATTCCGGAAAGCGGTTGGTATGAGGTGTACGTTTATATCATTCAGTTCTTTAACGCTGCACGGGAAGCCGGATATGAAATTACTGAGGCGGTCAATGCGGATACCGTTTATGTCAATCAGTCAAAAAGTGCCAATGCCCGCTGGCTAAAATTAGGTGACTATTATTTCGAAAAGGGCGGCAACAGGAAAATCATCCGGTTGACCAATGAAAATATCGGCACCACGCTGGTATTTACCGATGCTGTGATGCTGCTGAATACCAACCGGATCATTGGGGACCCGACCGGTCTGGATGAAACTACCAATGACCGGGACCGGCTGTCGGACGGATTCCAGATCGGGCAGAGCTATCCCAATCCCTTTAATCCGGCAACAACCATTCCCGTACAATTAAGACAGGCTGCCGAAGTTACGGTTGATGTTTATGATTCGACCGGTCGGCTGGTGGAAAAGATCTTTCAGGGAAGATTGTCGTCCGGTCGTCATCTGGTGCGGTTTGATGCTGCCGGCCATGCCTCCGGCGTGTATTACTACCGTGTTAAAGCAGACAGGCAGGTTTATACCGGGAAGATGGTTTTGATGAAGTAAGGCAAAGAGGCAAAGAAAAAATTAACTGTAAATTTGCCAAAATTCAGTTATAAATAAAAGTTATACTTAATGCCAGTATTTCGCATGAAAGATGTAAAAATAAAGCGTCAATTTTATCCGTCAGGGTTAACTTCGAAAGCTCAAATTTACCATAGACTTTGTGCCTGTGCGCCTTTCTGCCTGTGTGCCTTTTTATCTTCGCTTTGTCAAAAACTGACATATATTCTTTGTGCCTTTGTGCCTGTGTGCTTTTGTGCCTATTCAATCAACAAACCCAACTGAATCAACGCAATATGGCATCCCTTCAGATCATTCTGTTCATAGCAGTCTTTATGATCATGGCGCTGTCCATGTTCTTCCGGAAGATCCCGGCGCTGATCGCGCTTCCGATCATGGCGTTTTTAATCCCACTCATCGGCGGAGTTTCACTGACAGAGACGATCGAATACGTGATCGGCCTTGGTGCAGTCAAACTGCATACGGCTTATACCGTGGCACTTTTCGGAAGTATGCTCAGTATCCTCCTGCAAAAAACCGGTGTGGCGGAGAATTTTATCAAGAAGGGGGCTGAGCTGGCAGGGGATAATCCGGCGGTGATCGGCATCATCATGCTGCTTCTGATCACGATACTGTTTACCACCCTCGGGGGATTGGGTGCGATCATCATGGTGGCCACAATCGTTCTGCCGATCATGTCATCGGTCGGAATCGGGTCCATGACTATTGTCGGCATTTTTCTGATCGGTCTGAGTATGGGGGGGATCCTGAATGCCGGCAACTGGGCGGTGTATGTAGATGTCATGGGTCTTTCGATCAATGAGATCCGACCTTTTGCCCTGACCATGTTTCTCCTTACCTTTATTGCCTCTATCCTGTATATTTTTATTCAACTGTACCGCGATGGCCACATGCTCAAATTTAGCCGTCTGGCTTACATTTCGGGTGGGTTGCTGATTATTTGTATCATTATAATGACCGGGTATAATCAGGCTGATGAGACAATCCTGGTTTCAATCAGACAAACGCTGGCGGAAATCGGCACTGTATTAAAATTGCTGATCGCTGGCCTGATTGTGCTGCTGTTTTTGCTGAGCTTTTACCGGAAAGTATTGCGGCGTAAAAGCGATCCGGGTGGGATCTACTGGACGGCATATTTCACGCCCCTTATACCACTGCTGCTGATCCTGATCTTAAGTATGAATTTTATTGCCGCGTTTATCTGCGGACTGGTCTATGGGTTCGTATCGACCTATCGTACAGGTAGCCTGAATACTTTTGTACAGTCGGTTCTGGAAGGGGGGGCAGTGGTAATGCCGGCGGTTGTCCTGATGCTGGGGATCGGGATGCTGCTCAACGCGGTGATCGGTCCGGGAGAGGCCTGGCTGGCAGTACATTCGGAAGGATGGCCGGTCCTGAATCTGCTCCGGCCGGTGATCCAGGCTGTGGTGCCGGAAAATATTTTCAGTTATGTTTTGATTTTTGGTTTGGCGGCACCGCTTGCACTGTATCGGGGCCCACTGAATGTATGGGGGATGGGATACGGTATGGCGGCTGTATTACTGGCCAGTGGTATGAGTGCGGGTGCCGTAATGGGATTACTTCTGGCAGTGGGGCAGGTTCAGGGTATCAGCGATCCGACAAATACCCACAATGTCTGGCTTGCCAATGAAATGCGCCAGGACGTTCAAAAAGTACTCTGGAATACGCTGCCGTATACCTGGATGCTGGCGGTTGCCGGATTGATCGCAGCAGGATTGTTTTTTATGTTGTGAAAGGACAAAAGGCCAAAGGGAAAAGGGAAAAGAGGTGCCAGGCCAAAGAGAAAAAAAGGCCGGGAGGCCGGTAAGTTACAGGCAGCAAACAGACGGAGAATGATCTTTGGAATTGGTGATTGCCTCCCGAGGGAGGGTATATCTGTAGCGCGGTGTTTAAATGCCGGGTATAATTATAAACGAGAGAACCAGATCCGGTTCAACGATTAAACAGTCCGACAAGAGCGTAATACATTAACACATGAACCGCAAAATCAAGATTGGTATTGACGTCGGCGGTACGTTCACCCACGCGGTAGCGATCGATATTACCGATTTCAGTATTACCGGCAAAGTCTGTGTTCCCACCACCCACACTGCCAGGGAAGGGGTTGCACGGGGTGTCGTTGAATCTCTGAAAATGCTGCTTAAAGAAGCCGAAATCTCACCAGATGAGGTGATTTTGATCGCCCACTCAACCACACAGGCAACCAACGCGCTGCTGGAGGGCGATGTGGCTGCAGTCGGTATTATCGGAATGGGCAAGGGGCTTGAAGGCCGGATCGCGCGGCGTGAGACCCGTGCGGATAAAATTTTACTGGCTCCGGGAAAATATCTGCACACAAGGCATGTCTATCTGGATGTAACCGGATCGCTCAGTGATAAGGAAATACAAGAGGCAGTCTCATCACTGACCCGTCAGGGTGCACAAGTGATCGTAGCATCAGAGGCATATGGGGTTGATGATCCTGACAATGAACATCGGGTGATCCGGATCGCAGCTGATATGGGGCTTCAGGCGACGGCGGCCAGTGATATATCAAAACTATATGGGCTGCGGATCCGGACACGTACGGCGGTTATCAATGCCAGCATGCTGCCCAAAATGCTGGAAACTGCCGACATGACCGAAAAGTCTGTTCGGGAGGCAGGGCTGAAAGCGCCGCTGATGATCATGCGTTCTGACGGCGGTATAATGGATATTGATGAAATGCGCAGACGCCCGATCCTGACCATGTTGTCCGGACCTGCCGCCGGAGTGACCGCTGCTTTGATGTACGCCCGTGTTTCCGATGGTATTTTTATCGAGGTGGGCGGCACGTCGACGGATATTTCGGTGATCAAGAACGGAAAGCCGCAGGTCAAGAGTGCCCAGATTGGCGGCAACCGGTTGTTTGTCCGGACACTCGATGTGCGAACCCTGGGGATTGGCGGAGGATCAATCCCGCGTATCAGGGATAACAGTATCATTGATGTGGGTCCGCGAAGTGCCCATATTGCCGGTCTGGGATATGTTTCCTTTACTCCGGATCAAAAATTTGAACAGTCCGATATAAAGACCATCCGACCGCTGATGGGCGATCCGGATGATTATCTGGCGATCAGTAAGGATATGGGGGGTGAACCTGAATACACTATCACACCGACTGGTGCAGCCATCTTTTTGGATCTGGTCAATGATACTGGATACGATGCGGCAAATAAAGCCGCCGTTCGCAATTTCTTTGAAAGCCTTGGCAAAAAAACAGTACGTAAACCGGAATCGCTGGCAATGGAAATTCTGAAGCTCGCTGCGGCAAAAATCGAACCGGTGATACGACAGCTTGTGCGAGAGTACAAACTCGATCCGGGCCTTATCCGCTTTGTTGGCGGCGGTGGAGGAGCCCCGGCCATTGTACCATTTACCGCGAATGAGCTGGCCATGGATCACACCATTGCAAAGAACTGTGCGGTAATTTCCGCTATTGGTGTGGCACTTGGCATTATACGTGACTCCGTAGAACGGAGTATTATCAATCCGAGCGAATCGGATCTGTTGGCAGTACGGCATGAAGCTGTCCAGTCGGTGCAGGCAATGGGTGCTGAACCCGAAAGTATCGAAGTAAGTGTTGAGGTTGACACCCGTAACAAACGTGTAATTGCAGTAGCGACCGGCTCGAGTGAATTAAGGACGCGTGATGTGCAGATACGGACTTTAAATGATCAGGATTTAAAAGCGACCGCTGCCAGCTCGTTGAAGTGTTCCACCACCCAGATACAGGTTCTGGGTCGGACATCATTCCTCACAGTAATGGGATATATGGAACAGAGATCACGGCTCTTTGGAATGATCACAATTGTCCGGCGGAATGTGCGTGTCCTGGACCGCGAAGGAATAATTCGATTGCAGGTACAGGATTGCCATGTGGCACAGGTTACTCCCGAAAATATAAAAGCAATGATCAGGGAAATTACCAGTGAATTGACCTCATATGGGGATGCGGGTGCTCTGGTGCCTGATATTTATGTCCTGATCGGCGCGCGGATCCTGGATTTGTGCGGGCTTGCTGAAGCATCGCAAATAACTGCCCTGGTTGAAATCGAACTTCAGAAGATCCCATCGGATGAGCCGCTCGTGCTCATTGCAGCACGAAAGATTTAACTCATGCAGAAGCAGAAGCGAATCGCGGCGCTGGATGCCCTGCGTGGCCTGGCAATCTTATACGTAACGCTTCGCAACTACCCTGGCTTGGCTTTATAAGGAGCATGCTCTATACCTTTATCTTAGCGGTGTAGTGGGATTATTTACGAAAAAGCAATTGTTCTGGAGAACCTGAAAAAATAGACTGATCTTCAATATTTTATAGCAATTTTATATAGCATGACTATTCTGAAATACGATCTGGTGATATTGGGTGCCTCGATTCCAGCAGTGGTTGCAGCTATTCGGGCAAAAAGAAGCGGATCAAACGTCCTGATAGTAAATTCTTATGGTTTTCCCGGTGGCCCGATCACGGAAAGCCTGTGTTGCCGGCTGGATAAACCCGCCATGTACACGGATATTACCGTAACCCGTGAGATTTACGATCTTATAGCCGGTGCGGACCGGGCCATTCTGTATGAAAACCAAACGTACATAGTGTTGAATCCGGAAGTCGTAAAATATCAGCTGCAGGAGAAACTCTTGGCTGAGGATATCGAACTTCTGTGGCATGTCAGCCCGTGGCAAGCCAAAACCGATGATAACCGGCTGGTTGAGCTCAGTATGCTGGCGAAAGAAGGCACTATTCGGATCCAGGCTGACGCCTGGATAGATGCAGGCGTCCGTCCGAGCATGCTGTATAAATTAGGGATTGGATTAGGATTGTATAGAGATCTCTATTACTGCCTGTTCTATGTAGGTGATGGGCATACCCAGTCAGAAATAGCTGATGTCAATCAGGTCAAACTTTCAAGCAGGCGCTACTGGTTTTACATTCACAGAAGGATCGGGACAAATGAGGAACCGGTCAGCATTGGACAAAACATCATCGATCATTTGACCAGCCAATTGAAAGGCCGGATTGAACTGGTGCCGGCAGAACCACTTATCGTGCTTTCGGTCAAATCACCGTATGACATAAAGATTTCAAATGTCACTGCCTTGATCACAGGAGATCGATCGATACCTGTTTTCGGTGGCGATTTCCTTTTTGCGGCAGAATTTGAACGGGGTACATTATGAGAATTCTGGATAAATTAAAACATGGCCTGATCGTTAGTTGTCAGTCGGAAGGTGACGATCCTTTTAATTCGCCCGAGGGAATGGCTCTGTTCGCCCGCGCTGTAGAGATGGGTGGTGCAGCGGGTATCAGAAGTGAAGGGCTTGCAAAAACCAGAGAAATATTGAGGCAGGTTGAAATTCCTGTCATTGGTCTGGTAAAAGATGAATTTGAGGATGGATCGGTTTGCATCACCCGTGTATTGGAAGCGGTTGATGCACTGTGTGAAATGGGTTGTGAAATAGTCGCTGTTGACGGTACCGAAAGGAAGGTACATGGTATGACAGGACCCGAATTTATCCGTCAGGTAAAGCGGAAATGTAAGATCACCGTGATGGCTGATTTGGATCGGATTGACTCTGCGGAAGCCTGTATCAAGGCGGGGGCTGATTGTCTCTCGACAACTTTGAGCGGCTATACAGCTGCTACGAGTGGGGTGGACATGCATCTTCCGGATATCGATTTACTGCGTGCACTTGTCGAAACCTTCGACCTTCCGGTTTTTGCCGAGGGTCGGATCAACACGCCGGCGCTGGCAAAAACGATGATCGAAGCCGGTGCATGGGCGGTTGTCGTGGGTACGGCTATCACACGACCGCGGGTAGTGACCGGCTGGTATCTGGAGGCAATGAGGGGAAAGCGATAATCGATGAAAATGGAGCAATACGATATTGTGGTGCTGGGTGGAGGTATCGCCGGAATAGCGGCTGCTGTCAGCGCGGCGAGAACCGGGTTAAGAGTGGCGCTTGTGGAGCAATATGGATTTCTTGGTGGCAGTGCAACGGCCGGTATGGTATCACCGTTTATGAAACATGACCTGAAAGGTAAACCCCTGGTTCGCGGCGTTTTTGAGGATCTGGAGCATGAAATGTGCCAGATGGGCGGCATGATCGACAATGGTTTTTCGGCGCTTGTATTCCGCTCAGCGGCATTTAAGTTACTGCAGACGGCGGGGGTGCGTCTGCTCTTCGGTGCCAGGCTCGCCTCTGCTGAAAAAGCGGATAAAAAGATCACATGGGTGGAGATCATACTGGGTGATGAAAGCAGAAAGTTAAGCGCTGAAGTATTTATCGACACGACAGGTGATGCCCAGCTGCTCTATTTGGGTGGATTGCCCTGGTTGAAAGGTGATGAGCGAACGGGTTATTTGCAGGCGATGACATTGTTTTTCCGCATGACGAATATCGATCTTTATCGCGTAACTGAGTTTGCCCGGCTGCACCGAGAGGACTTTTTCAATTGGATGACATTTGATTTTGATTTTTCC
>WOR8_10001220_pt1 | contig 27502 bp, 19 predicted proteins | sample DeeMarSeWOR38_10_FD_19890 | JGI IMG/M metagenome (IMG submission 19890) | reverse complement strand
TGGCAATGACAACAATCGCGGCGCCGCATATATATTCAAACGTGAGGGCACAAGCTGGATAGAGCAAGCCAAGCTCAGAAAACCTGTACCTCGTGAATCGGATGATAACTTTGGTTATTCGGTTGATATTGATGGAGATTATGCCATCGTAGGTGCATACGGCAGCGGTAACAATCGTGGCGCCGTGTATGTATTTAAACGTGATGGTACAAGCTGGACGCTGCGAACTGAATTAAGGACCTCAGAGATTAGTGACTATTATTACTTTGGCAAGTCTGTCTCAATAAGCGGAGATTATGCTGTTGTGGGGTCACCTCGCATTAATAGCCGTGGATTGGCATATATATTCGAGTGTAGTGAGTCAAACTGGATACAACAAGATAGATTGATTGATTCAAATGTTCCAAATAAATCCGGACTTGGTAGTTTGGTATCGATCAGCGATGACTATGCCATTATATCGGGGGCTTATATCTATAGTAGCAGAAGTGAGTACGGCCCTGTATGTATATTCAAGCGTGATGATACAAACTGGACAGAACAGGCCATGTTAAGCTCGTTGGATAACTCATTTGGCCGTTCGATAACAATTAGTAGTGACTACGCTGTGGTAGGGGTGCATATGGATAGTACTGATAATTATGACAATGCAGGCTCTGTATATGTCTTCAAACGTGAGGGTGCAAACTGGACAGAACAGACCAGGCTAACCGCCCTGGAGGGTGATTCTTTTGATCACTTTGGCAGTTCGGTCTCTATAAATGGTGACCTTATCATTGTTGGTGCACCTGACGATGACGACCATTATGGGGGCAGAGATTCCGGCTCGGCATATGTATTCGAGCTTGACGGCACAGAGTGGCAGCAGCGTGCAAAGCTGACTGCCCTGGACGCCCAATACGATGACTTCTTAGGCACATCGGTTGCTATTGATGGAGACTATGCGATTATAGGCGCGCCGGGCGACGATGACAACGAGCAAGAATCCGGTTCAGTTTACGTATTCAAGCGAATAGGCTCAATCTGGGCGCCATAAGTTGTACCACAACCATGGGAGGCATTGCTTGTTGTCGTCCCGGAGCAAGTAGGTAAATCCAGCTTTTCTACAAATACGTCATAATTAGGCGATATGCCTATATAATCTGGGGGATTTTTCTTGACGGAAAGGTAATTGGTTTGGTATAAATATTATTGGCATCTGGGATACTTAAATCTTACAGCAGCCGGGATTACGATTGTCTATTTCAGATATTGGCTTTTAATGGAAGGAGGCAATGGCATTTTAGAGTTTCGATTCTTGATTGTCGATTTTCAATAGGCAGATATTTTTTATGTTTACTTTTTATAGGAGGATTATTATGTACAGAAAATTAGTTTGTCTGGTTTTTTCTATTACACTGGAGGCTCGATGAGGGTTCCGGAACCACGGCTAACGATTCGAGCGGCTACGGCAACCACGGGATCCTTCAGGACAATCCCGACTTGACTGATCCCACATGGATTACCGGTATTAGGGGCGGTGCCATGGAATTTCATGGTGAGGGCGTAGTTAATACTGGAGGAGACTACTTTGATTGCGGCAGTTTCTCCGGCCTGGACATCAGCAGTCAGCTCTCCATCGCTCTCTGGATAAGACCTGATGCCGATGACCCGGAGGGAAAGGGCACCGCTGGTGGTGAGACAGCACCGATGGCCAAGGCATTGGATCCTGATTGGTGCTGGCAGGTTCGATACGGTTGGAACACCTCTGATCCCACCATGGGATTTCAGTTCAATGCGACGCCCAGAACATGGGTTTATACGGGACAGATTTTGGAGCAGTACGAGTGGGTCCATATTGCGTGTTCGTATGACGGAACGACGGTGAAATGCTATTTCAACGGCGAACAGACCGATTCGGCCAACATGACTGCACTTGCCAGCAACAATACCCCCGTCCTCATTGGCTCGGACGGGTGGAGGTGTGATTGGACTGGTGCGATTGACGATGTCAGGATTTACAACCATGCCTTGACAGAGGCCGAGATTATGGGCACTATGGCGGGTGAAGTATGGCCGTATGCCTTTGGTCCCGATCCGGAGGATGGTGCTTTGCATTCCGAAACGTGGGTAACTCTTGGCTGGAAGCCCGGAGGTCTTGCAGTCTCGCATGATGTTTACATTGGTGAGAGCTTCGATGATGTTAACGAAGCCACGCGGGATTCAGAGTTATTCCGGACCAACACGGACTTGCTATTTTATATTGCCGGTTTTCCGGGATATGCTTATCCGGACGGTCTTGTTAATGGCACGACTTACTACTGGCGAATCGATGAGGTCAATGAGGCTGACCCGAACAGTCCATGGAAAGGCGAGATCTGGAGCTTTATGGTTCCTCCAAAAACTGCATATTACCCCGATCCGGCAGATGGAGCCGAGTTTATAGCTGTAAATCCAACACTAACCTGGACGCCTGGTTACGGTGCTAAAACGCATACGGTGTACGTAGGGGAAGATTATGACACTGTAAATGAAGCTACGGGCGGAAAGGCCTCGGGAGTTGCAAGCTATAATCCGGGTATACTCAAATTGGCCAAAACTTACTTCTGGCGTATTGATGAGTTCGATGGTGCCGAGACGCATAAAGGAGAGATTTGGAGCTTTACTACCGAAGGTGCCGTCACCGGCCCGAATCCGGCCGATGACGCTGTGGATGTAAGCGGAAGTCAGATTCTGACATGGGTTGCTGGAGCCGTAGCAGCTTCACACGAGGTGTATTTCGGTACGGATGCAGACGCTGTCAAGAATGCTACAACAGCCTCGTCGGAGTATAAGGGGCCAAAAGCACTTGGTGAAGAGAGCTATGATCCCGGTTTACTTTCATTAAATACAACTTACTACTGGCGAATCGATGAGGTCAACGGTGTTAATCCCGACAGTCCCTGGGCCGGCAACGTCTGGAGCTTTACAACCGGCGATTACTTTGTCATAGACGACTTCGAAGATTACAATTCCGGCGACAACCAGATATGGTTCGCCTGGCACGATGGTCTTGGCGCCGGTGCGCCTGGTACGCCTGAGTACCTCCCCGGCAATGGGACAGGCTCGGCGGTCGGCGATGAAAATACTCTTTCTTATACCGAGGAGACTATCATCCACGGCGGCGGTCAATCTATGCCGCTTGTTTTCGATAATGATAAGCAGGGCTATTCGAAATATTCGGAAGTTGAGCTTACATTGGATGCCGTACGTGACTGGACGGCAGAAGGAGTTGCAGAATTGTCGCTATGGTTCAGGGGCTATCCAGCATCTACCGGCAGCTTTGTAGAAGGCCCAACAGGTACCTACACGATGACCGCATCAGGCGCCGATATCTGGGCGATTAACGGTGTTGAGGCTGATGAGTTCCACTTTGCTTACAAGATGCTCAGCGGTTCCGGTTCGATTATAGCGAAAGTCGAGAGCATCGAGAACACGGCCCCCTGGGCAAAGGGCGGTTTGATGATCCGTGAGTCACTGAGTCCTGATTCGGCACATGCTTTTGCTGCTATAACTTCTGCCAACGGAGTTGCCGCTCAGGGTCGCCCCTCGACCGGCGGCACGAGCTTCAACACGAATCAGACTGGGATTACCGCACCGGTTTGGTTGAAACTGGAGCGTAATATTTCCGGCAACTTTACTGTTTATCATTCGGCAAACGGCACAAACTGGCAACTGGTAACGGGTGCTTCGCCGCGGAATATCCCAATGGGGACGAATACCTATATTGGTTTGGCGCTGACGGCCACCAATGCCGCTGCGACTTGCCGGGCCGTATTCTCTAACGTAACGACGACTGGGAATGTCACTGGACAGTGGGCACACCAGGATATTGGCATCGTCAGCAACGATACTGAGCCGCTTTATATAGCCGTATCCAACAGCGCAGGTAATCCTGTGGCGGTGGTCCATGATGATCAGGCTGCGTCAAACATTGATAGCTGGACAGAGTGGGTAATTCCGCTGTCAGCCTTTGCCGACCAGGGCATCAATCTTACGAATGTCGACAAGATAGCCCTCGGCCTGGGAACCAGAGGCAATCTGACAATACCTGGCGGTTCCGGCAAAATGTACTTCGATGACATCCGGTTGAATCGACCGGCGGATGCTGCGGAATAGATGTTGTTCTTAGAAGGATCACGTTGCAGTTTGTATTAATTCGGGGCTTATGCCAAAAGGTATAGGCCCCGCTTTTATACGGCAACGATTTATTATATCGTTGAATCTTTGTTGCCGAATTGTTCCGAAATTAGGACCGGATGGCACTTTTTTTAGAAAAATGACAAAAAATATTGAGACAAATGCCACTCGGGCGCGTCTTTCTATGTAGGTAATTTGTTTATTGTGATACTTTGAACCGGCGAAGAGAAGGTAAAAATTTTCTTGAAATGACGATAACAAATATGTTAAAGTTATATATAGCCATGTCATGGAGGCAGGCTCTGAGAATTTCACAATGTTCTGCGAATTATTATGAGCTGCATTTGTTTTATGCTGTGCCCATATTATTAACTTCGCTTAAAACTGCTTTGTAACTTTGCTTTACATACCGGAAAGGAGTAATAATGAGAAATTCGATCTTACTAAGTCTTGCTTTGCTGTCGATTGCAGCAACACAATCAATTGCTGAAACGCGCTTGGTTCCCGGCGACTATGGAACTATTCAGCAGGCGATTCAGGCGTCTAATGATGGGGATGTAGTAATTGTCTCGCCCGGCACGTATGAAGCCATCGATTTCCTTGGCAGAAATATTACCGTTACCAGCACCGATCCCGAAGATCCGGATATTGTAGAGGCTACAATCATCAACGGTGGCGGCGTGGGCAGTGTAGTGACCTTTGAAAACGGTGAAACTTCCGAGGCCGTACTGACCGGTTTTACCATCATGGGGGGATATGGAACAGCCGTTTCTGAAGTAGGAAACTACGTTTTTTGGGGAGCGGGTGTTTTTTGTTACATGTCATCGCCGACCATTAAAGGTAATATAATTACTGACAATATCGGTCCGATCGAAATTATAGGAAATAATCAGGCGCAGTGGAAGTTGGCTTATGGTTCAGGAATTGGTTGTGTTTTATCCAGTGCGACAATCACTAACAATATAATCAGGAACAATTCCGGATACGCCGGCGCTGTTTTTGTGTTGGGTGAAGACAAGATTTGTAATAACCTGATATACGACAATTCAGCGGTTGTTGGCGGTGGTGTTATCATGTTCGGAGGACAGCTCATTAACAATACCATTGTCGGCAACGACACCAACGCAAGCGCTCAGGCCGGTTCCGGGCCGGGAGGTAATATTTATATAGTAGTCGATAACCAGTTTTCTCAGGGCCAGATACTTAATAACATAATCTGCAATGCTGTATCAGGAGGTGGAATCTCTGGGGAGGGAGCTATAAATGAGTCTATGATATCATTTAATAATGTTTGGGGCAATATTGGAGGCAACTACCCGCAAATATCGGATCAGACGGGCATTAATGGAAATATTTCGGAGGACCCGCTGTTCGTCGATGCACAGGCTAAAGATTTTCACCTGCAATTGGACTCTCCATGCATAGATGCCGGCGATCCGGATTATGTCCCTTTTCCGTGGCAGCTTGATATCGACGGCGAAAATGCTGTGATGGGTGAACAGATCGATATCGGCGCCGATGAGTATGTTGGCTACATCAAGCCCGTCGCCGACGCCGGTCCCGACATACACGTGCCGGGGCTTGAACTGGTTACGCTCGACGCCAGTGGCAGTTATCAATACGATCCCAATAATGAGCTGATATATGAATGGGACCAGCTTGAAGGGCCGGCGGTGGACCTTGACGATCCAGAGAGTATGAATCCGTCGTTCATGCCGGAGATCGAAGGTGAATATCGATTCGAGCTTGTAGTCTGGGACGGCACGAATTTGAGCCGGCCCGATGAAGTGATGGTCCTTGTCGGGAACAAGGCGCCAGTTGCTGACGCAGGGCTCGATAGAGTCTCGCCCGTACCCAGCCAGGTAAATCTGAATGGTACCGGTTCCTATGATCCCGATAAAATCGACGAACTGACATATAGCTGGAAGCAGTTGGAAGGCCCGCAGATTGAGCTTCAAAACACCGATACTGCCAGACCTTTCTTCGATTGCAATGAGCAGGGAACGTATGCATTTGAGCTGGTTGTAAGCGATGGTTTTGTCAACAGTGAGCCCAGCATTACCCGGGTGACGACCGTTGCCGTAACAATGGTCCAGCAGCAATTAAATGCCGACTATGTAACTGATGATTATTTTCATTATGCGGATGTCTCCGGCAATAAGGTTGTGTATTGTGTCGGGCCGGATATTAATTACACCTGGAACATAAAAACCAAAGACCTTGGCACAGAGGAAATCAATGAAGCGTTTTTTGGCGGCGGACTCAATACTCAGCCGAAAATCAATGGTGATATCGTCGTTTGGGCCGGCGGCCCGAGCGCTCAGGATTTCTTCGGAACAGAGTGCATTGGTGTCTTTGCGACAAATACTGCTACCGGAGCGCAGAAGACCCTGCGGCAGTACAGCAACACAGAATCCTACAGCCATCCGGCTGTCTCCGGCAACAAAGTTGTCTGGCTGGAGCATCTTGATATAAACAAGTATAGTGAAGTCGAGTGGCGTAATATGCCGTACAGTGTCGCCGGCGCCGATGTTACTGATCTGGATAATCCTATGTATTTCACTATCGCCCGTGATGTCGGCAGACGTGATCCTTATGCAGTCGAGGGATACGTGGAAGACTTCGACGATGTCGTGGATATATCCGAGAATATTGTCGTATGGGAAGCCGATGGTGACATTTTCGGGGCCGATATCTCGAATATCGACGATATCAAAACGTTTACCATTTGTAGCAATTCCGGCCGTCAGTATGATCCGGCCATCTCCGGCAATCTTGTCGTCTGGACTGATGAGAGAAACGATGGAGGCGACATTTACGGTGCCGATATCTCCGATACGGGAAATATCCGGGAAATGGCGATTATCAAGTCCCCGGGCAGCCAGCTTCAGTCGGACGTTGACGGCTGCCTGATTGTTTATGTCGATGGCGGTAATACCGGCGGCCAAATCAGAGTCTGCTGCCTGACCAAAGAAAAAGGCGTTATGGATGTAGAATTGCTGCAATTCTTCTTAGGAGTCGGCCCGGCAATAGATTCCGATACTATAGTCTGGCAAACCGGCACATTCGGACAGATCGAGGCAATATCGCTCGAATTCGGATATGCCGCAGATGATGGACCGATTGAGAATCTGGCTACCGGTGAACACTACGATTACATCCAGCATGCAATTGTCAGAAGCCAGCCCGGCGATAAAGTAGTCGTCTCACTGGGGACCTACCACGAAGACATTAAATTGATGGGCAGAACTTTGATCCTCAGTTCAGAAGATCCCAATGACCCTGCCATCGTGGCAGCAACAATTATCGACGGTGAAAGCAGGGCGGTGACATTCGCCAGCGGCGAGAGTGCAGGCTGTCTCGTGAGCGGCTTTACAATCACAGGAGCCAGCAGGGGCATTTACGGCACAAATAATTCATCTCCTGTGATAGACAAGTGTGCAATTACGGGAAATATCGGCTCCGGCATAGAACTATATAGCGGCGGCAATCCAACGCTTACCAACTGCACCATTATCGCTAACGGCGGTTCCGGTATTGAAATGCGACCGCGAAAGGCCGGCCGGTTCACATATTATAACAATCCCATATTGAGCAATTGCATCATCGCCGGAAATAATGGGCACGGTCTTCTGAGAGGCATTCCTACTGTAACGAATTGTACGATTGCCGGGAACCTTAAGAGTGGTATTCAGGATTCCGTTCTGACCATGACAAACTCCATCGTTTATTTCAATGGCGATGGTTCCGCTCAGATCGTTATCAGTTCTGGCACGGTTACTTACAGCAACGTTCAGGGCTATTTCCAGGGTGACGGTAATATCGACGCCGACCCGCTCTTTGCCGACTCGGCCGGCGGCGACTATCATCTGAAATCGCAGGCAGGCAGATGGAATCCCGGCAGCGAAACATGGATAATGGACGATGTTACCAGCCCCTGTATAGACTCTGGCGACTCAGCCGGCCCTATAGGATTGGAACCTGAACCGAACGGCTCGGTAATAAATTTGGGCGCCTACGGTGGAACATCCGAGGCCAGTAAGTCGCCGTAAAGAATATAGCAATGAACAAAGGGCTGTAAGCGGATGCTCACAGCTCTTCTGTTTTAAACTTCCTTTGCGATGATATTGTTATTTAGGTGTTCTAATGCAACAAAGACTCTATTCGTTACGTACTCATTACCCGGTTTGAGAACCGGACATCATCAATCTATTCAACTTCTTCTCCATTAGGAGTCCCTGGGACGGCCGGGGGGAATTCCTCGAATAAATGTTCGGCAAGAACGATCAGGTCCTGGACATCGACTACGCCGTCACCCCAGGGCATCGGGCCTATGTCACATAGTGAATTATCTGTGCCCCAATGATCCACCATGATGACCATGTCGGCAGCATCGACAATGCCGTCGCTGTTGAGATCAACGACCGGCCCTATCGACGCCTGCCATATATCGGCGCTCCCTGACCCACCGGGTCGGTTGGACGCGAAGTAGAGTATAGAACCATCGGCCGAGATGATCGGCCCCCCGTCGCCAGACGAACTGTTGACCATCGGCCCAAGATTCACCGGTTCTTCCCAGGGCTCGGAGACGCTCGCTCGTGTCGTGACCCATGCGTCCATATCCCCATATCCGCCGGGCCGATCGGAGGTGAAGAAGAGCGATAGGCCGTCGGGCGAGAGCGCCGCTGAATAATCCCAACCCGACCTGTTTACATATCCCCCGAGATTCACCGGAGTGCCCCAGGGCTCGGAAAGCGTGGGGCGCGTTGATTCATAAAGATCAAAACCACCATACCCGCCTGAGCGATTGGAGGCGATAATAAGAGATAGGCCGTCAGCCGAGATTAGCCCACCGTCGCCAGACGAACTGTTGACCGTCGGCCCAAGATTCACCGGTTCTTCCCAGGGCTCGGAGACGCTCGCTCGTGTCGTGACCCATGCGTCCATACCCCCATATCCGCCGGGCCGTATTGAACCAAAGTAGAGTTCTAGGCCGTTGGCCGAGATGCTCGCCCCAACGTCCCAATCTGAGTTGTTGACTGTTGGCCCAAGATTCACCGGCTCTCCCCATGGATCTTGTACCGTTTCCCGTGTTGTTACCCATATGTCGAAACTACCCGAACCGCCGGGCCGGTCTGAGGTAAAGAAGAGCTCCAGGCCATCGGCCGAGATGCTCCCGTCACTGTCGTAAGACGAACTATTGACCGTTGGCCCGAGATTCTCCGGTGTGCCGAAAACGAAATCGGCGTTCGCATCACTGCCAGTGACCACAAGAATGCCAGCTACCACCAGACTACACATGAGAATCCCTCTTGTCGTTCTGTTACTGTTCATAATTCATACCTCCATTCTTGTTTTATTTGCCGGTTTGCTGTATTATGACAGGAGCCGGGGTTCGGGCGAGCAAACCATACGCCCGGGTCGGCCTGGGCCGGTGAGTTATCGACTTGAAGCTTTGACACTCACTTGCTACTTTTTTGTTTGGTTTAATCCTATGGCCTCTGTCCTCCGTCATCTGTCTTCTGTCAGCGGCATTACCTCCTTTCCGTTATCGCTTTCGAGTGATTTCTGTAATGTTTCAACATCACCACTTGTCTGTAGGGATCCCAACAAGGAAGTGATTTTTACCTGCCATAAGTCAGCATCACCTGACCCGCCGGGGCGTCCGGACCCGAAGTAGAGTGTAGAGCCATCGGCCGAGATGTTCGGATTCCCATCGCCAGACGAACTATTGATTTCCGGTCCGAGATTCACCGGTTCGGCCCAGGGGTCATCTGTCGTTTCCCGTCTTGTGAGCCATATTCCGTCATCCATATCCCCCGGACCGAGAAGAGCCGAAGAAGAGCAACAGGCCGTCTGCCGATAGCGCCGGTGCAAAGTCCCATTCCGAACTATTAACCATTGGGCCAAGATTCTCAGGAGCACTCCAGGAATCGGAAAGCGTGGGGCGCGTTGATACCCACAGGTCCATACCTCCATACCCGCCTGAGCGATCGGAGTCAAAGATAAGTGATAGGCCATCTTTTGAAATGCTTATCCCTACCTCGTCAACCGAACTGTTTACAGTCGGCCCCAAATTCATAGGTTCTCCCCATGGCTTGGAGATGCTCGTCCGTGTCATGACCCATATATCCACTCCCCCTGACCCACCAAGACGATTTGAACTAAAGTAGAGCTCCAGGCCGTTTGCTGTGATACTCAGGCCACACTCGTCAGCCGCACTGTTGATTGGCGGCCCGAGATTCATCGGTTCTCCCCAGGGGTCCTGTATCGTTTCCCGCGTCGTTATCCATATGTCGTAACCACCCCACCCACCAGGCCTGTTAGAGTTAAAGTAGAGCTCCAGGCCGTCCGCTGAGATGTATGGTTGCCCATCCCACAACGAACTATTGACAATCCGCCCGAGATTCTTGGGTTTGCCTATACTGTAGCCCGTCGGATTACAGATGGTGACATAGATATCCATGTCGGCACGGTAGCTCTCCTGGCCGCCCAGGAAGTTATGGTACTGCGCGCGCAGAAGGTAACCCCCTGTGTCTTCCGGATCGGCCTCAATCATGCGGGTATAGTGACTAACCATCTCCTTATAGTACTGTTCAAGTGTTTGGGCAGAGCCGAGTGATTCTGCGGTTGAGACATTAGGGTCGAGATCTGCGACCCATATCTCAGTCAACGGTTGCTCCAGAGCAAAGGCCAGTTTCCTTCCATCCGGGGCCCATGAAGCAGTTGTGATTTGACCATCGAGGACTTTGGCTGCCTGTTTTCTATCCAGATCATATATCCATAATCCAGTTTGGTCCCTGGCCCAGCCCCCTAAGTAATAACCTCCTATACTGAGTTCCTGATTATCGGCAGACCAATGTCCAGCGAATATTCTCGGGGGGCCCATCCAGTCAGTAACGAGCGTTTGAGAATTCAGGTCCTTTATCTTCAGAAATTGATGGTCCGTCACATAAGCCACATGCCTGTTGTCAGGCGACACTGAGGCTGTATAAACTGAAAACGCCATAATCGGCTTGGTCTCAGCCTCTTTGTCTTCAACAGGAATCGAGTAGAGCATGTTTGAGTTCGCTTTAAAGTAAATGTGTTTTGAGTCCGGACTCCAGGAAGGCCAGCCGCCACGGGCCAAGCGCCGGGGATCCGTACCATCTTTTTTCATAATCCACACTTCTGCTGGAGTGGAGCCAATTTGATTCTTGGACTCAATAGCAGTCAGCTCCGCTAAACTAAGAAACTGGCGCCCCCGCACAAAGGCAATATTCTGTCCATCTGGTGACCATCTGGGAGTCATCCCAGGGACAATTAACAGGTCAATTTCCTGGGAGGCTAAATCGAAGACGGCTATGCCACTATTCCCGATAACACCCAGGCCAAAGGCCAGCTTGCTGCCATTCGGAGACCAACTCGGCTCGAATCCATTTGATATCAATCGTCTGGTTTTAGTCGACAATTGGCGATAGGTCTTATCAGCTTCCAACATGAAAAAGAAGGCAGCCCCCTCGGGTTCGCTATCCGGAGGATGCCATAATTGACCTGCACCAAGTGTGTCAAATACAAGCTTTGCACACAAGTCCCTAAATCTGTTTCGAGAATGAGGGTCAGCATTAATCATTTGGTGATACTGCAGGGTCGCCTCTTCATAAGCACCGAGGGCTGTGAAAGCGCTGAAAACATAAAAGTGGAATACTATCTTGTCCGGTAAATGCTCCAGACACTCTCGGCCAGCTTCAATGACTTGTTCATAGTCACTCATGCGCAGGAGTATCTCGCAGCGTTGGCTGTGCAGGTCAGTGTACGATGGATCTGTTCTTGGAGTTAGTTCGATGGCCTTATTATACTCCGCAAATGCATCTTCAAAATGACCTAATTCACGCAATGCCATCGCATGTAGCGAGTACCCCAGGGGATTCTGAAGCTGAAGTAACACCATGGCGTACGCATCATGCTCCATCTTGTTATATTTTTGGGAGGCATAGCTGATAAAGGCACGCATTCGACGAGATTCATAATGACCGCGATCAATATCCAAAGCCTCATCCAGCAATTCAAGCTTCTCTTTTATCGTTGGGGCCGTCATGGCGCGAAGGAAATACGCTTCAGCCGTTTCTGGAAGCAACTCTTCTGCTCTCTGTTGATATTCTTCAATTTCTCTAACCTTCTCGACGTCTAATGGCTGACTTTCCCAAAGTGCACGGGCCAGAAGCGCATAAGCTGCACCTGCAATTTCGGGCCGTTCATCCAGCAAATTTTCCAGTTCGGCCACAGCATCATCATAAAGACGTTCATCAACTTGAATGCTTGCAGATAAAAGCTGTGCATCAGGCCCAACATGCCTGCTATTTAGGATTGATTCAACGTAGCCAAGAGCCTTTTTACGGTCTCCCTTGGCGTAAGACTCACGAGCTTTGTATAGTATGCTTTCGTGCGTTAATGATTCGGCTTTTGCAAGCTGGAGTCGGTTCTGATTCCATATTGAAAGAACAACTAACATGCCAGCGATTAAAACCGCTATCACTAGCGAGGTAACAGTCTGAGATCGGTGTCTGCGCAGAAATTTTCCCAGGCTATACATCGTGCCGGGGCCTCTGGCCAGAACCGGCTCATGTTCTAAATGTCGCTGAACATCCGATGCCAGTGCACTTGCCGTCTCGTACCGGCGAGTGCGGTCCTTTTCTAATGTTTTTGTCGCAATATTCGGTGATAGAGACGCCTGTGACCAATTCCATTACGAAGTATGGCCTGCCTGTTTCGGTCGCTCCGGCGTCGAGGACTTTAGCGATATTGGGATGGTCCATCATGGCAAGGGCCTGGCGCTCGGCCTCGAACCGGGCAATTACGGATTTGGTATCCATACCCAATTTGATGATTTTCAATGCGACTTTCCGGCGAATCGGCTTGGTCTGCTCAGCCATATAAACAACAGCCATGCCGCCTTCGCCGATTTTTTCCAGCAGTTTGTACCGACCGATGACCATCCCGGGACCTTCAGAAACTGGAAATTCGGTGGGTGAAACCGGCGAACAAAGAATAGGACCGCTCAATAAATCATCTTGACCGTAATGAGCTTCCAATAGGGCATCGATCTCCGCTCGCAGCGAGGAATTATCACGGCAAACTTCGTCCAAATAAGCTTTACGCTCCTGTTGCGTCTGCTTTTCTATAGCTTCGTGGAAAATCTTTTTTATCGTATCAAGCATTTTCACCGCTTTGCTCCTTAGAAGTTTTCTTCTACTATTAAGTGCGACATCTGAGATGCTAACCCGACAAGATTTTTTAAAATTTACAAAAGATGCCCACAGAGTCTTAAAGAAGGCTATCGAATATCTAATTTATGCTAAAAACTTTCTGTGAATGTTTTGTTCTCAAAGCTAAGGCAGAAATGCTGCATTCCAGGCCTACTCTTGCGCTCGAAGCTCTCTTCGCAACCATGCTCTGGCGAAAGACCAATGCCGTTCCGCTGTTCGACCTGAAACACTCATGATTTCTGCAACCTGGCCTAATGGCAAACCTGCAAAACAATGGAGATGAACTACTTCAGTTAAAGCACTATCTTCGTTTGCAAGCCTCGTAAGGGCTTCGTCAAGGGCTATTAAATCATCCGTGCTGAGATTTATCTGGCTTTCCAAAGTATCGATCTGAAAATTCGCCTCTTTCATTAGGTCTCCTCCCCTTTTCAACCGTTCCTTTCTCCTGGCACTCTCAACAAGAATCCTCCTCATTGCCTCCGCTGCCGCCTTAAAGAAATGACCACGGCTGTTCCAATTTTGATCTTTTGCCTCCACCAGACGGAGATATGCTTCATGAACTAATGCTGTGCATTCAAGTGTCTGGCCGGGGGGTTCCTGCGACATCTTTTGAGCAGCCAGGAGGCGAAGCTCCTCATAGACCAAAGGAAGCAGTTCCTCCGTCGCACCGGCATCTCCTTGTTCAATTGCATTCAAAATGCGTGTTACATCAGCCATTGTCGTTCTATGCCCCGCATTTCTCAATAAATCTTATTATACCGGGAATTAAGCGATATATCAAATACTACACACCTCATATCGAGAATTGAGTGCCGTCTCACGGAGATTTCTTGAAAAAATGCCCGCTTTTTTGGATTGCCGGTCGTAGAATATAGTAGTTGGTAGTTCATAGTTCGTAGCAAATTGAATGAAGAATGATAACTATAAAGTAAAAAAGCAAAAATCTCTAAGAAATCAAGAATCCATTTTTATTGGTGTAAACTTGTGCCTATTAGATCCTTAGATGGAGTTTATCCTGAGCACAGCCGAACGGGCTCAGGACATGCTTATTGAGAATAAGCATGTTTGGAAAACAAACCCAATTCGCCGGCCTCCGGCTGGAAATCCGAAGCACGAAGCTCTAAATCCGAAAGAATTTGAGTGGGTATATTGAAAAAACAAACCCAATTCTAAACTAAATTTGTAATCCTATCTATTCCTAAAGTGGTAGAAAATTGGCATAATTTAAAAAGCCCTTGCTCCCATGGGGAAGGGAATTTGAAGGAAGCAAGAGCTATAAGATAGTGAACACAATAGTTATTTTATCAAAATGATATTTAAAAAATCTATTGTGGTGATTACGTATTTTTTGAAAAAAAAAGCCCCTGTTTCATGGAGGAGAGGGACTATTAAAACAGGGGCCTGAGCGATAGTGCTTATTAAGCACACTATTCGCCCTCCATCCATGGAGAACTAATCTGTGAATTCTATTGTTATGTGCCAGCTTGAATACTAAATGTAACGATTTTTATGTCTGTAACGAATTTTTTATATATTTTGTCAGAAAGACGGCTTTATGACTGTTTTTAAGTAATTTAGTACCGTTTTTAAACAAATCGTGGAATGAATAATTGCCATTAAGTGGTTTTGAGCAACAGTTTTATATGAATACCGAGGCGTTATATGTCGATTAGACAATGTAATAATAAGGCCGATCTAAAGACAATCTACAATGATCTTATGTGTGTAATAGATTGTCCTATAACAGATTGTAAGGGAATACTGTTTTCTTGAATATGATTAGCCTGAGATTCGGAGGTGGAAAAGAGATTATAGACAGTTTTGTCGAAAGACCTGGTGAGTTTATGTCATGGTTATACGAACATCAATGGTCCGAGTGGGAAATAATAACAATAGCAGTAATAGTTGTGTTCATAGTTTTATGGATTGTGACACGGCAGCGAAAAAGAGCGTTCCGAAACATACACGGTAATAAATTCCTGGAAAACACACCCGTCATTGGTTCGAATTTGGGTGCTCGTAAAAAACGTCGTCATTTATTCAGGGATTTCAAAAAAGCTCAACTGGCTGCAAGCCAACAAGGACACACAAATCAACAGAAGTCAACTAAACGAACAGAATCAGAGAAATTGCATGAACAAATAAGACAACTCCAGCGCGAAAATATCAAACACAAGCAAAACGAAGTTCGTCTTAAGCAACAGGTTGTCGAGTTGACGGCTGCCAAAGATGAATTACAGCGTGAGCTTGTAGAACTAAAGCAGATCGCACAACCTGCTGAGGTGAAGGATGAAGTTGAGCCGATTTCTGAAGAACAACTTCAGCCTGAAATCTCTGAAAACAAGCAAATCGAGCAACGAGTTATTACCGATAACAAGCAAGCAGAGCAAGATATTGAAGAACGGAAAGTCGAGACCTCGACTAAGGATAAACAAGTTGAGAAAAAATCTCAGAGAATGAGCAAAACATATGAAGACCTTCATCGGATTGTTGATGATGTAAAACAGAAGCTATGCCGGGAATGCAACGAATGGAAGCCGGAGAGTGAATTCCACAAGAATGCATCAAGTAAAGATGGCCTGGCAGGATCATGCAAGACATGTAAGGCAGAGGCTGCAAAAAAATATCGCAAGCGGCGTAAAACCGCTCAGGAATGACAGCTTCTTATGTGAAGCAGTCCGGTATAAATATGTCACTTCATTACTGGTTTGCGATTCGACTTCGCTTAGGAACCGGCTTTAATGTCATATGCCATCAAGGCGTCACCGTGTCGGATGTACAAACGTCCATTGGCAATCGTTGGATGTGCCCAGTGCTCATCGGTCCCCTCGGAAACAGTGAATTGACTGATGAGTTCAAAAGCATTCGGATTGGGCTTCACGAGAAATACTGTGCCGTCTCCATTATAGACGTACAACATGCCGTCGGCAGAGACCACTACACCCATCTTAACTTCCGAAGCGTTCCATAAAACCTTGCCGGTTTTCCAGTCTAAGCAAACCAGGCCCTTGTTGCCGCTTTGGGCTGTACCATAGATGCAGCCGTCGAGCAGGACAACGCCGTGCATCTGGGGATCCAGCGTCTTGTCCGTCCATGTTGGTGTCACGCTCATGCCATCTTCTGCTATAGCCAACTGCATACCGCCCGATCCGCCGCCCGCACAGAAATAAATCATGCTGTCGGCATAGATCGGCGGACTTGACCGAACGCCGAACCGGTTCGGCTGCTCGTGCTGCCAGAGAACTTTTCCGTTGTCCGGATCGACAGCGATGATTCCCTTCTCCACGAGGGTGATTACAAGTTGCTGGTCTCCACTGCTTATAAGCCTGGCCGAGCAATAAGCCGACTGCTGGCTGAGCCCTTTAGTTTGCCATATTTTCTTGCCGGTCTCCTTGTCAATGGCCATAAGTGACGCATCGGGGCCTCCTGGAGTGCAAATGACTTTCTTGCCATCAACCAAAACGCACTCAGCAAAGCCAAATCTTGCCTGCTTGGCGCCGGATAGTTCCAGAAGGTCGATAGTTTTGAGTAGTTTCCCTTTATCACGTTCGAAAATGATTAGCTTGCCGAAGCTGCTTATAACGAATATCTGGTCGCCACTAATGGATGCTGAACCGCGCGTACCGGCCACAGCAGGTCCGGATTTTTCCATCTCGGTACCATAAGGTGTTTTCCACTTTAGAGAGCCGTCAATGTTAAAAGCAAACAAGTGCCCCTGTTTTTGCTCGTCCATTCCTGTGACATAGATGGTGCCGTCAACAACCGAGGCTGAAGAGTAACCTTTGCCGAGGTTCTTAACAGACCAGGCGAGTTTTGGTCCACCCTCGGGCCATTTCTTTAATAGTCCAGTTTCTGAGAACATGCCGTCACAGTCAGCGCCTCGGAAGCGCGGACAATCCTCAGCATGGGCTATCGCTGCTAAAATGAGCATTAAAGGAAACATTGATGAAAGTACAGTTCGATTCATTTTATAGCTCCTTTCAATATCAACTGATACACTCCGGGTAGATTGTAAACTCTGTACATGCCTTTTACAACCATTTCTTTCGTTTGAAATAGATAATCATTACGGCAGCTATTATAATCATAATTACCCAAACAGCTGCATAGCCCAATCGCCACTTCAGTTCCGGCATGTTCTCGAAATTCATCCCGTAAATGCCCGCTACAAAGGTCAAAGGGATGAATATCGTGGCTATAATAGTCAATACCTTCATGACTGAATTCATCCGGTTACTTATGCTCGATAGATATGTATCCAGCATTCCCGAAACCATGTCTCTGAAACTCTCGACCGTGTCAATTACCTGGATTGTGTGGTCATAAAGGTCTCTGAGATACGCATCAGTAGTTTCTTTGATAAGAGACGATTCGCTGCGTTCCATGCCACTGATAAGTTCCCTCAAAGGCCATACGGAACGTCTCAAAAAGATCATTTCCCTCTTTAGATAATGGATTTGCTGGAGCGTCTTTTCGGACGGATTACCGACAAGCTCATCTTCCATGGACTCGATTTTGTCCCCGAGTTTCTCAAGAATACCGAAATAGTTGTCAACAATGGCATCTAATAATGCATACATCAAGTAATCCGGGCCCATTTTTCTAATACGACCTTTGGCATTTCGGATTCTCTCCCGTATCGGTTCGAAAGCATCTCCTATACGCTCCTGAAATGAAATTACATAGTTTTCTCCGAGGACAATACTGATTTGCTCACTTTCGACCGTCTGTGTTTCTTCGTCGAAACTCAACATCCTGAGCACAATGAAAATATGCTTATCGAAATCCTCATGTTTTGGTCTCTGGTCCGTATTCAAAATGTCTTCGAGCATGAGGGGGTGGAGTTCAAATTGTTTGCCGAGTTTTTCCAGGATTTCTACTTCGTGGAGGCCATCAATATTTATCCAGCTCACTGTTGGTGTTGCCTTAAGCGGAAAACATTCTTCAATCTTTGAGACCTGTTTTTCCTGAATATTTTGTTCATCGTAGTCAATAAAACTAATCCGTACTTTTTCCTCTTTCTTTTCGCCTACGTATACAAGCGTTCCCGGCGGAAGGCCTGATTTTTTCGAACGAGGTCTGATAAGTTTACGTTTCTTGATTAGCTTTTTCATTAGATTGGCTCCCTAATTTTCTTTCTTTTCGTATTGAGTTTTGGAGATTAATAAAGTGATCATTGTTGGAATAACCGTCATAGTAACTACCGGTAATATTAGCACATTATCAGTGATGATATGTGAAAGATTTTGTCGACGAATAATTAATCATTCATAGTTTGTTGTTTTTTAAATCAATTTTCTGGTAAGGTTACAGCCCTTCTATGATTGTTCCTGTTTGATTTTACCTTTTATTTTGGCCGGCTTTTTGAGAATGAAGCTTGCTGTTATTAGGCCTCCGACAAATCCAAGTGTAAAAGTCAATAAAAGAAGCAGCACCCGGGGTAATATTATGGTGTTGAGAAGAAATTTGGTTTCAACCGCCTCTGTGTTTTGCAGAGAAACCACTAGAGCCAATAATAAAATTATGATTATTAAAACAAGCTTAAATTTCTTCATTTTCTGATGTTTCCTTTCTTTTCTCCGCTCTTGATTGGTCATTCATTTTAATCCTGGTGGTCAGGTTCCTTATTATTGAAAACGGAAAGCTGACCATTTGCCTTACTCCCTCAACAGAGGAGAGTATTCTAACCTGTGTCCTGACCTCAGTGAAGAGTTCCTGAATGACGATTTTTTCCTCAACCTCTCCGGCTTCTTTTATCATGGACAATCTGTGAAGGGCGTACAATCCAATCAGAAAAGCCAGAGCAAAGAAGAAATCCCATTGCTGAAGATTCAGTGTCGGCAGGATAAATTCACCCGTCGGGCTTTTGTAGTTGAGCGTCCATGCTAGTTCCCGACCTGCAAAAAAGTCCGCAAATTTTCCGCCTAAAATAGGTGCTATTCCGGCTGCAACTGAGTTGACTATGGTGTTTGTTGCCAAATAAACCGTAGCCTGTCCTTTTGGAGCCAGTTTCAGACTTATGTTTCCAGAAGCAAGGGAAACTCCCGCTGATGAAAGTCCCATTACCATATGGATGACAATTAGCAGCGGTATTGTCAAAAAGTATTTCTCTGGCATCGTAGTAAAAGTCCAGGCAAGAATCGAGATGATAAACAACGGCCCGCTGATTGCCAAGATGGATTTATTGCTGAAACGGTCTGTATATTTACCCCATATTTTCAAGAACAGAAAGTTCATAATCTGGCTTATAATGGAAAGGCCAATTATGAAGGACATGCTCAATCCCAGCCTTTTAAGCATATAGACCATAAAGAACGGTCCGGCCAGATTAACAGCAAAGTTCCACGAGCACATAAAGGCTATAAGCCTCCTGAAATTTTCATCTTTAAATGGTTTTAAGAGCAACTTGAATATCTTCAATCTTTCCTGAGCTTTTGGCATACTTATTTCCGGCGTTTTTGCCAGAAAGAACAAGCCAAGTACTCCCGCTCCGAAACTGAGCAGAAACAGTATTGAATAACCGGCTAATTCCTGTTCAGCCAAGTGTTCTTTCCAAAAATCAAGAAACAATGCGGCAAGGATGCTGAGTCCGATTCCGACTGCCGTGGATATCCGCATTCTTTTCGAAAAAAAAGAACCCATGACATTTTCGGGGATAAGATCTCTCATCCATGAGTTCCAGCTACAACCTGAAACAGCACCGAAAGATGAAACTGCTGCCAATAGTATCAATAAAACTGCAATAGCAATCTTTGCCGCGAAGATAAAAGGGCTCAGGGCAATAATCAGCCAGCAAAGTCTGCTCAGAGCTGCGAAAAGGACGGTAATCAATCTCCTGTTTCGTATCTTTTCCACTATGAATATAGAAGGCAACTGAAGCAACTGTGCTAAAGGACCGATAGCTGCCAGCAGGCCGATTACGAAGTTGGAAGCGCCCAGTTTAACAGCAAAAGCAACAAGAAAAGCGCCGCCTGTCAATATACCCATGGCCTGTGAGGCTACACCGTCTTTTATAATATATTTCAACGCTGATTGGATTTGGTTCTCATTAAGTGTTTCTTCCGTGTCAAACCACATTTTAGCCTCTCTTATCTTCGACCGAAGAGAATAAAAATAATGTGAAAATAATTATTCTGTTTTGTCAAGATAATAGGTCTTGTTTTTTTTGTGCAAAGATATTTTGCAGGACATGAAGTGCTTCATTAACAAGGTTTTTAGTTATGATTTTTTATTTTGAATTGCTGTGAAATTGTATTTGTAGCGAATGTGCAAAATGTGCTATACTATTTCAGGGAGTTAGTGTAAAGTCCTTTCGGTTGGTTCTATAGTTGGATATGCTTGCAAAGCAAGCTAAAAAATTCTCTAGTATGAGGAGCTTATTGTTTTTATAATAATACCCAAAAATTTTTAAAAGTTCTATTTGAAAATATTGGATGTTTGTAGTATAAGGAGGTTTCCGTTTCTTCATGGTAACGAACAACTATGGAACCACAGAAGTCTTGTAAGGACTGTATTGAAAAGCACGACTGCAAAAGGATTTATGAGCAGTTGGGGGATTCTACAGGCGAATCCGTCACATTTAAAGTTATTCTTGCGTTTTTGCTACCGCTAATTGTTTTTATTGTTTCTTTGGCAGTTTCTGTTCGAGTGTTCTCCGGAGCAATAAAAGCTGAAGGATTGCAGATGACCCTCAGTCTCCTGTTGGCTTTAATGGTGACTTTCGTATGTGTATTAATTACAAGAGTAATGAATGAACAACTTGGTTTAAATAAATAATTCAAGCGTCAGAAAATATGAACGTTGGTCCTGTAGGTAGATTTACATTTAGTGGTGGAGTACATCCTCCGGAAAACAAGGGGCTGACTTGTGACAGCCAGATACAGCCGGGACCCGCCGTCAAAAAGGTTGCGGTAATGCTCAGTCAGCATATTGGTGCTGTCTGCCGGCCATTAGTTCGAAAGGCCGAAGCTGTCCAGGCAGGGCAGAAAATAGGTGATTCCGATTCGTTTGTTTCTGCACCTGTTCATTCGCCTATTAACGGAAAAGTCAAAGAAATCGCTTTGCGATCTCATGCCGTGCTGGGTCGAGGCATGGCTGTTGTTATCGATGCATTGGAATACAATCCATCGAAACGGTCATACTTCAAGTTAGATGATAGTTTCGATGTAGATAACTACACGTCCGAACAGATTTGCGAGGCTGTCCGCAATACCGGCCTTGTTGGTATGGGCGGGGCCGGTTTTCCGACAAGGGTGAAAATAGAACCAAATCCTCGCCTGCCCAAAGAGACACTGATTATTAATGGTTGTGAGTGCGAGCCGTATATCACCTGCGATTATCGTATTATGCTCGAATGGACCAGACAGATTATTGCCGGTATCAAACTTGCCAGAAAAGCATCCGGCTGTTCGAAGGTCTTTATCGGTATTGAGGATAATAAACCGCGGGCGATAGAGGTTATGAACATAGCACTCAAAGATTTCGGCAAAGATGACAGGATAAAAGTCGTTCCCGTAAAGACAAAATATCCTCAGGGCGGAGAAAGACAGCTCATTAAAGCGATTTTAAAGAAGAATGTTCCTGCTGGTGGTATTCCGCCTATGATCGGTGTGGTAGTACTAAATGTCGCTACGACTGCAGCAATTGCTGAAGCGGTTGTTTCCAATTTGCCGCTGACTCACAGAGTAGTGAGTGTTACGGGAGAAGCAATCGCCAACCCCGGTAACTATTACGTTCCAATAGGTACATCCGTACAGGATTTACTGGATTTTTGCGGATCTGTGACCCAAAAATCGGCAAAGGTCGTTTTTGGTGGTCCGATGATGGGCATAGCGATAGCCGATTTGGAAACACCGATTACGAAAGCTACGAATGCTGTGACTGTTTTAACGAAAGATCAAATCGGCAGAGCAAAATTTGCCAGGCGCCAAACGCCTTGTATTCGCTGCGGCCGATGTTTACAGGTGTGTCCCGAGAATTTGAATCCTACGAGGATAGCTCATGCCGTTAAGAATAATCTTCTGAAAGTGGCTGAACGTTATTATATGAGTGCATGTATCGAGTGTGGCTGCTGCAGTTACGTCTGCCCGGCCAATATAGAAGTAACAGGATATATCAAAACTGGTAAAATTTTTCTGGCAAGACAAAAAAAGAAAATGGCGCAGTAGTTTTTTGACTTCTGGGTCGCGGCATAGACCTCAGGGATAAGAATATGGCCTTACGACAGGGTAACATGAAATGCTAAGTGATATAAGAGTTTCTTGTTCGCCGCATATCAGTGAGCGGTTTTCCACCAGGAGCGTAATGATCGATGTAATCATTGGCCTCGCTCCCGCGATGGCTGCGGCGGTATATTTCTTTCGCATGCACGCACTCATGCTCATTGTTGCTTGTGTCACTTCATGTGTTGCCGCAGAGTGGCTCTGTAATCTGATTCGTAAAAAGCCGAATTCTCTCGATGATTTCAGTGCTGTTGTTACCGGTGTTATTCTTGCTTTGTCGCTTCCGCCGAGCCTTCCTATCTGGGCGGCGGTAATTGGCGGTGTTTTTTCCATTACCATCGGTAAAATGGTATTTGGCGGACTCGGAGGGAATATCTTCAATCCAGCAATGGCTGGCCGAACATTTCTGACAGTATCATTTGGTGTTTTAATGACAAGCTGGACAGTGCCGGCAAGTATCATTCCGGAAATGCCTGCGGTGGCCCAGGAAAATACACTCGATGCAAGAACTCAGGCCACACCTTTGGCATGGAGCAAGCTGGCTATCAAGAATGAGCTTGGAGCGGATATCTATAGCGAACAGCAGTTCATGGCAACACTCACGGGCGAGGTCGGTGGATGCCTGGGTGAGACAAGTGTTATTGCTCTTTTAATCGGGGGAATTTATCTGTTAATAAGACGAACGATTAATTTTCACATCCCATTGGCTGTTTTGTCTGCTGCTTTTGTTTTTGCAGGGATTGCATACCTGATAGATTCCTATGTATATGTCCAGCCGTTCTTTCATCTGACGAGCGGCGGATTGTTCTTGTGTGCCTTTTTTATTGCTACGGATCCAGTGACTGCTCCTTTGACACGCAGAGGAATGTGGGTTTTTGGTATCGGTGTCGGAGCATTAACGATGCTTATAAGAATTGTGGGAGAATATCCGGAAGGTATCATGTTTTCCATTCTTATAATGAATGCCGTCACGCCCCTGATTGATAGATTCTTCAAGAGGATTCCAGCTGGAGGTAGTCCGAATGTCTAAGATAAAATATTTCGTTCAACAGAGCTGGCTGTTGATTGTCGCATCGTTTTGTTTCGGACTGTTGATTGCAGTGACCAGTGCTGCTTTGTCGCCGAGAATCAGGCAAAATGAAATTAATAAGCGCAATCGCCTGGTCTCTTTATTGCTACCGGAAGCGAAGAATTTCATCCTTATTGAAGAACAGATCGAAATTCAATCTCTTCAGCGCAAAAAGGAAAATATAGAAATTTACAGGGCTATGTCGGATGCGAATGAATGTGTTGGCTGGAGTTTTGAGGCTGTCGGTTCAGGCTTCGCCGACAAGATAAAACTGGTTGTTGCTGTCGATAAGGATTTTGGAAAAATAGCTGGTTTCGATGTTCTCTCAAGCAATGAGACTCCAGGTTTTGGCGACCAGATTAAATACGATTACTTCAGAGGCCAGTTTAAGGGTGCTCCGGCCGGAGAGCTTAAGCTTGTGACCGTTGGTGAGCCCGATGAAATAGATTCAAAAATCGTTGCTATAAGTGGAGCAACTATAAGCAGTGAGGCGGTAATTGAAATTGTGAGTAATTCCGTCACACAAGTTAAAGGGCAAATGCAGAAAAAGGGGATAATCGGTAATGACAAATAGTAACGCCAAAACCGCACGTTATGTGCAAACACTGATAGCCGGATTATGGCGTGAGAATCCGGTTTTTCGGCTGCTATTGGGAATGTGCCCGACGCTGGCAGTTACTGCCGCGGTAAAACCGGCCCTGACGATGGGCTGTTGTGTTATCTTTGTGCTTGTATGCAGTAATATTATTGTCAGCTTAATGCGCAACCTTCTTAAGCCGCACTTGCGAATCCTGATGTTCACTCTGACAATAGCAACGTTTGTCACTATTGCGGATTTATTCCTCAAAGCGTTCGTGCCAAGAATGAGTGAGATGCTTGGGCCGTACGTTCCTTTGATTATCGTCAACTGCATTATTATCTGCCGGGCCGAAGCCTGTGCCAGCAAGAATCCTTTGGTGGTTAGTGTTATTGATGCTATTGGTATGGGTGTTGGTTTTACAGTGACGTTGTGTGTTTTGGCCACAGTTCGGGAATTGCTCTCGACGGGCAAGATATTCGAGGCCCAGTTGATGCCTGATGCTTTTGTTCCTTGGGCTGCGATGAGTATGCCCGTCGGAGCATTCATAACGTTGGGTCTTATGTTAAGTCTGGTCAATATAATCACCAGCAGGAAAGCATGAGAGGTGATATTTATGGATACATTAAGCATCTTGCTTATGAGTTTCATTTCCATAGTGGTTGTCAATAATCTTGTATTTACTAAGTTTCTCGGTATCTGTCCGTATCTTGGAGTATCGGGCAGAATCGATATGGCCTTCGGAATGGGCATGGCGGTTACTTTTGTCGTGACACTCAGCGGAACACTTACGTGGCTAATTGACCATTTGCTCCTGATAGGTACACCATTAGAAGTTACACGATACGTTTGTTTTATATTAGTGATTGCCGGTGCAGTTCAGTTAGTAGAGATGTATCTGCGAAAATTCTTTCCTTCATTGTACGAAAGCTTTGGCATATTTCTGCCGCTGATTACAACAAACTGTGCGATTTTAGGATTATGTTTGTTCATAAACCTTTGGGGCGTTAATTCCCTGCTTGAGGCGGTCGTTCTGAGCTTCGGTGCTGGCATAGGTTTTACGATGGCGATTTGTATTATGGCCGGCATTCGTGAAAATCTGGATTTGGCGGATGTCCCGGATTGCCTTAAAGGCGCGCCGATTACCCTGATTACAGCAGGATTACTCGCCATGGCATTTATGGGTTTTGCGGGAATGATTAGATGATTTTAGCCGGTGTATTGGAATTGTGGAATAGTGCATGGCCTGCCGGCCTGACAATGCTTGGATTAGGCAGCGGATTTGCAATGGTGCTATTAATCGCAAGTGTGAAGCTAAAAGTCGAGGTCAATCCGAAGGTTGAAGCAATTCACCAGGCGCTACCAAATCTGGACTGTGGCGCATGTGGTTTCGCCGGTTGTGGTCAATATGCGAAAGCTGTGCTTGAAGATGCTGAATTGTTGGGTAAATGCGCGCCCGGGGGGCCGGATACATCGAGCAAAATCGCGGACATATTGAATCTGCAGGTCAGCGACTCAGGCCCGCAGAAAAAGCCTATCGTGCACTGCCGTGCCCACAGCGAAGACAAAACCATATATGCAAAATATCAAGGCATACAAAGTTGCACGGCGGCAAATGCTTTAGCAAATGTTCAGGCCTGTAATTTTGGCTGCCTCGGCTTCGGCGATTGTAGGAGAGCCTGCAAATTCGATGCTCTGCATATTGTCGATGGTCTGGCTACCGTTGACTACGAGAAATGCACCGGTTGCACAGCCTGCTCGAAAGCTTGCCCGAGACATCTAATCGAGATGGTTCCGTTCCGGCATGAAAATATGATGACGGTTGCCTGCAGTAGTAAGGAGACTGGCAAGAGTACACGGGCAATCTGCAAAGTCGGCTGTATCGGCTGTGGTGTATGTGCCAAACAATCCGACCTGTTTAAAGTCGAGGAAAATCTGGCAAGGTTCGATTACGCACAATACCAGATGACCGAAAAGGAAGAGGCTGCTATGGATAAATGCCCCACAAAAGTAATCATCTACCGTGGAAAAACCGCTCCAGAACCGCCCGCTCCCGGCAAAAAGAAAACTGCAGCAGCAAAAGCATAAACAGCACAACCTGGAATTTATTTTTACATTTCTGCGTTCTTTACGTACTTTTCAGCACTGCTTGTTTTTATTATCTCGAACTTTGGCTCGGGAGTTATCAGAATCGCCTCAGTATTCGGCAGTTTCTCGATTAAAGCAAGGCCCTTTTCAGCGCCCATTACGCTGACCGCAGTTGCCAGGGCATCGGCGTCGGTTGCGTTGTCCGAAATGATAGTTACGCTTGAAAGGCCTTCGATGCTGGTACCTGTCCTGCGGTCCATAATGTGGCTGTAGCGTTTGCCTTCTATGATGACAAATTGTTGATAATCGCCGCTCGTGGCTACTGCCGCATCGGTTACTTTTAGTACCAGTGTGAGTTCACCCCCGGCAATGCCCTTGATGGCGGAATTCGGATCCTGCAAGCCGATTAGCCAATGGTCTCTGCCTTTTGGCGGCAAACCGAAGCATCGAACGTCGCCGCCGATATCGACCATTGCCCCGATTGCACCGTTGTCCTGAGCGGCCTCGATTGCCTTGTCGATGGCATAACCTTTGGCTATGCCGCCCAGATCCAGGAGCATGCCGTCATCGGAGAATTGCACTGTCCTGTTTTCAATGTCGAGTTTCAGCTTTTCAAAACCTACCTTCGATTTGGCCAGTGCGATTTGCTCTTCGCTGGGGGCGACTTTGCTTTCTTTTACCTCACGGAATAAAGCAACCAGCGGCCCGACGGTAACATCAAACGCACCGCCGGTCATTTCACTGAATTCGATACTTCTTTGGAGAACTTCGTAGGTGGAATCGCTGACTTGAACTGCTTTTTCGAACGCTTCTTTATTGATGCGACTGATTTCCGAGTCACTCTTATAATCGCTCATCAGGTTGTCAATCTTGTGAATTTCCTCCAATGCGGCCCTGACACATTTCTTTGCAGTGCCTGTGTCTTTCGCTACGGCGACTATATGGGCGAAAGTGCCCATTACTATTTGATGACCGCTGTCGGCATCGGCCCGACCTTTACCGGTGCAGGAAAGAAACGGCACTACGACAAGTGAAAGGCAAGCGAATATAACAATTATAAGGCCAAATCTTTTCATAAATAACCTTTCTATAAACAGGAATTGATAATGGATAATCGGGCGAGAATCAATAGAAATATGTCGCT
>WOR8_10001090_pt1 | contig 27525 bp, 51 predicted proteins | sample DeeMarSeWOR38_10_FD_19890 | JGI IMG/M metagenome (IMG submission 19890) | reverse complement strand
AGATTGAATATACAGGGACTACTGCTAATATGTATTGCGTTTCCCCTAATCGTGGGGGGAACAATATAGTTCTATGGATCCAGAATTGTATCCTTAGAAACACAGGATCGGGGCTAACAACATGCGGTTATAGACCTACTGGATACGGAGATCCCTCTACTGTATATTTCTGGAATAACATTGTTTATGGGTTCTCTGGTACAAGCGGTCATGGATTCTGGCAATCGGATTCTAGTTTGATTACAAATTATCTTTATCACAATACCTTCTACGATTGTGATATTGGCGTAAGAATAGCGTATCAAGCCGCTTCGTGCCGCATCAGAAATAATATAGTAAATAATTGCGGAATTACATATTTAATATCGGGGACTATCCATGCCGATAGCACTCATAATATAGGCGATGACGGATCTGAACTTAAATGGGGTTCTACCTGGGCAACAGGAACGACTAATGGCGTAGGGACTAATAAGCTCATTGATACTACTAAAAACTTCTCCACTATTGGCGTTCAGTTCGGTAGCGTATGCGAGGATTCGGTGGGGAATACCGCCAGGGTTACAGGTATAAGCACAACAACCAATCCTAACGATACCCTGGACGTTTCCGCAGATCATTGGAGTAGCGGTGAAGCCTATACGGTTTACACCAATATGATTAGTACCGTTACCTTCAAAAATGCGGCTGGGGGGGATTTTCATTTAAGTAGTGCGGAGGACACAGCCCATGATGCTGGCTTCGATCTTTCAGGTAATGTAGTAAATGATACGGATAACCATCCCAGGGTAGATCCAGTTGATGTTGGAGCCGATGAGTGGTCAAGCTCCAGCTCTGTCAGCTCTTCCTCATCCAGCGAGAGTTCGTCAAGTGTAAGTTCATCGAGTTCCAGTTCATCGAGTTCCAGTTCTCTTAGCTCGTCCTCTTTCTCTTCATCGTCAAGCTCTTCATCTTCGGCGGTTCCAGGATGGATAATTGAGGATTTAGAACTAAGGGATTGGAGTTCATCTTCATCGAGCGAGAGCAGTTCGAGCTCTTCTATTTCCAGTTCATCGTCCTCATCTTCTCTTAGTTCTTCGAGTTCCAGTTCATCGTCCTCTCTTAGCTCGTCCTCATCATCTTCGAGCGAGAGCAGTTCGAGTTCCAGCTCTTCGATTTCAAGCTCTTCCTCTTCCAGTTCTCTTAGCTCGTCCTCATCATCTTCAAGTTCGAGCGAGAGCAGTTCGAGCTCCAGTTCTTCGATTTCGAGTTCTTCCTCTTCCAGTTCTCTTAGCTCATCCTCATCGAGCCTAAGTTCTTCGAGTTCCAGCTCTTCGCTTTCAAGCTCATCTTCTTCAAGCTCAATTTCATCGTCCTCATCTTCTTCGAGTGAGAGTAGTTCTAGCTCCAGTTCTTCAAGCTCAATTTCATCGTCCTCATCTTCTTCAAGCGAGAGCAGTTCTAGCTCCAGTTCTTCGATTTCAAGTTCTTCTTCGTCCTCTTCTCTTAGTTCTTCTTCATCTTCATCGAGTGAGAGCAGTTCGAGCTCCAGCTCGTCAGAGTCAAGCTCATCTTCATCGTCCTCTTTAAGTTCTTCGAGCTCTTCTCTGTCCAGCAGTTCCAGTTCCATTAGTTCCAGTTCTTCGAGTGAGAGCAGTTCGAGCTCCAGCTCATCTCTTTCGAGTTCATCATCTTCATCTTCTCTTAGTTCGTCCTCTTCGAGCTCCAGCGAGAGTTCTTCAAGTTCTTCTTCTTCATCATCACTCTGTAGCTCCAGCTCGTCAAGTTCGAGTTCTCTTAGTTCCTCTTCTTCGAGCTCTAGCTCTTCACTTTCAAGCTCATCATCATCATCTTCGAGCTCTATAAGTTCGAGCTCTTCAAGCTCCAGTTCTTCCCTTTCGAGTTCATCCTCATCGAGCTCGATTAGCTCCAGTTCTTCGAGCTCCAGTTCTTCGGTATCGAGTTCATCTTCATCAAGTTCTCTTAGTTCCAGCTCGTCCTCATCTTCATCGAGTTCTTCTATTTCGAGTTCATCTTCTTCGAGCTCCTTTTCTTCCTCATCGAGCTCCAGTTCGGAGAGTTCATCTTCCTCTTCGTCAAGTGTGAGCTCTTCAAGTTCCAGTTCATCGAGTTCGAGTTCTGTCAGCTCTTCCTCTTCAAGTATTAGTTCTTCATCGTCCTCATCATCTTCGAGCTCTTCTCTTTCGAGTTCTTCAAGTTCGAGTTCGCTTAGTTCATCTTCTTCGAGCTCGTCCTCATCTTCCTCTGAATCCAGCTCTAGCTATGGCGGTGAATTACTGGAAGGGTTGACCACAGGGGATGATGTAAGCGTGGAGATCCTGGGGACAGTATGGAGAGCCCAAACATTTCAAGTTGATGCCAGCTTTAATCTCCAGAGGATCTATCTTAAACTTCATAGGGTGCGTGAGCCTGGGACCGTTACGGTAAGTTTAAGGGCAACAGGCACTTATGGACATCCTACAGGATCCGATCTAACATCGGGGACCCTGGATGGGAATAGCATAACCGATAATCCCCTGGGAGATTGGTATTCTATATCATTCAGCCCCGAATATGAAATGCTTCCAGGTGTAAAGTACGCTTTTGTGGTAAGGGCTCCCGATGGGGATCCCAACAATGCTCTGCTCTGGAGAATGGACACAGACAATGGCTACCCCGATGGTAACGCCGAATACAGTTCCGATTCTGGCGTAAACTGGTCTACTCGATTAAGCCATGATTTCCTCTTTGGATTGTGGGGGTCCAGCTCGTCCTCATCGAGCTCATCTTCTCTAAGTTCCTCATCGAGCTATAGTTCCTCTTCTTCGAGCTCCCTTAGTTCAAGCTCGTCAAGTTCCAGCTCGTCCGAGTCGAGCTCGTCAAGCTCTTTCAGTTCGAGCGAGAGCAGTTCAAGTTCATCTTCGTCTATTTCGAGTTCCTCTTCATCGAGTTCGAGCTCCCTTAGTTCAAGCTCTGAAAGCTCATCTTCTACCAGCTCCAGCTCATCCTCTATAAGCTCATCGTCCTCATCTTCGAGCCTAAGTTCTTCGAGTGAGAGCAGTTCGAGTTCGTCAGAATCATCAAGCAGTAGCAGTTCAAGTTCCTCTTCGAGCCTAAGTTCTTCGAGTTCTTCTTCGGAGTCCTCTAGCTCTTCATCGTACTCTTTGGAAGCATTTGAAATGTGGATATACAAAAGTGGTGCATGGCATCAAATTGACTAGGAGGAAAGACAATGAATAAAATAATGGTATTACCTTTTCACACAGGCGAAATAGACCCTTCTGGATCCTGGACCAGCAGGGCTATAGATCTCTCGAAATTGAGCAACGAGGGAAGATTGAGTATCCAGCCAATAGTTACAGGTGATGGGACCGCCAAAATAGAAGTCCTGGCAAGCAACAACGGTGTAGATTTTATAGATACCGAGAATGATGTAGTGATTGGATTGACCGTAGCCGCCTATGCTCCTATCATTATCGACACAACAATGCTCCCCTATTGCCGATGGTTTAAAATTGTGGTAACTGAAACGGCTGGGGTTGCCTTGGAAACAGTTACTTTAGAGCTCTCTCTATTCGTTCAATAAAGGAGGTACTAATGAACAAGATCACCATTCTACCATTTACGGTTACGGCTTTAGCGGCTTCGGGATCCTGGACCAGCAGAATCATAGACCTTGCAAAGCTCTCAAATGAAAACAAATTGAGTTTACAGGTAAATGTTTCTTTGCTGGGAACAGTTACGATTGATCTCTTGGCTTCTAATGATGGGGTTAATTTCGTGGATACTGCTACGGATGTTCTGGCAGGGGCTACAGTTGGCGGCGGTCCTGGATCAGATGGGAAATACGCCCCCATAATCATCACAACCGCCATGCTCAAATACTGTAGATACTTTAAGATCAGAGTAACGGAAACTGGTGCGGCTCAAACCGTTACGGTTGAGCTTTCTTTGTTTGTTCAGTAGAGGTAGTGTACCCAGCACATTTTTTCTGGTCTACATAATCACAGGGATGCCCTGGGAGTCGAGTGTGCCAGCCGCCACTCTCCCCCCTGGCATCCTTAAACCCTCTGCATATTCCGTCTTTATTGGCTAGAGTGCAATCTTTTTTCATTGTTCTGGATCTCCCTCTTTCCATATAGGTTCTTCTATTTCTCCTGTCCCTTTGCATCGGGTACATTTTTTAATTTCAGTACCTACTAAAACAGGTTTCTTCCGAGCCGCCCATACTATAGCTGGTCTTTTGTGGCGTGTAAGCCTTCTTTGTCCTGTATCATATAGCCAACCTTGTTGTCTTAAAAAACTCACATAGGTAGCGGCTGTAGCCTGGATGATCCCTGTAGCCTTCATTACCTCATCGTAGGTAGCATTTCCTATTGATAAAACGAAATTGTAAACTCTCGTTCTATACTCATTAGAAAGCCCCTTTTTTTGCATTATATCTCTGCTTTCCCTTGATGTATCTGTCTTTCCAGTTGGGATCCTGGCATTGTCAGTAAATTTCATTTCTTAGCTCCCTTCGGGAAATGGGTTCTTCGGATGAAATCATAAACATCGTCTAGCTCCCTGTCAGAATGTTCTTCCAGGGGAGCAGGGGTAGGCATTTGGATTTTTAAGCAAGCTACCGTCCTGGTAATGTGTTTAATCTTTGCTTCTCTATCAAGTGCATCAAATTCTTTGCTTGATAGGAGAGGAACAACCGTCCCAGGGGCAGGGGCTTCTTTCTTCTTTTTGTCAATTTCCTTCCCTTCCTTTATGAGCTCGTCAGCCACTTCTTTTACGCTGGATACCTCTTTTATATTTTGTCCAGGGGTTTCTTTTCCCCTTTTTAAAGGCTCTTTTTCGTCCGTTTGAGTGGGGAAACTCTCTACCTTTTCATCTTCCTCTGGTTCCACCACTATTGTAGCTCCAGGATCCAGGGCTGGATTTTCGTCAATAGCTTCTGGTATAGAGATTCTAGCCTTTGTGTCTATACCATATACAGGAACAAGATGCCCACTTTCCCTATTTCTTTTAAACACTAGATGAGGATTATCCTTTATCATGGTTATTTCTTCCAGGGTAGCTCTCAATTCAACTTGCAGGGTATAATGTTGCTGTTTTGACCCATCGGCGTGGGTTTCCCTGGGCTTCCTATAGAGTGTCAGGGGGATCCAATTAAACCTTCCTACCATTTCAGCCGCAAAGTCAAGTCCAGAGTTAATATCAACGGTACTATTAAAAGAGGATGTATCAATCTGAAACAAGCTCCCAGCACTAACATCTGGCATCATAAAGAGTAGGTGGGATCTTAGAGCACATTTTCTGTTATCCAAGAACTCACAAGGACAATCTCGATCTTCAAAAACCCCTGTTTCTTCGTTCCTTCTCCTGGCTGTTCTCCCATCCCCTTTGCACTTAACCCCTTTAGTGGATCCGTACATAGTGTAAGATTGTGGAAATATAGCATCCAGGCTATTGATTGGGAACATTATCTCTATCTCCGTAGGTCTTTCCCCGAACACCCTCTGGACATTAGGGGGACATACAAAATACTCTACATCTTTTGGGATCAAAGTTCCTTTCGTGCTCTTTACCTTGACCCCCAATCTGATTTTATCTAGGATCGGGAGCCTTCTTACGTTTGAAACGCCTTCAACTCTACTCACTCTTGGAACAAATTTATCATAGTCAGCCATTGTCATTTCTCCTTATAGTGGAATGAAATGTTGTGTAGAGCAATCCCCCCAACCATCTTCGGGCATTGGTGCGTTCTTGTCAGTTGTGAATCCTAAAACTGTTAATGTATAATCCTCTGCTCCTTTATGTTTTTGCTTTCTGTATAATCTATTTTCTTTCCCTGCTATCGCTATATCGTCAGCTCCAAAAATAACAGCTTCATAAAATGTTCTATCATCCTGTAGATCCTTCCATACTTCTATGGCAAGCACAGGACTAAAGACATATTCTTTGAGCCAAACTTCCTCTCTAATGGTTGAGGGTTCTTCCTCAAATTCTTCTTCTTCTTTCTCAAGTAGCCAATCCTGGATTGCCCATAGGGGAATTGGTGGGACGATAATCTGTATAAGCACAGAATTTTCTCCGTCTAGTCTATCTAGATCGCTCATCTTCTAATCTCCTTCTGGTAGTTCGGGTTCATATCCACAAAAAGGACATTGATCTGGATATTCATCATCCAGATGGGACCAGCTTTTTTTGCATTTAGGACATTTTGCTACCGCCACTTTCCTTCTCCCTTTTTTTCTGTTCTCGTTTTTCCTTCGCCTTTGCCGCTTTTTCTTCTTTGGTCATTGGTTTAGTGATGTTGAGCGTATCGCTATAGATCTTCTTGCTTACCTGGGGGAGAATAACATCGGGAATTAGCTTTTTGTCTACCCTGATCGTTATCCTGGGTTTCAAAGTTACCTTATATTCCCCTGCTATACCTTCGCTGGCTTCCATAAAATACATGATTTCCCTGATCCATTCCTTGACTTTATCCTTCTCTTTTTCCATTTCATTCAGATCCGCACTTACTTCCTTGTAATACCTACAAGCATCGGCTACGTCAGTTTCCAGGATAACCCCCTTTGCGAGTTTGTTCATTTCCTTAATGTAGTCCTTCCAGCACTCTTCACCGTAAGGGCAGTATTCGCAACGCCAATGGTCCATATCGTATTCTCTCTTTGGCGGTTTCATTTCTTCGGCGGCGGTTTCTATCCGTTCAAATTTATCCACACAATAACTCACAGGGAAGTAAATGAGTACATCGAGCTCTCGTCTTTCTCCAGTTGAATGGACCATTTCTTTTACCAGGGCAACATCGTACTCCCTATGGTACTCAATCAGATATTCAACGTAATGAGCAGTATTCTTGTTTTTAATAACCAGTAGGATCTCCCTGATTTCTGGCTGGCTTTCTCTTTGGAGTGCGTTACAGTAAATACAGCTCTGGCAGATATTGTCCAGGGGAAGAGCTTCGAGATCCCCATAGTCGGCGTTCCAATATCTTTCAAAGCTGAAATGGTTGATAGCTTTGTGCTCGAAAAGCCTTTCCACCGCCAAAAGATCCTTTAGGATCCCATCTATTTTCCCTTTGATCGTGAATTTGTAATCAGCTATTTTTACTCCCAGGTCCACCTTCATTTGAATGGAATGGAGATCGAAGGTAGTTTTACGAATCCAATCACCTGTGAGCTCTTCGTGCCAGCTCGAATCGTCAAACACCAGCCACATTCTAGGGTTTATAGGGGCTGGTGAGTATCCGAGCTTATGGTAGTACATTTGTCGGGTGCATCTTTCTGGACCAGCCGAGGAAGGTCTAGGATAGTACGTCTTATTCTCCGTCCCTTCCCTCTCCTGGGCTTCCATCGCCGCTATCGGAGGTAACAGTTCTACGAGCATCTTCATTCTCCCTTACGTTTAAGATTATGTTTACTCTCTCATTTGAGAGCATTTCTTCTATCATTTCCTGGTCCTTTTGTGAGAAGTCGGTATAGTTGATATGGCTCCTTTTTGGATCATTAATAAGAGCTTGAAGCATACCCCTGAAATCTATTTCCTTCTCTACCCCAGGTTTTGTATCTACCTTCCAGGTGAATCCTTCCTTTGCCCAGGGATTTTGACCGAATCCAGCTAATACTTCAATCCCACAACCAGGGCATTTCCACTTATCGGTTGAGTGGACCTGATAGGGCTCCATCTGTAAAAATTCCCCTGTCATTTTATGAACAGGGGTAAACTCTATCGCATCTACACCGTTCTTCTCAATCCTGAATTTCCTTTGACATTTCACGCAAACCAGATCTGGCATAATAGCTACCCCCAAAGAGAGGGAAAAGGGAACGCCTGAACTTGACTACGGATCTCGCTTGTGAGAGGTCCAGGGGATCCCGATTCCCTCTAATTATCTCTTGTTCAGGTTTATTCTGTTATTGGAGTTTCTTCTGGTTCTGGTGGAAAATTATCTCCGTAGAACAGGTCAAAGATAAAGTCCCTTATGAAAAAGAAGAAATCAACAAAAAAGTAACTTTCTGGACACTCATACGTTAAAGGCTGTTTTCCGTCAGGGTAGATCCATTTCCCCAGGAAGGCATCAGGACCGTTCATAAAGTCCTCAACCATTTGCCCTAGACATGCGTAACTACAGCCGCCTTGGGACGGACACCATAGGAAAAGGAAAAGCCCTATAGCATTTAAGCCAGCTTCCAGGAAGTTGCGATTGGAGCTAGTTGAGAGAAACATCATTTTTGTCGATTCCTCTACCTCTGAATCTTCGATAGCCGTTGGATTGCAAAGATCAGAGAATTGATCGTTAAAGTCAGGATCAGCATCACAGGCAAGTTGGAAAAATGGTGCATTTAAGATTTGAGCATCGTACACCATTGGATTGCTATCGCATACATCGCCATAACCATCACCATCCCGATCTTCCTGGTTCATGCTACAATACGCTAGACAACCCCCACAATCTCTATGTTCATCACAACGGATCGGACCGTTACTCCCTGATGAACAAGTCCCAAGATCGGGACCATTGGGAACGGTAGGGCAGTTATCATCTGCATTGTCAATGCCGTCATTGTCGGTATCCTGTCCCAACAAAACGAAATTCTGTACTTTATAAGAAGCACAAGTGTTTGCTAGTGTTTCAGGGGGGATGCAAGGTCCGAAGCAGTTGCAACAAGTCCCATCACCTACCCAATAGATCCTGGTTAGGTATCCATTAGCCGAAACAATTACCTTCTTATAATCGCACCAGTTACGGTTATACAAAAAACCGTAATAGCCGCTTGCATTAGTTACAACGTACCTAGTTCCGTCAAGAAATCGCCATTCAACGGTGGCATTTTCGATGCCAACGCCAGCTTGATTTCTAACGTACCCCTCTATCCATATCCCAGCATGGGAAGAAGCTAAAGTTAAAGTTCCCATAAAGAATACAGAGAGCAGTATGGCAAAACATATTCGCTTTTTCATTTTCAATCTCCTTTGAATAGGTTTTAGAGTCTTTCCATTCTTCCCCTTATAATAAAACTACAAGCATACGCATCACCCCCTTTTCAATGTTTAGTTGTTTTCCCCTCTTCGTTGGATTCTTCTGGTAAGTCCTGAACTATTTCTCTTACTGGTTCAAAAAAGGGTAAAATGATCGCCGAGATCAAATACCCTAAAATCTCTGGAGTGAGCCCATGCTCCTTGCCAGATTCCAAAAACTCCCAAAATGTATCTGGAAATGTGAGCTCTATTTTTTTACTTGTAACCCTAGTGCTTTTTTTCCAGTTCCTATAAATGCTTTCCAGGTCAAGGAGTGCATCAGGAAGCAACATATCAAGGACCGTATGAGCGTCTACAGTTACTTGAAGGATCTTCCTCTCGTACTCGCTTAATTTCTTCATGGTTGCCTATCCTCTCCTATTGCAGTTAAACGTATTCAAAAACTCGATGGATACCATTAGGGGCTTCGAGATCGTTCAATACAGGGCAATCTCGTAAGCCGTTTTTTTAAGGATGGAGCCGTAGCCGCCTAATTTGCCTATTTGCGTGTTTACAGGGACGTTAATGGATCGACTACGGCTCCAAGGTTTATTCATTGGCATCACCCCCATTCTCGTCCCCCCTCATGTTATGGTTAGGTAGATTCCTCTCATGCTCTTGTTGGGTAAAATACTTCTCTGTTTTTTCTGGTAGGATCTCATCTGCTCTTGACCATTTGAGAGCAAACCAGATTACAAAGAAAAGGATCAGTATCAGGATCACGACAAAGATTATCGTGGCGAGCAGTAGTTCATCCATCAGTTAAACCCCAGGATAAATTTTCTCATTTCCTCTTTAGTGTTATTGTGTCCGTTGGCTATGAGCATGGTCCCCAGCTCTATAGCTGGGTGGTTTTTTGTTTCTGGATGCTTACCCAGGTCCGAAGCCATTGAGGACCATGCCTGGGGGAGATCCCCCCTCTCTACATACTCCAGGGCTCGATCCTTACACCATTGTAAGTGTTCTCCCCTGGTGGTTGTTTTGTGCTCTGTCATATCAATACCCCCTAAAGTGGGGCAAACGTGAGGGGATGGAAGGGGATCCAATGGGTGATAACCCCCCACGCCGCCCCTTTTTTATAGTTTCTCGATGATTTCAGCATCCTGGTAAGGTTTCCCATCAGCATCTACAACCTCAACTTTTTCTATCCCGAAAGTAACATGGTTGAGCCCATTACAGTTAGCACATTGGTAGCTGAAAAGGACCTTCTCTATATCTTCGTTTAAGGAGATACATTGAGTTCCTTCTACCCTCTCGTAAGTGTTACAATGGGAACAAGCCCTTTTGGGCTCGTGTTTTAAAACTGTGATAGCCATTTTTCTCTCCTTTCAACTCTATCCTGGTAAAGATCGTGAACATGGCTAGGGTATCTCGTTTGGAACCAATCCATTATCATGGGTACGGTTATTTCCCAGGTATCGTTATTGATTGTTGCTATTACGTCCCATTTATACTTTTGGTAAAACTCTTCTGCCAGGGATTCGGACCCCAGGAAATCAGCCAGGATACATCGTGCGAGTTCGGCTGGACCAGAGCCACCATAGCCCCATTCAAAACCATCAGGAGAGTGCCTTACAAGATGAACGAGATTTCTTCTCATTATGGGATGCTCACCGCATACCGATACAATCACCTTCGGAGCTTGGCTGGGGCTGTCCTCTGTCATTCTTATTCGTTGACCTGTATAGCTAATCATTTACTTAACCTCTGTTTTAAGTTTTCAGCCGACATGCAATTCCCCAGGTATCTTCGTATATCTTCAATCTGTCCTTTGTTCACCTTCCCTTTCTGGCTCTCCAGCTCTACAAGCTGGGTAAAGATATAGGTTAGGTTATCTTCTAGGGTTTTGATGTAACTTTTCTTGGGATGTTTCTCGTACATTCTTTTATCGGGCATTACGATCTCCTTACTCAATAATTCCGAGCCAGGGTTAGGGGAAGGGGGGACAAGGAGAAACGATAAACCCCCCTACCCCTGACTCCCCTGGCTATTTGTTTGCGGCTTCTACTTCCTCTAAAATTCCCAGCAGATCTTGTAGCTGGTTTTGATTATAGTGATAAAAAAGCAATTCTTCAACCAGGGTATCCATTATCAATTCCTGGTAGCCCTGGTAATCCCCTTTCAGGATTTCAAGGATCCCCTGGATGAGCTTCTCTCTCCTGGAGATAGCTTGTTTAATCCAGTTTACTTTTTTGATTGGTGGATTTACATCCGTTAAAATCCCTTTCTTAATCGCTCGTTTCTTTGCTACCCTTTTCTTTGCTACCCTTTTCTTTGCTACCTTTTTCTTTGCTCTCTTTTTTCCTTTAGTCCATCCCATTTTCCATTCTCCTATTTAGGGTTAGTAGGGGACATCATCGTCTAGCACTTCGCCTGGAGCTAGACCGTAACCGCAAAAACATTTTGCAAGTCCTTTGTGGTCCCCACATTTAGAGCATACCTTCGCTCCACAATGATTACTCCACTCATAATCGTGGATACAGCCAGCTTCGGTCTTTTCCAGTTCCGATCCGAAGTAATCTTTAAGGGCTTTATCGGTTCTATAATGAATGGCTCTTCTTAGGGCATTATAGAATCCTTCTTTACTATATGATGGATCTGGTAATGGCTCTTCTTTTGAAATCCCTGCCAGGATCCCATCAACCAGGGAAATGGTTAAGTCCTCAAGATCCTGGTTATTGAAGGTACAGGGATCAGGATCCGCATCGAGATTATCCACATTGATTTTTCTTCTAAAAACGTCAAAGACACTACCCAGGCTATCAATCTCCGCTACCTTGGCATCGGACAAAACCGAATTTTGAGCCCATTCAACAAGGTTTGACATTCTCTTGTCGATTTCCATAAGCAAGTTAAGTTCGGACCACGATTCCCAGGACAGGTGAAGGCGGTACTTAGCCGCCAGTTTAGAGTACATAACCAGGAGCTCACAGGCTCCACAAGTGCAGAGCTTTCTATGGTCCTTTGATTTTTGTTCCAGTTCATTTATTTTATCTTCGTATTCTTTAATGAGCTCTTCTGTTTTCATAAGGTCCCCCTTTATTTTTTATATTCCTTTAGTCCAGCTCTCGATCTTGCTAGGTTTATTTCCCAGCCATTGAATCTTCTACCGTTACAATCACAGCTATTAACAATCTCCTTATGACCGCAATTCTGAACAAAATAATTCTTTACCCACACTTGCAGATCATAATCGAATCCGTTTTTTAATACGCCTTCTTCATCGTATTCATCCCTGGAGCTTCTCATTTTCCAATTCTCCCAAAGGCACTTTATCCAGCATCGTTTCAACATTCATCAAAACACATTCCATCTGATAGACAGGATGCCATGTGCCGTTAATGTTTTCGTATGGTTTATAGTTCTTCCTGGCGGCGGCTCTCATCTGGCTCTCTTCTGTTTCATTTAATGCTTTCCATAACATTTTATTTGTCCCCCTTCTTTTGTTTAAAGGCTGTTTTTATATTGATTTCGGTCCACTCTATCAGCTCTTGCAGTTCTCCCTCTTCTGTTAAGGGTTCCAGCCCATCGCTTACTCTTTGCTCGTTCATCATTTCTGCTACTTCTGAAATACTGTCGTTTGAAAAGACAGTACCATCAGCGTTAAAGACCACTACAGAGATCCCCTTCTTACCCAGGGCGTTCTCTTGTTTTGTTTCATCCTCTAACAACTTTTCAAGAACATCGGCTTCGATCACTCCACTAATAACCCTTACCTCTGGATGCTCCTTGTAGTGGTCCAACATATCACTAGCTTTTGTAACTGTTTTACCGCAAATAGTACATTCAGCTTTCTTCGTTGTGTATTTAAACATTAATCATCACCCCCTTTCTCTTCAATGTGTATCCAGAACATTATTGTAGCGTTATCTTCCTTTTCTCTGTGCAGTTTAAAAACACAATCTTTTGGTTTATTATAGGTAAGAAACTTTTTAAGAAAGTCAAACCTATGATAGACGGTCCTACAATTCAATACTCGATGTTTATACAGGTTAAAAGTTTCTTCGGTAGGATGGACTAAAGGATTAAAGCCAACCTTCTTTTTTTCTCTGTCCACAAAAACTTCCATAGCGTTAAAAAGATCTAGTCTAAATTCTTTTACAGCTTTATTCAAAAAGGTTAGTCCATACATTCCAAGTCTTACAGCAGGGTATGAGTACCCAGCTCGTCCTCTTTGTCCTATTGTAACCAATTCTATTGCCATATTTTCACCCCCTTTCAAAAAAAGAAAAGGGCATGAGCAAGCGAAAAGGAGGGGACCTTGGATCCCGAAGGATCAGAACGCTTACCCATACCCGATTTTAACTGATTAGAATCACCCATAAAAGCCCCCTTATCCATTCCTTTATTATACATGAATGAATAAGTAATGCAAGAAAAAAATACAATAAAATCACTCAAATTTTTTTTGGGAAAATATCTTGATTTTCTATTCAACCTTGAATATACTTGCCCTATGGAAATAAACATAGAGAAGCTACGCAAATTGGTTATCAAGAGAATCAAGAAGAATGGGAGCCTTAACTCTACGGCTGTAGCCTGGGGAATCTCTCAACCTACCTTGTACCGCTTCGTAAACAAAAGAACCACTCCGAATTTCTTCACTATCAATAAAATCCTAGCTCATATATATAAACCTGATTAGACCTGGGGGGGATAAAATCTTGTGGCGAACAGGGTTATCAAGGATTCTATCTATAAGAGCAAAAAATTAGCAAGATGTAGTTATGAAGCACAATTACACTACCACAGATTGTATTTGCTCATAGATGATTGGTCTTGTGTCGAGATTGATATAGAGATTATGCGATGCAAGGCATATCCGAAGCTCTTAAAAAAGGTCAGCGAGGATCTTATTGAGGGCTTTTTAATTGAGTATAGAAAGAATGGTCTACTCTTCACCTGGACCGAAGGGGACGGTCAGGAATACGGTTATTTTACAGGGAAAGAGGAAGGAAGGCTCCCACCCCCCTCAAAACGTCATTTAAGGCATACTCCAGAGCCCCCAAAAGAAAAACTAGAAAAATACATTAGTAAATTCAACGGAGTAGGGAATAAAGCTACGGCTAGGGTGCAACCAGGGTACGATGAGGGTACGGTTAAGGTGCAAAGTCCCTCTAGCAATCATAATCATAATCATAATCATAATCCTAATCATTTAAAAGATAAGTCCGATAATCCTTATCGGACCCTCTCTTTATACCTGGAAGAATTGATACTAAAAAACAACCCAAAAGCTAAAGTCGTTAAAAATAAAGAGAAGTGGGATAATACGGTCCGTTTGATGTTAGAGATAGATGGAAGATCTATCGAGGAAATAAAGAAAGTTATTGAAATATCTCAAAAAGATGAATTTTGGCTCAAAAACGTGCTTTCTATGGACAAGGTAAGGAAGCATTTTGATAAATTAACGCTTATAGTGAAAGGGGGTGAAAAAGATGAGCAACGATACAATTTCTAAAGATCGGTGTAAGGAGCTGTTAAAACAACTAGAAAGTGCCTTTAATGCGAGAATACCAGAGGTAAGGTTAATACACCTATGGGATCAGCTTAAAGGGTTTACAGATCGGCAAGTGGTTAAGGGGCTGGCGTACCTCATTAACCATAAACCGTTTCTTCCACCAAACAACGAGATAATTCAAGCATGTCAGATAGAGAGAGAAAGGGATTATGAAGGGCAAAAGGCTATAGATAGGAGAAAAGAAGAAGCGTTTTTTGATAAAAATAAATCAAGGACCCAGCTAGGAAGAGATTCAATCGAGTGTATTCAGAAGTTATTAAGTGAAAACAGCATGGAAAAAAAGATTGCATTGGTTAAGGACCTTCACGAAAAGTATCCAGGAGTGGGATTTGGTGCGGTAATTAGTGCCTGGGAGAAGAGAGAGGGGGAAAAGGATGCTGTGCTATAATTGTGGCGGTGAAATAGGAAATTGTATGGAACACTACGAGCTAGAGTTAAAGAAAATAAAATACTATGATGGTCCAGCTCCATTCGTACACATTAAAAGCGATTCAATACTAACTTTAAACCAGGGTAGGTTATGTAAGGGCTGTTTGATTAATTGGAGAAACCATAGCATGTTAAATCCTTTAGGGGGTAGAGGAAAATGAGCGATACCTATACAGATAGACAGCATTGTGCGGTATGTGGAAAAGAGCATCATTGGAATGAGGATCAAGCGAATTGGTGGTGTATTGATCTTTATCGTAACTATACTTCCATGTGTCCAGAGGATATGGCGGTAATTTGCGTTGATTGTGTCCCAAAAGTAAGAGAATCCCTTATGAAGATCTTCCCGAAGTGGCAAAGGGATTGGAGTTATACAGAAAAGGCAAAAGATTTGTGAAAGAGAGATTAGTAGGAAAAATCATGGGAGAACCATTCCCCTGGTCAGCTCCTACCCTGGGGGGCATAAATCCAAAAACAGGGAAAAGGACATGCTATCAGAGCACGAAATTAAAAAAGTGGCAATCTGAAATAAGATCCCAAGTCGTTCACCTTGAAAGAATGATAGATGGTCCCCTGATTTTGAGAATCCAGGTATATGCAACTCAACCACCCTCAAACAAAGACTTTTATCCTATTACCAAACCAGATCTTGATAATCAGGTTAAGTCCTTTCTCGATGCCATAAGGGATCAGAAAGGGATCAAAGGGATCATAAAAGATGATAACAGGATAATAGATACAGTTTCTAAAAAACGGTGGGCTCACCAAAGACCTACCTATCAAGGATTTCCTGGGATTGATTTCAGCCTGGAGATCGTGAGAGAAGAAGATGAAAATGAAACCTTCGGAAAATGAGAACGCACAAGCGAGAAATCAGAAACTTCGGGAAGAAACGATCCAGGAAATAGCCAGGATCCTACGGCAAGTGAATAATAAAAAACGCTGGAAATGCTGGGGGGAAATATATAGAAGAGAGCAGGGAATAGATACAGTTCGGGCTTTTGCGGCTAAATGCCAGGGGGATCCCGATTGGATTGAAGGATTTGCAAAGCATATAGAGAGGGGGTGAGTGATGGTTAGTAGTGATTTTTATAATACTATTGGCGAAACAGGGAGTACATTAAAAAAAAGCAGGGCGAAGTCGAGAGCCCAGCAGATACTTATTCTTACTTACATGAGGGCAAACTTAAATATGGGCTTCACTCCTTTTGAAATTAAGAGATTGATCCCATTTTTCCAGGATACCCCAATAACCAGCGTTAGAAGAGCTATGACAAATTTAACAACAGATGGTTATCTAGTAAAGACAAAAAATATGAAACCTGGGGAGCTGGGAAAGATGAATCATACCTGGAGAGTAAAACTAGAGGATGAGGTTAAAAACTACCCGAAGTACCACAATTTAACCCTGGAACAATGGTTTGATGAGCTGAAAGCGTATTGCATTAAACAGAAAATGCCCTTTAACCTGGACACCCTGGATGTAGAAGATTGGAAATGCTATTATGAAGATGGGTACGCTCCAGGGGCGGCTCTTTTAGAGGACCTACAAAATGGATGAGGAACGGCTGGACAATGCGATCAAAGAGTTTAATGATACTTTCGATGAGCTTAAAGGACATATAGATAAAGGGCTGGAGAAAAAGTGCGTTAGACCCTGGATCTTTTACGTTATTAAGTATTTGCCTATTCCTATTGCTAGGTTCCTTTTGCTTGTCCAGGGCTGGTTTGTTTGTCAGGCAAAGGTCCTATGGTATGGTAAGGAGCGATACGAGATAATGCTCAATAAGGAAATGGCGAAGCTGATCCAGATGGAAACGCAAATGAAAAAGGATGAAGATCGGAAGAAAGATGCGAAGTAATGGAAAACGATTTCTGTATCGGTTGCGATCAAAAAGAAGAATGTATGGAGCCCTGCCAGGATCTACAAGCGTATTTACTCATTTCTGATTGCCAGCCGCTATCTGGATCCTCTACGCTCTCTGGCGATTATATGGATAAGATCTTTGCGAGTACAGATATTCCCGAAACAGAACTAGAACAAGAAAGGAGATTGAGAAAAGAACGGAAAGAAAGGGGGAAGGCAATAGATAAATTAATCACCTACTTCGGCAAGATTACAGGAGAAGAAGGCAAATCGTTAAAATACTTTTTTATCTGGAAATTGAAGGTGGAAGAAAGGTTAAAAGATCGAGAAATTGCAGATATTATAGGGCTTTCCAGGCAAAGAATTAATCAGATATTAAGTGAGATCAAACTGTAATGCCAACCCGAAGGATTAGCAAAAACCCCCAAAAACTGCTATATGTAGAGGAACAACTGTTTTCTGATGAAGATATAGTATTCTCATCTATTGGACAATTACTGGAGTTTTATTACTGTGGATTAATCGGAAACCCAAAAAGTGTAGCCCTGGAAAGTTCTCCCGAATCCTCAAATGGTTCATTGGCTTTCCATTCTCCCATTCTCGATGTATTCGCCACCATCGGGTATTATCTCGAAAAGCTGGGACGAGCTGAAAAGCTCATCCTGGCTTTTTTTTATGGAAATAAGCTGTCAGATAGAGATATTGCGGCGGCTCTCAATAAAGAAAAGAAACGGAAGTATAACCAGGAAGCCGTTAAATACCTTCGATTAAAACAGATTAGGACCCTGGATAAAAAATTTAGATCCATTGGGATCCTAGACAACAAATAAACGTCTTAGAGCACTCGGAGAAGAGCCATGACTAAAAAGAAAGTAACCAAAAAGAAGGTAGTTAAGAAAACAACCAGGAAGAAACAAAAACCCTCACTTGAACAACAGGAAGCGAGAGGGGCGGTCCTTCTGGATTTCTACACAAAAGGTCCAGGTAGACCAAAAATAACCCTTGATACGCTCCCTAAAGGCTGGCAAGACATTGTTATTGATAACATGACCCAAGGTGCATCCCTCAAAGAAATCTCTGCTCTCCTGGGCATTTCAGATGAAACAATGCGAAGATTAGGGAGAGATTATCCTGAATTTTTTGGGACCGTAAAAAGGGGATTGCAATTAAGTGAAGCATGGTGGTTGAGGGTGGGACGTATCCAGCTATTTAATAAGGAGTTTTCTTATACAGGCTGGTACATGAACATGAAAAACCGCTTTAATTGGACCGATAAACAGGAACAAACAGTAAATGTTCATGTTCCTACAAGAATTACCATCCCCCAGGGTGAAAAAGTTATCGAGCTGAAACCGCCAGAAAAAGCCCTTTCAGATCCTAACGATGAGTTTTGATGAGTGGAATGTAGATAAGGAAGAAGAGGACCTAAACTTCGATCTGGACATGGCGAAGTTTCTACCGAAGCAACAGGAAGCGGTAGCGAGTTTAGATGCTGGGAACAAGTATCTTCTTTACGGTGGAGCCCTGGGCGGCGGCAAAAGTCGTTTTCTTCGATGGTATGCTTTACGGTTCCTCATTAGCTGTCATATCAGGGGCTTTAACAATGTCAATGTGATGCTGGCATGTGAGGACTACCCCAGCTTGAAGGATAGACAGCTCCAGAAGATCGCTTTAGAGTTTCCCCCCTGGCTGGGGAAGAACTACACCGATCACAAGGATTATGGCAGATGCTTCATATTAAATGAAACATTCGGATCGGGTGTAATCTGCTTTCGCAACCTGGATGATCCTAGTAAATACGCATCGGCTGAATTTGCGGCGATCCTGGTTGATGAGATCACAAAGAACGACTTTGATACATTTAACTTCCTACGGACCAGATTACGGTGGGTAGGGATGGATGATCTTGATTGTAAGTTCATCGGGGCAACTAACCCTGGTGGTCCAGGACATTCCTGGGTGAAACAGCTTTGGATTGACCAGGACTTCCCCAGGGAGTTCATAGAGCCTTACGATTATTCCCAGGTATTTGACTTCGTTCCTTCAAAAGCAGAGGATAACCCCTATCTGGACCGCAATTACTGGAATATGCTTTATACCCTTCCAGAAAGAATGAGGAAGGCGTTTAAAGATGGTGATTGGGATTTATTTGTCGGTCAGGTCTTTTCAGAGTGGAGAAGTGCCTATCATATTATAGATCCAATCACGCCGCCAGAGGGATCCCTGGTGTATATGACGTTTGATTGGGGATTCGGAGCTCCTTTCTCCCTGGGCTGGTGGTTTGTTGATAATGATGAAAGGCTCATACGGTTCAAAGAGTGGTATGGATGGACAGGTCAGCCGAATGTAGGGATAAGGATGTCAGATAGTGAAATAGCGGAGGGGATCTTAAAGAGGGAAGCTCGATGGGGCTTCAAGGAGAATAAATACTCTATGATGCGGCTTGCTGGTCCCGATTGTTTCTCGAAACGTCCGAACTACCAGGGTGGTGGACAGAGCCCTTCAACTAAAGATGTATGGAAGGAGTATGGGATCTTCATCAAGCCTGGGGATCCTGATCGTAAAGCGAAGGTGAAAAACTTCCATGAGAAGTTAAGGATTAGGGATAATGAAACCCTTCCGATGCTGGTAGTAACTAGCGAGTGCAAGCATTTTATCAGGACTATCCCTTCTCTGGTCCAGGAAGAAAACGATATAGAAGATGTTGACACCGACAGCGAAGATCATGTATATGACGAAGCATGTCATATCGTCCAGGAGAAATCACCCAAGAAGAAGCAGAAAATAGGGCTGGACCCTGAAAGCATGTGTGCATGATGAAAGTCCATAAGATAGAAAGGTCCGATGAAGAGGTTTATACATGCGAGAAGTGTAAGGAACAGTTGTGGTTGATACACATGGATAAGTATCAATGTGCCGTATGTGGTTATGAAGTAAGTAAAGAAGATTTTGAGATGGAGAGATTTGCCAGGATGAACTAAAAGATGAAGGGAGGGAAAAATGCCAAAAGCAGGGAAGGTCAAGAAAGAAGCAAAGGGGAAAAAAGTAGATATTGTCAAGGAAGCATCCAGGAAGGTGTATGACCTGGGACCTTTTGTATGTATGTGTAGGAATTGCAGGGAGAAGCACACGATCTCTTTTACAGAGAGTGGTACGCAAATAATTATCCAGCTTGGCGGCTCCAGGAATGTAATGCCAGTTGATAAGCCAGAATATCCCTGCCCGAAGTGTGGGCTTAGACATACGATGAGGAAGCCAGTTGTCAAAAAAGAAGAAAAAGAAGAAGAAACAATCGGCGAAGAGCTGTAGTCCAATCGGGAAAGCTCTTTCATTCAGGGATGAGAAGGAAAAGTATGTAACTTCCTACCAATGCCCGATATGTAACAATAGGGGCGTTACAAGGATTCTAAATGCCCTGGGGGATCCCATACAGAATCAGCCAGTAGAGTGTAAAAGCTGTTTGAGTTTTTATTATATCAGCTTAACACCCAGGGGACTTTTCTGTCATAAGAGGAAATTGGAGGAAATGGAGAATGAAAAGAAGGCAGTTTCTAAAGGTCCTGGGGCTGGGCTCCCTGGGGCTGGTAGTAGCAAAGAAGATCCAAGAGAGCTCGTTGACTTGTGAAGAGATAGACAGGCAGTACATAAAAGATAACCCGATTTACACTTCTTCCTCTTCATCCTCTTCATCGAGTTCTTCTTCAAGTTCGTGCTACGGAGATATAAATCCCAGGAGAGCAGGGGAAATAGCCGCCGAGCTATTATCGAAGGCAACGGATGATATATGGAAAAGCCGTACAAAGCTAAGTTTAGTCAGGAAGATCACCTAACTAGACTTTTCTTTAGAGAGAAGGAATCGGATGTTGATAAATACTATGTGGTGGGGGCTATCGAATGGGCTCTTGGGCTGAATCCTGGGTATGCTCTATTGTCAGCTCAAAATGTACGGACAGGCGTTCTCTGGATATACGAGGAATTTCCGTTTTGGACTATAAGGACAACGGATGGGATGGAGAAACCTCTATGGCTGTTCTTCAAGGACGCTTGGAAAAAGTACCTGTGCCGATATTATTATTATTCAAACCAGAAGGATCACGCTCGATATTTGCAACAGATCCAAAGGGAGCCCTTAATACGATGTTCCCCTGTCTTTATTGAAGCGGAGTATGTAACACATGGGACCAAGGGCAAGAAATTAGATGCCCATGAAGGGGTAGATAACCTGATCCTGGAATACCAGCGATTAGGGAAGATAAAGATTTCCCAGGATGCAGGGGACCGATCAATAATAGGTAATCTCTTCGATCAAATGAACGAACAGAAAAAGAGTGTGGTCCTAGACGATAGTGAAATCCCAGGAATTAAGGCACTAAGAAGCCTTATCGCTGGGGTTGAGAAGTTCCCCTATCAGAAACCGATGGAGCCCCAGGAGATACCCGAAAGCTATGTTTAATAAATTACTGGAATTTCTTCAAACTGTATTGGGCAAGACCCTTTGTGGACTTGTCCTTTTTTTTATGCTGGGGATCCTGGCGGTAAGTTATTACGATAATGCTGTTTGTACCGAAGAAGAAAAGCAAGCGATCTACATAGCTATGGAAAAGGGGGATACCTGGACCAAGCTAGATATAGTTCAATGGAAACTGGATCAGGCGAGGATGGAAAAAATAAAGCTCCAGAACTATATTGATACCCAGCAGGGGGGGAAATGCAACGACAGCCAGAAAATGAGGATTAACCAGCTTAACCAGGAGATAGGAAAACTGGAAGCTCAAAAAACCCAGCTTTTTAACACCCTGAAACAAAAGAAGAGGTAATTATGGCAGTAAGTACACCACGAAAAACCACCTTATCGGGCTACCTGGAAGAAATGTACCAGGATTGGGGACAGCTACGGAAGGAAAAGGAAATCGAGTGGCAAGAGGACCTTGACAACTTCCAGGCAGAAGAAGAGTCTAAGACCTGGAAGAGTAAGGACACCGTTAGGAAGAAAAACGAAGATGATTGGAAGAGCAAGGTTTTTGTGCGAGTGGTGAAGGAAAAGGTAGTAATGGCATACACCTTCCTCAATGATCTGGTTTTACAGGGTGGACAGATCCCATTCCTCTTAAAGCCTAATGTGGAAAGTTACGCTCCCGAAGAGATAGAGATTGCCGAAGCCCAAAGCGATCAGATGCAAGAGAAGATCAGGGACCAGCTAACAGAGTGCAAAGCCGACAGGCAGTTTATGAAGGGGACTTTCAGCATGGCACTCTACGGCGAAACCTGGGTAAAGAGCCCTTTGTTCAAGGAAGTGGAGAAAAAGAGATGGGCGAGAAGGTATCCCCAGGGATTTGAAGGTAATCAGGAATTTGCAAGGTTTGAACAGGAAACATTGGTAGAAATGAAACCTTGCATAGAATATAAAACGGTATGGAATATGTTCATGGATCCTGAATACGAGGATCCCCAGCAGGGAAGAGGTATAATTGAGCGAGATTATATATCTGCTTTTGACCTTCGCATGATGAAGGGGAAACCAGGGTATGATGATGAAGCGATTGACAAGGTTATAAGCGAGGATATTCAGAGATCCCAGCCACAAGGCGATACTTCCAGTAAAGCCCCCCATTTAAGAGAGATCAACAATCCAGATCGAACAATCCGCTATATTGAATTTTGGGGGAGGGTCCCCAGGAAATTCCTAGATGAGTTCCCCCAGGACATTCAAACTTCTATTGCAACATCGGCAAACGAGCAACACGAACTTGATATAGCTCCCGAACTAGGGGATGATATTGAATGTACCATCATAATGTGTGATGAAACCATAGTCCGAGTGCTTCTGAATGACACAGGGAAAAGACCCTACCGAAAATGCCGTTTTGAATCTGTCCTGGATGAGATTCATGGAATCGGGACCGCCAGGAATGTAGTGGATGCCCAGCAGATCATAAACGGAGCCTACCGAAACATCATAGACAATATAGCACTATCAGGAAATGTCATTATCGGGGTTGATAGCGATTCCCTAGCCCCAGGTCAGAAGAAAGAGCTTTACCCAGGCAAGACGTTTAGATTTAAACAGGGTACGGATATTAGGGCGGCTATGGGATCCATCACGATTCAGAACGTGGCGGCACAGCTCATCGAGCTTTTGGGAATAGCGAAGCAACATTCAGATGAAGAGTCCATGATCCCCAGGATTATGCAGGGGGACCTAGCCCCGAAGAAGAAGCCCGATACCCTGGGTGAGATCAACATCCTTCTCCAAAACGCTGGGAAGTACATGGGGCAAGTGGTAAAGAATATAGACGAGGACTACCTGGAGCCAGTTATCGAGGATCTCTATGATTACAACATGAACAATCCAGAGTATTTAGATCTCCAGGGGGATTATACCGTTCATTCGCTGGGCTTCAATTCATTTCAATCAAAGGTCCTCAAACTGCAATCATTACGGACGTTCCTGGAAATTATCATGCTCAATGAGATCCTTGTGAATGAAGCAAAGGTAAGACCTATTCTTGAAGAAATGGCTAAAGCCCTTGACCTGGATCCAGATCAGATTCTTTACACCGAGGAAGAGAAAGCGGAAATGCAAGAGCTTCAAGCACAAGCCCAGGAAGAAGCGTTCCAGCAACAGCTACAGCTTGCCAGAGCCCAGCTCGAAGCCGAAGCAGAGGTAGAAGTGGAAAAAGAGGACCAGAAAGGGGATAACGAGCTTCAAAGAGAGCTCATTATCGAGGACGAAAAATCAAAGAATAAGATAGATGAGATCCAGGCAAAAGGAGAAGTTGACCTAGCGAAAGCCGAAGTGGACAGCAAGGTTAGGAGCATAGAGAACGGCAAGGATATAAAAATGAAGAGATTACAGGAGAAGGCAAAGGCTAAACCCAAAGCAAAGGCGAAAGCCAAACCAAAGGCTAAGAAACAAGCCACAGCGTAAGGAGAGTTCATTATGTCGGAAATGGAAAACAATAAAAAGAAGAAGAAAAAGAAAAGCGGATTATTCAGTTTTCTTCCCGATTGGATGACCCCGAAACCTGGATCCCTGGTAGGAAATATGAAAAAGGGAGTTAAGGGATACCAGGGTGGATCAATGGGAAGGGGAGGAATGGGTAGGTAAAATGCCAGCTAAGAGTAAAGCTCAACAGGCTATGGCGGCAATCGCACTCCATAATCCAAAGAAGTTGAAGGACAAGAGTATGCTTTCCATGAGTGTCAAGGACCTTCGGAAGTTCGCATCGACACCAAAGAAAGGATTGCCGAAGCACAAGAAGAAAACAGGACTAACCAGATTAATGTAAAGGAGAGCTCTATGCTAGTAGAAGAGGAGAAACTTGCCCATTACTTAGCAAAAGCCCAGGAAGATCCTTATAGTTCAGCTATCTTGGAAATAGTTGATAAAAGGATCGAAGCGGTCCAACAAATTCTATCCAGTAAGGCGGCACTTAATTTTGAAGCTACCCAGGTATTCCATTATCTTGGACAGCTCCAGGCGTACCAGGGAATCAGGGATTTACCGATTCATGCCCTGGAGTATTTAGACGCACTACCAGAGGAAGAAAAACCAGCATAGGTCCATGCTCTATGCGGAGCATGAAATAATAATCCTTTTTGGAGGACAGGAACATGAAAGTATTTCCATCAGGTTTACAAGTAGTAACAAGTCCAATGATTTTCAAACAGCCAGTACAGTTTTTGAAACCCATCCAGGGACCAGGGGGGAATGTTTCACCAATCTGGCAATTAGCCCCTAATGTTGCCCTGGGAGATCCAGCATCGGCTTTTGAGCTCTTTGATGATTTCCTGGGCTACCTGGACACTCATAAGGGGTGGACCGAAGGTGGAACTGGAGGATCGTTAGCGAGTGATGAAACCCTTCCAGGGGGAATTGTTCTCTTAACCAGTAGCGGTACAGACAATCAGGCTAAGATCCTGGGAAGGACAAATGAAGAGTTCAGCGTTGAAGTAGGGAAAAGGCTCTTCTTTGAAGCCAGAGTCCTTTTCACCGAAGAGAATACGGACGATTCTAACATCTTCGTGGGAATGACCCAGGGGACGTTGGCTGATGCGGTCCCATTGGTGAATGATGGAGCTGGGATCGCTGATGATGACCATATCGGTTTTGCTAAATATGACGGTGGGACCGTATGGAACGCTGTTTCAGGTGATGGAGCCGCCGCATTTGAATCAACAGAGGTAAACACCAGGGAGAGTGCAACCTGGGTACGGCTGGGCTTTATTGCCACTCCTGTCCAGATTGATTTTTACATTGATGGTCAGAAAGTGGCTACGCACGTTACTACATTACCAACGGCAGGGGAAGAAATGACAGCTTGTTGTGTGGTTAAATGCGGTAGTGCAAACGCTGAAACCATGATGGTTGATTGGATCAAGATCGTGCAAGAAAGATAAGATCTTTTCTGCACCACTTTTAACAGAGCTCCCTCATAACCTGGGGGAGCTCTACTTTTAAGGAGATTTAAACCATGCCAAAAGATGAAAAGACCCAGGACCCCGAAGAGAAGGGGCAAGAGGAAGAGCAAAAGGATGAAAAGGACCAGAAGGATCCTGTAGACGAACAGGGCGAACTTTTTTCAGAGGGCTTTGCTGATGCTATTAGAAAGGGCAAAAAAACTGGTAAGGACGGTGAAGAACAGCTTGATGAGGAAAAAAGCGAAGAAAAAGCTGGAAAAAGCTCTGGAGATAAGTCGGATGAAGAAGGAGATGGAAAGAAAGGAAGCGAAGGGAAGAAATCAACAAAGGAAAAGTCCGACAAAGAAGGAGAGGGGGAAGAAAAGGGAGAAGCAGAGAAAGATATACAAGCAAGGGCGGAACGGCTCAAAAAAATAATGGAGAAATCCAAGGACGAGGAAGAAGAGGAAGAAGAGGAAGAGCCAGCCCCGAAGAAAAAAGCCGCAAAATCCAAGGCTAAAGAGAAAACGAAGGACAAAGAAAAGGATAAAGAGGAAGAGGTAGATCTCCTGGAATCTATTGAGCTTGATGAGAAGGAGAAGGACTTCCTTGAAGATATGCCAGAGGTTATGCCAATCCTTAAAAAGCTCGTAAAAACAGCTTTACAGGGAAGGGAGAAAGAAGGGGAGCTCCCCCAGGAATTGCTAGACCACCTGGAACAACAGGATCAGGTTATTGCCAATTTGAGGACCCAGGTAGCACTTTCCAGGCTGGTCCCCGATTACGAAGAGATTGTTTACGATGGAAACAAACACCTGGAAACAGGAGAAAGAGCCCCGAATCCAGAATTTTGGACTTGGCTCAAAGAACAGCCAGAACTTTATCAGGCACTTGCTTTATCCGAGAATCCGAGGGATAACGCCGCCGTCTTGAAGTATTACAAGGAAGATCGAGCAAAGAAGCAACTGTCAGAGGGGGATAAGCAGAAGAAAGAAAAACTTGACAAGACGAAAAACCTTCATAGTCATTCAGCAAACGCAAGTAAGACCAGTAAGAAGAAAGCAGGGGAAGTAGCCGAGGATGATTTCTCTGGTGGTTTTGCCGAAGCAACGAGGAAGCTACGAGAACAAAGACAATGAACAGGAAGGATTTCAGGAAGCACAAGTCAAGAGCTCTAACCATAGAAAAATACAAAGGGAGCGTGATACAGGTCAATCAGGATGCCCAGGTCAGGTGTCCATATTGTAATTACCTTTTTTTCAAAGGTGATTTCAGGGGGGCAATACAGATAAAATGTCCCATGAAAGATTGCAAAGAATTGGTAAATATACGACAACTCTAGCTCACCGTAAAAGGGGGGGATGGGAGTTATTGACAATGGCGAAAGATGCCGCAGGGAAAGCGAAGGAAAAGTTGAATGGGGAATACAGAAACGGTTTTGAAAAATGGTATCGAACAGTATCTTTGGAGCTTATTGGTGGATTGCTTATTATCCTGGTAACTATTTTGATTTCTGTTATCGGTTGGAATTATCTATGTGATGATCGTGCTCATTCATGTTATGTCCAATCTATAGCGGAAACCAATGCAAAAATAGCCGAACTTGACAAAAATAAAATAGAATTTCCAGCATTACAGTATGAATCGGCTTTAATAAGGGCTGATATTGCAAAACTATCCAGAGCACATGAAGATGATGTCGCTCGTATAACAAGCAAACTGGATGCTTCGATGAATGAGATAAAAAGGATCCTAATGAAGAAATATGCACAGTAATGTGTAGGAAACAAGATATACAGAGAAGCCTTGCTTCTATCCTGGGGGAAATAGGATTGATTAGAGCCGCTTTTGGCTATTCTGAATCCCTTGAACTTTATCTTGCTATCATGGAAGAGCAAGTCCATAAGATTTTTACAATATGTGAAAAATGCCAAAGAAAGGAGGTGAAAAATGAGAAAGATATACAATCAAACGGTTAGTATTTTAGTGGCAATATGTGTACTGCAAGGGATCCTTGGCTTTATTTCCTGTTCTCTCATTAAAGAAAATACCTTAACCCCGAAACAAACGCTTTATTGGGCTATGAGTGTTTATAATTCAGAATGGGACGGCTACATCAGGAGAACCATAAAGCCCGAATATGTTGATGCCTTACTTAATCGGCGAGCGAGCGATCCTTTGCCTACCATCTTAAAGGGTATGATAAGGGAAGATGTTTCAGATGAAGAGTGGGAAGTATTGAAAGTGAAGAAGAACATCCTGGAAGATGCGTTCCCTCTAATTCAGATAACCGATGAAGCTCTTATGGCTGGCG
>WOR8_10002942_pt1 | contig 27550 bp, 24 predicted proteins | sample DeeMarSeWOR38_10_FD_19890 | JGI IMG/M metagenome (IMG submission 19890) | reverse complement strand
ATATCTGCTTATTCGCGGATTAATAGTAGGAGGTGGACTCATGCACTACGAAGAAGAGTATTTGGAAGAGGAAGAAGAAAGTGACTACAAGTGGCTAGATGATGATTGGCAGTGTAAGGGAACACACAGAAAAACAACTAAGAAGAATAAAAAAGGATAATGAGGGGGCTTCAGATGTCTGTTAAGTATAAGGATATTCGTTGGAAAAGAGTCATTTGTGAAGACTTAACCGTGGGCGAAGTAAAAGAAGTGATAATCGACGCTTCAAAATGGAAAGTTACCCATCTTGAGGTTGAGCTTACTAGTGAGGCTGCTGCTCTAGCTCTGGGCACTCGAAAAGGAGGTATACGCAACTTTCTGTCGGTATCTGCAATAGGACAAACGGGCAAGGCGATTAAACTGAAAGTGAAAAAAGGGCAACTTAAAATCTACCTGAAACCGCCAAAGCTCAAGTGAAAATCGTTGAAACACGCTCGTTTTTATCAAAATTTTTTGTGTCACAGTTTTTATTAGTATGTCCGGTAGATAGTTATACCGTCAGGCCTCAAGCAAATTCATTGTCGCTATTTTACTAGCTGATTATTCCCTTTTATCGCATGATTGCACGCAGAATTAGAAGAGAAAATGGATTCCTACTTGCTTTAAACAAACAATATGTAAATCGTACAAAGCACTAACGTTGATACCTTCACCAGAATCAGGATAGGATACGATTTTTATAGACACACCACAAAACAAAGAAGGAAAAACAATAGCACTACTCATAGTGATAGCGTGCGGAAGCCTACTTCTATTCTTGAGTCTGAGAAAAAAATAGCGGATTTGATTTGTTAGTCTAAATCAAAACCCACTGCCGTCTGGAACGCCATCTCCCGAGTTGGGTGCTGGTCCATCTCCGGGACTGCTCTCATTTGGACAGATATGTGGAAATCCGCTGCCGTCTGGTTCACCATCACCTGAATTAGGTGCTGGTCCGGGACTAATTTCAGCTGCTACGATTCCGCAAAGGATGCTGCCAAAAACTAAAAGCAGTACCGCTAAACCCACAATTTTCTTCAGTTTTTTTTCCTCCAATTTTGATATTCCGAATATCAGCCTATGTTTAATATTAGGGACATTATGGAACAAGCATTCCAAAAAATGAAACACTTCCGTTTCTTGTCTTTCGTTTCTTGTATCTTTGTTCAACAGGTGAACAACACCATATATTAAGTCGTAAGACTTAAATTCAATTCTCCTTTCATGATCGTTAAAAGAAAAAATAACTTCAAACTTCAATTTTCTGGAAGAAAACTCCCATGACCGTTAACATAAGCAAAAAACCAAAAAAACCGTTCACTTTACCTTTCGCCACTCTCGTCGAAAACAGAAGAAAAGATTTCACAAAAAACATGGAAACAGCAGCAATCCTGTATTTAGCAGAAGCCAACAGAAAAAAAGGCGAATATCCACGCCTTAAGAAAACAGAAGAAAAACTCGTATTCATAACCCAATTTTGCTATCCTATCTGGCTTATTCCCTACAACAAAGCAACTCTGATCTTCGACGGACTCGGCTTAGCTTCGCACAAATTCTCATTAGATGTAACTCCAGATATCAAAGTCTTTAACAGAGACATACAAAGAAACCAAAAGACAACAGAATCTTACACCGCCACCCTCACAAGAAACCATGATTATTTCAGAACCTCGCAAGCTAAAGAAGAAACAAAGATCGAAGGACTAATCACAACTCCAGACTTAAAAAAAGACCTAAGAACCCTCCTACCTCTAACGCGAAAAAACAAGAAGCAGGCTAAAAACAGTGTTTTTCTAAAACCCATCACTAGAATCCATGAAATCCGATCCGAAATCAAACAACTCTCAACACTAAGAAAGAAAAACGACAGAGACATCAAAAACATCAACGAAAGCATGAAATCACTTAATTCAGCAACAGCGAGAAGAGTAAAAGCGATCAAAGATGAAATAGAAAAAACGCGAAAAACACACCGCAAACAAACCAAAAAAACGAAGCTTAAAATGACAAAAAGCTTGCGACAGGTCAACAACAAGTACAACCAGAAAATCGCAAAAACATCTAAGAAATATAAAAAAAGACTCCTACAACTCAACAAAAAACAGATAAGACTCAAGAAAGCCGCCAAGAGCCTAAGGAAGGAAGCCAAACAGATTGAAACCAAAATAAAATTTAGTAAGCCCCCCCAGAGAAAACGGTACGAACACAGATGGACAATAAATCTCAAAAGAACAAAGAAGAAACTTCAAACCCTACAAAAACAAACTAGAGTGAATAGCAAACGAATCCGCATGGTCGAAAACGCACAAAAGCGTGAATTAGCAAAACAGAGAAAAGCCTGTTGCAAACGCATCCAATCAATTAACGGGAAATATAGAGACCGTCAAGGCTCCCTGGAAGCCGAAATAATAATGAAACGTCAAGAAATAGCCACGGTGGAAGAAGTTACCCGAATTATCACGAAGTCAATGCAGACCATACTTCAGAAGAAGAAACTTTTCAATGCAGAGTTCGAAAAAATATGCATCCCACAAGCAAAAAAAGCTGGCAAAATATTATACCTGCCATTTTACCTTGCTCGTTGCGAGAAAGGCGACCAAAGAAGATACACCATTTATCCGCCATCAATAATAGAAGACATGGGAATCCTTACAAAAATGAAGGGAGCTCTCGGCGCTACCAAAGTAAAGAACTTGATTGCACCCCGCTCAAAAGCTACAACAGCATTCCTGAACCAACTTTTGACGCTCTTCGAAAAAAAACCTATGCTTGAAAAAGACGTGACAGAAGCAGGCATACAAAAGAGCCTTCTACTACTAAAGAGGCTCCGCGTAGGCATAGCAAAAGGACTCAGACAACTGGAAAAAGAAAACTGGATATCAAGAAAGGAACTTCAACTTTTCAGCAAAATCTTATACACCTACGCCTCAGCGACAAACCGAAAACTGAACACAATTCTAATCGCAGAACAAAACAGTCTAGAGTGCATACCCGCATAATTCCAAATGATTCTAGAAGACAATAAGCCTCTAATTTCTAAATTCTAAACGAGTATTCAAAATTGAAAAAATGATTTTCTATTAAATTGATTAGTTTAGAAAATAGAATCTGAAAAAAACTACATTCTAGTGTTTGCGTTTCTTGAAGTAGACGACCAGACCTGTGCAAATGACAGCCACAGTCGCTATAATAGCTGCTACTGCAAGTGCAGTTGAAAAAAGGTTTGATTCTGGTTGAGGTGTTGGTTCGACCACAGCTAACGTAATTGAGTCGGCGTAAACTTCTGAAATCCATCCAACGCTATCTTTGAACTGAACATATACAGTCTTGTTCCCTGCTTCTGATGGTAACGTCCAACTTTTAGTTTCGGCATACATTTCCCAGCTTGTCCAATCTGTTCTGTTGTTACTGAAACGCATCTCTGATACGCCAGTAAGGTCACTGGCGGAAAGTGAAAGAGTGACCGAAATCGAAAACGTATAATTGGCGTTGCCGTCTATTTTTAATGAACCCGTTGGAGCTGACTTGTCCAATTTTAAACCTGTCAAGGTTTTATGCTGCTCGGTTTTTCCTGATACGTCTACGCTCCAGTATTCCAAAGTGCTGTTAGCGCCTTCTGTTGTAATAAGTGGCTGTCCGTCCGAGGCTACGTTCTTCCTTGCGCCACCATTGACCTTGTAGTATGTTTCGGATACAAGCAGGTCGTCAGTAGCTGTAATGTTAACGTTAAAGTCAGAGGTGTGCCACTGCCCATCATAATCAGCTGTTGAAAAGGGCGCGTTCAAGTCTTCGTACAAGTCCAAATTCAAACTAACAAAAACTCCTTCAGAGCGAACAGTAAACGCAATCGTGCTTCCATCTGCACTAATAGAAGGTGCACTAGCCCCTTGCCAAGTACCCAAGTTAATAACTTCTGTTCCGTCTATTTGAATTACGAAAACTGCATACGTAGCAAATGTAACAGCGCTCCCATCACTCGTAATAGACGGAAAAACTCCGTTTTGAACACCTGATGTGTTACTGGCAACCTCTTTCAATCCTGTTCCGTCAGAGTTAACCACAAAAACGTCGCCATAATTATTGGCAAACGATATCCTACTCCCATTACTGCTAATAGAGGGATAAGTGCTAAAGGAGCTGATTGTGGAGTTGAAGGTTAACTGTGTAGGTGCTGTCCCGTCTGAGTTCATCACAAAAAGCTCATAATCACCGTGGTATGGTTCAAATTCCCGCACTTTGGACAAAAAAGCTATTTTGCTCCCATCACTGCTAATAGCGGGGTTCTTGTTGTCTGAGGTGTTGGTCAACTGTTTTAATCCTGTGCCATCAGAGTTAATGATGTAAATGTTGTCCCATGAACAAAACGTGATTGTATTTCCGTCACCGCTGATTGAAGGATTACTTGTGCTGAAGGTTTGGTCAGTAAGTTGTTTCAATCCTGTTCCGTCAGAGTTAACCACAAAAACTTGAAAGTCAGTGGAAACAGGTTCACCATAACCTCCTAGTTGCAGACGCCTGTAGGAGAGGAAAGCAATTTTGTTGCCGTCAGCACTTATCGACGGGTTAATATTAGTCCTTGAATTGCTTGTTAACTGCTTCAGTTCTGTTCCATCAGAGTTAACCACGAAAAGTTCAGGGTAGTCACCCACATAAGCTGCGAAAGCTATTTTGCCACCGTTAGCACTCATCGACTGGTGTCCTACCAAGTTTGACGAAAGTGGGATCAATTTGGTTGGTGTGCTCCAATGTGCAGCTTGAACTGGAGACATGAAAAAAACTGAGAAAAAGAGCGCAAATACTAGTGTTAGCGTTAATGCTGTTTTCTTCATTACAGCACCAGATAACACAATCTCGTTTTATTGTAAAAGGATTCTCGTTAAGATTTCTTGACTCAAAAATTCTTGACAAGCCAAGGGGATTTTCTAATTTCTAAATTCTTAATTTTTTGGTAATATAACCCAAAATTGTAATTTCCAGATGTCTGGCATATTTTTTAAAAAAAGTAAAAAGGTGGGAGTTTAATCTTCTTCCTGACCGCTCTGATACCTATCTTGGTACTGGAATTGGTACTGGAATTGGTACTGGAATTGGTATTGTTCGCAGTCTTCGTTTTCACAGTCACCGTCTCTCAGTTGCTCCTGTGTTTGGGTTTGCTCTTGTATCGGAGTTTCATCTTCTTCGAGTGTTTCCTCTTCAGATAGTTCTTCAGGTTTTTCTACCTGAGCCTTTACTGGCGATTCGTCCTCCCAAGGCCGCGTAGTTGCACCCTCTTGAGAACAATCAGAGTCTGGTTCTCTTATTCTATCCATAGTGCCGCTTTGAGATTGTGCATACACTGGAAAAATCACGGCCACCATTAGCAAAGCGACAGCGACAATCATCAGTCTTTTGCTCTTCATCTTCATTATATTTCACCCTATATTGCATATGGTATCATGTTAGTTAAGGGACACTAGGAAACAACCGTTTCAAAATCTGGAACGCTGCATTAGCACTAAAAACACGAGATTTTCTAATTTTATAACCTAGAGAAAAAATGGAAAAAATTCTAAAAAATAATTAGTTTAGAAAATAGAATTTACAAAAACTACATGCTAGTGTTTGCGTTTCTTGAAGTAGACCAGCAGACCTATGCAAAGAATAGTCACTATTATTACAGGAGGTATGACTAATGCTGTTGGGAAAAGCTCTTGCTCAGGTTCAGAAGGCATCATAAGTGGGTAGTTGTCTTGATTGTTTTCATCAATAATATAAGGAGTATCACCTATTCCATCATCGTTATCGTCCAATCCAGAATAGTCATCCCAGTAGTTGCCTATGGTGCTGTTATCCCATGAGACAATATCTGTACCCATTCTCGTTGAGTCTGGATAATTGTAGTTCCTTTCTTCTTGGTTAACTTGTTTAGTGTTATTAATAAAAAGATTGCTAAAAACCGTGTTTCCAACTCCGCTGACAACAACATCTCCAGCATTTGGGAAATTCAATAACACAACTCCAACACCATTTTGTGTGATGTTGTTACCATAGACTGTTGCGTTGCTGCAGCCTTCCGCGAATTTAATTCCCCAACTGTTGTTTGTTATGTTGTTGCCATAAACAAAGTGAGGTCCAAAATAGTAAAGGTCTAATCCGCCTTTGTTGTTGTCGGAAATTTGGTTTTCGGTAACAGTTATGTTTCTGCATATTCCAATTGTTATGCCATACGCGTTTGCACTTATGTTATTTTCAGTGATAATTACGTTTTCTGTGTTGTAGCCTGCTATTCCGCTAATGTTTTTGGTGATGTTGTTTTTTGAAATAAGCAGGTCGTTTCTTTGTGGTCTGATACCCTCAGAATTGTTTACGATGTTGTTATTGATTATTTTGCATCCTGAAGGATATGGCTCTGCATGATAGTTTACTATCGCGATTGCTACTTTGAATTTTGTTATGGTGAATCCTGAGATGGTTATATTTGGGGCTGCAAGGCGAATTGCGAAACCATTCTCATCATATGTGCTGGAAGCTCCAAGAATTACGGTGTTTGCAGGGTCTTCACCAATCAGGATTAAAGTTTTGCTGATGATAATTGTTGTGTTCTCATCCACTGGATAAATTCCGTTCTTCACTAACACTGTGTCGCCATTAGCGGCGTTACTAACAGCCTCCTGAATTGTGGAATAATCTTCAGGAACAATAATCGTTTTTGATTCTGCCTCAACCTTTGGAAAAGTGAACAAAATTGCAGCAAGTGTTAGTATTATAATGATCGTTGGCTTGGATTTCAATTTTATTTTTTTCGCCATTAGATTGCATCATACAGAATTTAATGGTTAAGCCTTATTTAGTTCTATTTAAGGAACAAAACGTTCCAAAACTGGAACGGGAAAAAAGATAACTTTCGATAAGTACATAGCTGAAAGTTTTAGGGAACACTGAAAGTTCCGTTATTTAATTAACTTATTAGTGTACCTAATATTTTTTTAACTAACCAAATGCTGGGGAATTGTTTATGTTTTGAGTTTTGACATAAAGGTTATTACATGAATTTATTTTGTATTCTTGGGAGATGCTGTTTGCGTAGAAGCAGACTTCTCTTTAGCACAGTTCTTTCTGTTATGCTATGTCTTTCTCTATTCACCTCAGGTAAAGCGGAAGCTTCAATGTGGACTCAAACATATGATAGAGATGAGTTTGATAGGGCACGCTCTTTGGTTGCTACTTCTGATGGAGGATACGCCATAGCAGGCACCACCAACTCTTTTCAGATGCCTGGTGATTTTTGGTTGATTAAAACCGACGATTTTGGTACTGTAGAGTGGAACATGACATACGGACGACCCGAACCATATGAGGAAACTGCTTGCTCTTTGGTTGCTACTTCTGATGGAGGATACGCCATAGCAGGCACCACCCACCCTTCTGATTATTTTGGTGATTTTTGGCTAATTAAAACCAACGCGTATGGAAACGAAGAATGGAACCAAACGTATGGGGGAACAGAAGGTGAAGTGCTTTACTCGATGGTTGAGGCGCCAGATGGAGGATACGCCATGGTTGGCACATGGGATTTGCCGATATTTGGTGGGTCCGGTTATACTAATAATTCCTGGTTGATCAAAACCGATGCTGATGGTAACATGGAGTGGAACCAAACATACACAGGAGGAAACGCCCACTCTTTGGTTGCTACTTCTGATGGAGGATACGCCATAGCAGGAAACACCGACTCTTTTAATATTCCCTGTGATTTTTGGTTGATTAAAACCGACGATTTTGGTACTGTAGAGTGGAACATGACATACGGAGGACCAAATTATGAAAAAGCATCATTGTTGATTGAGACGTCTGATGGAGGGTACGCCATGGCAGGCACAACAAAGTTTTACGATCTTGATATGAATTCAACCGCAGATCCTTGGTTGGTTAAGACGGATGCTGATGGTAACATGGAGTGGAACCAAACATACGAAGAAGCGGAGACTGAAGGTTTTTCCTCGTTGATTGCTACTTCGGATGGAGGATACGCCCTAGCAGGCACGTGGTACTACGGCTCTTTTGGTGCTGCTGGTGGAATGAGTGATTTTTGGTTAATGAAAACCGACGCAAATGGAAACGAAGAATGGAACCAAACATACGGAGAAGCGGATAATGAAGCTGCTACCTCTTTGATTGAGACGTCTGATGGAGGATATGCACTAGCAGGCAACCTCGCGTATTCTAGCCTTGAGGATGTAGATATTTGGTTGATTAAAACCGACGAGTTTGGTGTTGTTCCTGAGGCTGCGTGGGTTATTCTGCCGTTGTTGTTGGTTGCGACTGTATCCATCTTTATCAGCAAAAAGAAATTTCTCCTCAAACGTTCATAAGTTAAGTAATTATTTATTTTACTAACCAAGGGCTGCGACCAACGGAATCTACATCTTAAGTTTTTGAAACCTTTAATCGGGCGTTCTTTGCGTTGTTTGTTCTTAAATGTATCTTTGCGTGCTTTCAATTTCTTACTATTTTTGAAATTCTTGTAGCTATTCCCATATCATGATAAATCTTTTAAACTGAACGGTAGAAATAGACTTTCATAAGTTTTAAGGAGAAAGAAAAATGAACAAAGACAAAACTATCTTTGCTATTATTTTGCTTCTGATGATAACTATGGCTTTTTCAATTGTTGCTTTACCAATTGGCAATGCTCAACCATCACTCACGAAAAAACTTATGCTTACGTTGGTGCAACTCCCAATCCTGTAGGTGTCGGCGAGCAGACTTTGCTTCACTGTGGAATCACTGACAGCACAGGAATAGTTTACGATGGATGGGAAGATCTTACTATAACGGTTACAAAGCCAGATGGCACTACTGAAACACTAGGGCCGCTCAGAACTGATTCGACCGGAGGGACTGGCACTGCTTTCGTGCCTGAGGAAGAAGGTACCTACACGCTGCAGTCACACTTCCCTGAGCAAGAATATACTTGGTATGTTCCCCCAATTTTTGACCCGGAGCTTGAAAATCAGACTGTACTGTACCAAGCTAGTGACAGTGAAGTAGTGGAGCTCACGGTTACTTCTGAGGCGCAACAGTTTTGGCCGGGTGTTCCTCTTCCTACTGAATATTGGACACGCCCAATAGATGCACAATTTAGAGAATGGACTTCTATTTCGGCAAATTGGTTGGCGATACCACCTAATAGACTGGCGCTTTACAATGATGATGCACCGGAAACCGCACACATACTTTGGACAAAACCAATTGCGATGGGAGGGCTCGTAGGTGGAGCACTTGGAGATCATTCGTTCGAAAGTGGCGATGCGTATGAAGGGAAATTCGGAGATTGGGATTCATCAGCTTGGGTCGGCGGTTCTTCAGTTATTATCAATGGGATTCTATATTACAACCGATTAACCACGGGGTCTTTTATGATGGAGCCTTTTGTTCCGTCCATGTGGAAACAGCAGGGAATTGTTGCTGTCGATTTGCGCACTGGAGAGGAATTGTGGTTCAGAAACAACACGAGACTTACGTTTGGTCAAACATTCTATTGGGATTCCTATAACTACCATGGTACTTTTGCATATATTTGGGAGGTCAAACAAAGCTTCAACTTCATGACAGGAGCTATGGACAACACTTGGAATGCATACGACGCATTCACTGGAGAATGGGCGTATAGTATGATTAATGTGCCTGCTTCAGGCTCGTTAAATGGTCCTGGCGGCAGAATATATGGTCCCAAAGGCGAAATTTACATCTACGATATCAACTTAGCTGCTGGATGGATTGCTCTATGGAACTCATCTAAAGTTATTGCCAATGATGGCAGTTGGGGTTCTTCAGCCAATTTGCAGACAACCTTTGATGCGAGGAATGGCTATATGTGGAACAAGAGTATACCAACTGATTTGCCTGGAGTTGTCAACGCAGTCTTTTTTGAAGACATTGCTGTAGGCTCAACCGCTGAGGGTTTCACCCACTTGGGAAGTGACCCCATTTCAATATGGGCAATAGACCTTAGACCTGGACATGAAGGAACAATACGCTACCAAAAAGATTGGCCACGTCCGGATTCTGACTTAACCGTAGGATTTCAAGCTGCGAGCTCAGAAGATCGTGTGTTTACTCTTTGGGCGAAAGAACAAAGGATGCATTATGGCTTTAACCTTGATTCCGGATCGCAGATCTGGGGTCCAACTCCAGAACAGTTCTATCTAGACATATTTGGTATGCACACTGCTATTGCTTACGGCAAGTTCATCTCGTTGGGCATGAGTGGAAAAGCCTACTGCTATGATGCTAATACGGGTGACCTACTATGGGACTACAGTTATCGTGATCCTTTAAACGAGGTCTTGTGGACTAATGACTGGTCTCTGCAACCGCTATTATTTGCTGATGGTAAACTCTATCTAGGACAAAGTGAGCACTCACCTGTTAATCCGTTGCCTCGTGGTGCACCATTCGTCTGCCTTGATATGGAAACTGGCGAAGAAGTGTTCTCTATTGTTGGAGCGTTTCGTTCAACAGATTGGGGTGGACAGGCAATTATTGCAGACAGCATAATTGCTACGATGGATACTTATGATCAGCGGATATACGCCATAGGTAAAGGTCCAACTCAGACAACTGTTAGTGCACCAGACAACGGTGTACCCTTCGGTACGTCAGTTATGATAAGGGGTGCAGTAACTGACATTTCATCTGGCACCGATGATACTGCAATTATGAAGCGTTTTCCGAACGGAGTTTCGGCTGTTTCTGATGGGAACATGAGTTCATGGATGATGTATGTGTACAAACAGCTCGAGCCTGATCCTCACGAGACATGGGTCGGTGTTGACGTAGAACTCTACGTACGCTAACATGAACGCAAGACCGATTGGTACTGCTACGACGAGCGCTGAGAACGGTGCTTTCGCTTACGCTTGGACGCCTGACATTCCAGGAACGCATTACCTGTACGCTGAATTCGAAGGGTCAAAGGCTTACTTTGGTTCACACGCTGAAACCGCTTTCGTAGTAGACGAAGCACCTGAACCTGTAAAAACACAGCCAACATCAACAACAGGATCACTAGCGGACATGTACATTCTGCCTGGAATCATCGGAATTATAGTCGCAATAGCAGTAGTCGGGATAGTACTTTTCCTGATGCTGAGGAAGCGATAAACCTACCAACAAAAACGAGCAAGTTTCCCCTTCTTTTTTTCAAGTAATAAAATCATAGGCGATTGGAAAAAGGGCAAGAGGGCTTCACATCAAAGCTAACAGCAAAGTCTTGAAATGCAATCAATCTTCTCCTTTAATTGGTGTATGGAGCTCCAGCAAACCTTTCTTTCTTATTGAATATTCTCTGCTTGAATAATTAAGTCGCTGGTCTAAAGGAATCTACATCTTAATATTAACGCTGTTTGCATACATATTATCCAAAAAAAACTATATACGAGTGCAATTCCCAACCCAACGCTTCTACCCCAATCAAAGAAATTCAGTGTTCTTCTAAAAGAACAGATTGTTCTCTGAGGAGAGCTAATAGTATCTTTGCACAATGTATTCCCAGTGATTCTACCAATGAAAAAGGTGGCAAAAGCCCTTTTTACCATCGGTATAGGGCTAGTTATTGTTTCAATCACGATGGCAAACTATGGTTTGACTGATTATGCTGAGCCAGACGAAAAAGACTTCAAAAACTCCATAACGTCTAAGCCTACTCCATCTTCGCCTGTGCCGACAATTCCACCCTCACCAAATCCTCCACCTACATCATCACGAACTACTTTCAACAACGCTCCCTGCAGCTTTGAAATAAAATCTCCAACAAATATGACGCATACGTCTAATGAAGTAGTTCTCACGGTTACAGGTTTTGTTTTTGGAGCAAAAAACATCAATTTATCGTTAAGCTACAGCGTTGATGGCAAAGGAAAAAGATTATTGCCAATAGATCCCAAACCTCCAGAGGATCATTTCTCGTTTATTGGACATTACTCTAAATCTGTTAAAATAGCTGGTTTGTCTGATGGTACTCATTGGATTGTCGTTTTTGGTGATCTGAAAGTTAACGGGATTTCAGAATTTGGTGAGATCATAGTCTACTTCACTATTAATCAAAATCCAGCTAAGTTATGGATCTAAATTAACCTTTTAGAAATGTTAGATTATTGTCTTTTTTTAGAAATTGGGGTTTTGCGGGTGATGTCTCCACTGGGGTGAGGGTTCAAATCTAAACTCGAACAGATTTACGCTGGTGTGCAAATCAAAAGAACTTGTTGATACAGATTTAAGACAACAGTTGCTGTGTGTATTCTACCAAACTAATCTTTTTGAGTCTTGAACGTATTGCTTCTTGTTTTTTTATGCTTCAAAGCAGTTTTTGGGTAGGCATAAAACATGAAAGTCTGTTTTCACTTGTCTTCTCTTAATTTTCTAAATATGATATTTTTTGAATTTGAATCAAAACCAAACCTTATGGAAGTTGAATGAATACTAGCTGAAATTCTATCCAAGAAGCTACGCCCGAAGCAATTAAATACTTAAAACCTCCCAGATTTGGAATGAGTGAGGCTGGTGAGAGCGAAAATCACTGTCAAACTTATTTTCGCAGCGATCCAAAGCCTATTGGCATGCTCTGCAATCATTCTAGCAGGACTCCTACGTTTCAATCTCCTGGATATTCAATCTTCCTTTGGAATTGCCAATGGAGCGCTAGACTTCTACATCAGCATGCTCCTCATCTTTGGCTTTATCTTCCTATTAAGCGGCCTTTTTCTCATTTATGAATGGTGGGAAACCTGATAATGCGAACACAAAATGGCAATAGAAAAACTAAAGGAATAGGTTTGACCGATATCATCTTTGTTGGGCTTAGCGGAGCCATCGGGTTTGAAATTTTTGTGCTTCTTGACTACGCCTACTTCCATCTGGCAGGACCAGATTTGCTAATCGCGCTCGCATTAGGAGGAGCTTTCAACATTCTCATAATGCTCAGTTACAGCGAACTATCCGCGGCTATGCCGACAATGGGAGGCGAATATACCTACATCAAAACATCATACAGTGGTTACATTAGCTTCATAGTGGGATGCTTTCGATGGCTTGCCAGCATCTTTGGTGCTTCCCTAGCAGCCGTCGCATTCACCCTACAACTATCTTACCTCTTTTCCGCCATCTCACCTCAACTTCAAACCGCGATCTTAGACCAAGCTTGGATAATATCCGTTGTTCTAGTTATTGTCATGGGCACTTTAGAAGTCAGAGGAGCCAGAAAAATAGGAAGTGCAATTGTCGTAGCATTTATCTTATTATTCTCCGGGTTCATCATTGGCGGGTTCATTCAAGGTTTCGGCAACACAACCCTTTCCCCAGCCGCTCTGCCTAGCGGTATCTCTGGCATATTTGCAGCAACAGTCTACGTCTTTCCTATGTTCTTTGGAACTAGAACTATAGTCGCCAGCGCTCCTGATTCAAAAAGACCTGAAAAAGACGTCCCTCGTGGACTTATCCTGTCCACGCTCATAATAATTCCCGTTTACTTACTAATCGCGTTCATCGCAACAAGCACCGTAACTCCAGGAGAAACCCTGCAGGGTATTTCACTTCTAAGCTTCGCAGCAGGTAGAGTGTTTGGCAGTTACGGCAGCGTCATTTTTTCCCTAGCGGGAATGGCTGCTTGCCTCTGTTCACTGGGCACTTCTCTATCGGTGCAATCAAGCATATCCCGAGGCATGAGCCGAGATGGTTACTTTCCTAAAATCCTCCTCTCAATTCATTCTCGCTACGGAACTTACCATGTCGCTGCCATCGTCGGTACCCTATTTATTATGTTCCTAAGCACTTTGGGTGCCGTGCCCTTTTTAGTCTATGCTGCCAGCTTTGGCTCTCTTCTAGTCTTTGCTCTTGTCAACCTTTCACTCATGAAACTGAGAAAGACAAAACCGTATATGGATCGACCGTTCAAGACTCCTTTATATCCGCTAACGCCAATACTAGGCTTTGTTATTTCCGTGGCAATGTTGTTTATCCCAGTGCTTGTTGGAGATGGAAATGCTATTGACGCCTTAACTTCAAGCATGGGACTGACTGCGATAGTGCTAGTGAGTTACTACCTCAGGATGGCGGGTCGTTACCGGGTGCAAATTGCGCTAGGGGGCATCGGTATTGGTGTAGGCGTCTTGATGGGAGCATTTTCCCTTCTCGATATCTCTGGGTCATCCATCAACATCTTGCCCTTCGTGCCTAGCTACATTCAACTTTTCGTCAGTGTTATCCTAATCATAAGTGGCTATTTCAATCTAAACGTTGCGACAAGGCGGAAGATAACACCAAAAGACTAAGAGAAGCATGTGTCATTTGAAAAACTGGGAAACAGCTCGACTAAATAATTCAAAATCGTTGCTTGATAGCCAACCTTGCTCGTTTAACTTGTCTAAGCCGCTTCTCACTGACTCTTGCGCTTTTTCCATCTGCAATAGATTGGCTTTCAAGCACGCTTCGGAGATCTCGCACTTGAATACTATGTTCTCATCAAGTAGACCGATGAAGCTGTTTAGGATTGAAATTATTCGATTGGACCTTGGCTGAAAAAGCTGACTGATTTTTGTCTTCCCAATACCTTTTAGTCTTGTACTCAAACCGCGATCGCTGACAGTTGAGGGTGCAAAGTAGGTGTAGCGTTTCTCCGATTTAGACTGATAACACGACAGGTAGAAGGGTACGTAAATCAAAGAAACCTTGGTTCTTTGTTGCTTAATTCCTAGCTCGTCAAATTGAAGTATTACGGCTTCCCTGTTTTTTGCCAATTCATGAACTCTATCTATTATATTTGAAGTTAATTCTTCAATCTTCTCCATCTCATTCTGGCACAATTTGACTTCAGCATCTCGTGAAGCTTCAATCTCCACCAATTCCTTGCCAGCTTCCTTGATTTTATCATCATTGCTCTGCTTAAGATGAAACAGCTTATTCTTCTTGGTATCTTCAAGTTCCCGATTCCGTTTTTCCATTTTTTTGAGTTTTGTAGCAATTTCTCGAGCCTTGCCCTTCACCTTGTGGCGTTTCTCTTTCCATTTCTGCTCGGCAGAATAATCCTTGTTAATTGCTGAAGTTTTTATCTCCGCTTCAATATGTTCGATTTCTGTGTTCAGTTGCTCTTTTATCTTCTCCATCTTAAGAATTTCTTTCTGCAAAGCTTTTATTTTCTGCTCGAATTTCTTTGAGACTTTCGTGACCTCATTCGAATACGCTTTATTAGTCTTAGCAACTTTTATGTCCCTAATGGTTTTGGCTTTCTGGATTTTTTTGTGGAATTTTTTCTCGGTAGTTTTGATATCTTCACGCAAACTGGCATGTGAGTGCCGAGTTTTCATATTCAAGAGTTTGATTATTTCGTTGAGGTCTGCTATCTCCTCCGCAAGTTTTGATCGCGTATCTTCCACGTTTTGCAGCATTCTCAAGACACTGACTTCGTCCAGAGCAGGGGTAATGAGAACAGCATCCACTATAGGTGAATTGGTTGATTTTGCCTCTCTAGTGTTGTTCATTAACTCCACCATGAATTCTGCATCATTCAGAAGGCCTTCGACGGTGAGGCTCTGCTCAACCCCTTTTTCTAAACAGTTTTGGTTGTTGGATAGAAAGTTGGCGTGTACTTGGCGTGTCATTTGATGACCTTTCAAGGTCTTTTTAAAAGCTTCGACGTCAGGCAAGGCTGGATAGATTATCTTTTGACAGACGACGTTTAATCCGTCCAAGAGGAGAGTCCACTTTCTAAACGGCGCCAACCAGAAAGGATAGTAAATTTTCGAGACGAAAACTAGCTTTTCACTCTCTCGCTTCTTAAAGAAACCTCCGCCTTTTTCCCTATTCAACTCTGCCAAACAGAAAACTGCCGCTTTCTCAACCTCATGGTTGAAAACCTCATTCGGGAGGGATGAAATTGCGAATGGCAAAAGTGTTTTCTCATTTGATTTTGGCAAAGCGACCATCAAATTATATGTCTATAGTAACAAGATTTACTTTAAGATTTCCAATTCTTCGGCAATCTTGATCGTCGCAAGAAAAAGCTTTTACGTGGAACAGCAATTAATTTCATTTAAATCAGTCTAGTGAGGCGTCTCTGATGACACCAAACGAGGAAAAGAAGGAAATAACGGTAAAGGCGCCCTCAAAACCAGTTGTCTCTCCCGAGAAAAAAGCCGAGAAAACCACTGCAAAAGCTCTTGAAAAAGAAAGATACGACGTGCTTCAATTCCCTAAGAAAATCGACCAATACATTGGAGTAGCAACTGCAGTCATGGGAGTTCTACTTCTTTCTCTTATCGCTTATGTTGGTGCAACTGGTAGAATTAGCGACATACTCTTATCACCAGGAACGAGTACGCTATATCTTTTAGTTTGGGGTTTTGTGGGGCTCATTAACATCATCACTGGGCTTCTTTTTATGGGGCGCGAATAACCAATCCGGGCTTTTCTCTCTCAAAACCAATATGAGCCCGCAGAATACATCCAAAAAACCTATGAAGGTCACTATTCCAACTATCACTTCATTCTGAAACACGCTGCCTATATCTACAGCGCCTGTGGTTGTTAAAATCATAGTCACCAGAATTACGAATCCTGTGAAAGAAACAAATCCTCCTAATGCAGTTTTCAACCGTTTACTGGTTGATATAGCTGACACGAAATTCGCCCAATCATAGATAGCGTGATAAGTTAAAAATAACCTTTGTGTTGGAACGAATGAACAAAGAATCCTTTACACTCAAGCCATTATATTGTCTAAATATTGATAGTCCTGTGCATTAACAACTCTCAGAATTTCGTTTGCTCAGCGGTATGATTGACTAAACTCAATCTGAAGTCTAATGGGAGCAAAATCTTTTGAGCTGAATCAAAAGAGAAAATACAGCATCAATAGGTAGGCGGTAGCGACCAAGAGTTGGATTGTGCATACTATCGCCCCAATTTTAGTGTATTCTCTAATTGAAACCTGTCTTTTCTTTCGGAGAATTTTCATCCCAATAATAGTCGATGAAGAACTAAATGGAAAATAATTCGCGCCTAAACCTATGCCAAAAGCGAGAGCCCACCAAAGCAGAAACGACCCAGATCCTAAGATACCAGTAGCTTCTAGGACAATTGGTATGAGGACAGCTGTTGCAGGAATATCAACAACGAACGCTGAGAACAAGCCAGCCGCCCAAAGCACTACTAATATGGCCAAAGGAACGTTACCCCCAATACCACTCGTGAAAACTGCTGCTAACGCTCTTAAGACTCCAAGCTCGTTGAGTGCCCCAACAAGAACAAACAAGCCCATAATAAAGAAAATAGTGCTCCATCCAATATTGCGCAAAGCACCCTCAATATCAGAACCCGTCACTAGAAGCATAAACACACTACCCGTTAATGCAATAATTGGCAATCCAACTCCAATCAAATCACCAAAAGTGAAGCAGATCAACACAGTAACCATTATCGCCACAGACCTGTAGAATTTCTGTTTGTCTTTAACTACACTCCACTCATCGAGAGATTCGATAGATAATTGCTCGTTTTCTGTTTGCTCCATTTTAAAGAGTTTTTTAAACACGAAAAGAGATACAACAAGAAGAATTAATGAGAGAGGTCCCGATATTGCTAGAAACTCAAGGAAAGTGATTTCTGCGGCAAATCCAACCATAATATTTGGAACGCTACTGACTAGAAATATAAGCCCGCCAAGGTTTGCTAGAATTGACTCAATTATCATGTAGGGTGTAGGGTCTAATTTTAGATCTTTTGTAATTCTCATAGTCAAAGAGCCCATGATCATGATAGCAACTATGTTGCTTATTATGGAGGATAGGAAAACCGTTAGAAGAGCGAGGGTTATTAGCAATATTGAAGGTTTGCCGCTGCTTGCCTTTGTTACCTTGATTGCCAAAAACTTGAATATTCCAACTGTTTCCCCAGCGCCTGTCAGAATAAACATGCCGATTAGGATGGCGATGGTTTCGAAATCTAGAAATCCCGCTAGAGTTTCGTAAGAAAAGATGCCAAAAACTTCCCCCAGACTGGCAGCAACAACAGCGCCTAACAGGGCTGCGAGAGTCTTGTTAATTTTCTCGGTGAATACTAATATGTACGTGATTATGAATACGGCGATGAAAACGCCGACAATAAACGGCGGATGTAGCAAAGTTTTCAGCTCCTGTGAATACTAGAGCTTGCTCCAACATGTGCAAAGTCAGTTCTGCATTTACCTTGTATTAAAGAGTACCTACAGTCGCAAAACTGCCAGAGTCTTTCCATATTAAATACCGAGGGTGAAAGAATATTCTAGTTTTGTGTTCAAAATTTGCTGAAGGAGAGACTTAGAGAGTGGAGCATTAGTTTCTAATCCAGTTAAAATTTAGAAAATCTATTTCATATTTCTCTCCCGTTTAGAATCTAGAATTATCGTATATTATGTTTAGATATCAAAGAGTACCTAATGCAGATAGGTATATTAAAAATTTTACAAAGGCAAAAAAATATTGGATTTGCGGGTGATATATCCACCTTTTTGCATCCTTCATTTTTTTATGAACCCTGGTCAATCCATAAAACGAGGTTATTTCATTGTATTTTTTAGGAATCAGCATCATTTATGTGGAAAAGGACAATAGATAAAAACCTCAATTGGAATCTTCATTTTAAAAATCAAATATTTATGGGGGCGATCCGGAAATTCTAGTAAATGGACGACTTGCTGTAACCAGAATCCAAATACTACTAAAAACGATTAGATTTGGTAGTTGGGCGAGTTGGTTGTTTATTTTCTGGATGGGTAGTACTTTATTCACCTTGCCAATACTAAACACATTTTATATTTCAATTTCATTTTGCGCAATTACCGCTTCTGGTTTTGTGATTAATCAATATTTTGATAAGACAACTGACAGACTAAATCCCAGAAAGAAAAATTTGCCCATAGCATCTGGAAAAATATCTTATAGAAACACTTTGATTTTGTTTTTTGGTTTAATGAGTCTGAGTTTTGCCATTCCATTTTTGGTAGATGTAAGTGTTTTACCCTTCTTATTGATGTACTTAACACTAGGACTTGCTTATTCAGCAAATCCTCTGAAGTTAAAAAAACGACCAATTATTGATCTTTTGGTCGCAGGTGCTTGTTTTGGAGTTTTACCTTTCTTGATAGGCATGCAAGTTGTGTATCCATTAACAATGGATTTTTCTAACTTTGTAATAGTGCGGAGATATATCGATGCTGCTTTATGTGCACTTCCGATTTTTCTTTTTCAAGTTTCAGGCCACTTATATCAAGCGATCGGAGACTATGAATCCGATAAAGAAAGTGGAATTACTACTTTTGTGGTAAAATATGGAAAAGAGAAATCTGCAAAAATTGGTGCAGCTTTTTTTCTTGTTGCTGCAATAATACCAATATTCTATGGTTCTTTAGGTCTTCCGATTATGCCAGAGTTTACTTCCTTGTATTTGCTTATATTCTTAATTTTTCTTCCAGCAACAATCTATTTTTTGAATTTGTTCATAAATCCCAAAGAAAATAATTTAGAAAAAATATCCCGAATTCCGTTTAAATTTGCTCCGTTTTTGTTGATAATAATGTATTTTTGCATATTCATATTAAGAACAATAATAAAATAACAATGCTTTCATCTTCATCCTTCTCTAAACTTCCTTTTTAAATCCAGTTCCATGCATACCATACGGTCAATACATTAAACACGAGTCCAACCACTATCAAGAATTTGTCATAAACTCCAGGGTATGTACGAACACCAGCTATGTTAAAAATAAACAAGCCTATGGCTACTATGATGTTTACCCAACGAATCAAAGGATACTGTAACGTCAGGGACAAGACAACCATAACGATTGGAAGCAACATTAGCGTTGCCATTAACATCAACATTGGCTGAGTGAATTTTCTACCTTCTACCTCCCCTGCCGTAAAGTCACCGGCAAATATTCGCAAGACATCACCCAAAAGATAGGTCAACATCAGAGCCACCCACAATCCTGAAAGGATTATTTGAACATCCTCCATGATTCAATCACATCCGGTAGAAAACTATCCTTACATAATATTTCAGGTTTGGGTTTGAGACTTGAAATTTTAGCTTTAAAAAGGGGAGTTTGCGGATGATATCTCCAATATGGTGAGGGTGCAAACCTGCACTTGGATTGATTAGGACCGGTGCAGTATACTTGTTTTTCTCTTTGGAGAATCCCAGGAAAAAATGATTAATTTATCGTTAGAGGTATTGAAAAAAGATGTTTTTAAAACATGCACAATTGTTAAATGTTAAATTCGACAAAGAATTATTAAGTTAATTTTTATTTATTTTTAAAAGGAGCAACAATTAAATGGATAGATCAACGACTCCACAAAAAGCAATCCAAGAATCAGAAAAAAAATACAAAACTCTTATAGAAAACGCAAGTCAATCGATATCCGTTGTTATAAACGGGAAGATAATTTATGCAAATCCTAAGTCTGAAGAGATAATAGGATATCCCCTAAACGAATTGATTGGTTTGCCTTTTTTGGAACTTGTTCATCCTGACGACTTGGAGAGGATTAAAGAGCGCTATAAGAAGAGGATAAGAGGTGAGAAACTTTCTCGTTTTGTTCAATACAGAATGATAAGTAAAAAAGGGAAAGTCAAATGGTTTGAGACCAATGGTGTTCTGATACCGTGGGGAAAAGAATCAGGTGTTATGTATTTTACAAATGACATAACAGAGCGCAAAAAAGCAGAGAAAGAACTTGAAGATAAGGTGTTTATGTTGAATTTGATCTTATCCTCCCTAGACGAGGGAATTGATATTGTATCTACAAATTATGTTATCGAGTTTCAAAACAAATATTTGAAAGATCGTTTTGGAAACGCAGTAGGCAAGAAATGCTATGAAACCTATTTGAATCTTGATAAGCCTTGTGTTGATTGTCCTATGAGAGAGGCGCTTTCGCAAAACAGGATTGCCGTCTCAGAGAAGGTTGTTGAGGATGGTAGGGTTTTCGAGATTATTGCTATTCCATTTAAACACTTTCAAGGCAAGGGCAATGCTTTGGAAGTGGTAAGAAACATTACCAGTCGTAACAAGGCTCAACAAGAATTGAAAACACTTGAAGACCTTGAAAAACTAGTGCATGACCAAATCATAGAACTGCAAACAAAACAAAAGAAATTAACTAGGACCAATAAAGAGCTATCAATGACTAGGAAAGACATAGAAACCATACTATTAACCCTTGAAGAGGTAGAAAAAAGAATAAACAAAATCATTGAAAACTCTTTTGAATGAAGAAAAATGAATGGAATATTGGTTTCTATGCAAACAACTTTTTTGCAAATAGTATGATAAAAGAGGTTATCATGTAGATAACAACAATGGTTAAACCAAGGATGTCACATTACGACGATGCAAATCTGGACTCAAACAGATTTGGACTCGTGGGTAAATGAAAGCGCTCTGATAAACTGAAGCTCTTGACTTTTAAGAAATCTTATTAGTAAAGGCAATTAATTTATCTTAAATGAAATTAAAGGAATTAGTAATTTTCCTAATTTTTATAATGATTTCCACTTTTATGATAAATTCTACATCATCAAGTATTGCTCAGAGTGCCGAGACATCTACAAGTCTGTACTTTGGTGTTGATGTTGCGTTTGAAAGCTTAAGTGAGACATTGAGAATTGTTGATGAAGTAAGTTCTTACACTAATTTGTTTGTGATTGGCTGCTATGGACCACTAATTCCAAGTAATAACAGTCATCCCACGTATAATGAAACTAGACTGAATTACATAAGCGAGTATGTTTATGAAAAAGGTTTAAGTTTTATAGTCTATTCTGACGATCCTGGTTTTCCTTCAACAGAATGGCTTGATAATGCACAGGTTAGTTTTGGTGATAAATTCTTGGGCATCTATTACTATGATGAACCTGGAGGAAAACAGCTAGATCAAGCAAACTACCCTGCTTTTTACTACGCTAAAAACTTTAGTGACGCAGCTCGCAAGTATGTCTACACCGTAAATTGGTGGCTACGCAGTGGTCCATATTCTATTGGCAAGAATCTCGGGGACCAAACCGAAATCAAATTATTCACTTCAGACTACGGTCTTTACTGGTTTGATTATCAAGCTGGCTACGATACGGTATTTGCAGAATATGGTTGGAACAGTGGCTGGGAAGACTATAGTCGCCAACTAAATACTGCCCTTGTCAGAGGAGCAGCTACAGCTATGAAAAAAGACTGGGGCATAATGATTACATGGGCCTATCAGGAACCTCCGTACATGGAGTCAGGCCCCGGTCTCTATGAAGATATGATTTCAGCGTATCTGAATGGCGCGAAGTATATCATAGTATTCGACAGCAACAAAGATTGGACTGAGAACGTTCTACAGCAGGACCACTTTGACGCTATGAAACAGTTTTGGCAGTACGTGCAGACAAATCCAAGAACCCCGACGCCCCTCTCTTCGAGATCCGTTTATGTTCTTCCAGAGAATTATGGCGAAGGGTTCCGCCATCCAGATGACACGATCTGGGGATTATGGAGAGCAGATTTTAATGTTGCTGAAGGGTCACAGAATTTCACTACCAACATAAGAATGAGTATCGCTACCCTCCTGCAAATGTTTGGACCAAAGCTAGACATTATCTACCCAAGAGCAGATCAGACCGTAGAGTCAATAGGCTATGAAAACGTTTTGTACTGGAATGACACAGGGCTCATTCCTTATGCGCAGGCTATTCCATCCCAGAGTCCAGCTGGAGACGAATCCGCATGGCAGCTACCCATTCCAACACCAAGTGCTCCACCCGTCAGCAGCCTAGATTCTATCGGCTATGTTGTTTTCGGAATAAGCATTCTCACCTTAATTGCCGTCTTTGTATCAGTTAGAGAGTTAAGAAAAAAACGCAACTCCGACAGGTAACGGGAGGCTGAATACGAGCTCACCCATGAAGCCTTTCTGAGTGTGATAGTATCTTTTGATCAATTGCAAATGCAAAAAAGAGGAATTTCGGGTGACACCTCCACTGATTTTAGGGAGTAGATCTATACTCAAATAGATTTGGACTGGTAGGTATTTTCAAACTGGAATATTGATAATTTGTCTTCTGTTCAATCAGATAAAAATTAAAATTGGGTAGTGAGTACAGAAGTTATATCTGTACCTGTTTTTTTCCTTTTACGAAAAAGATTGTCAAGATTGCGCCTACAACTGCTAAACTAGCTATGCCAGCAATAGAAATCCAACTTGCTAATGTGGAACCTGCATCCTGCAGAGCAAGAGAATTGAACAATACACAGACCTCATGAGAGCTGTGAGAATAGGAAAACCGCAAAAGCCAAAAGTCATCCGCCGAATCTGCAAAGTAGTCAATTTGCTTTTCATCCAAGTACACTTCTAACTCTGAAACATCTTTGATGAGGGATTTGGGAATGTAAACGTTCACATATCCAAATGTTCCATTGTCACCAGAAACGCTAAAACGAAGCTCTAGTTCTTCTGAATTGAAAGAAAGCCCGGATAAAGTAGAATTAGATGAAACTGAGAAAACATTTTCCTCTTGGTCGTATGAGGTGACTGCTAGATTAACAATAGTTTTTGTTTTGCAATAATCTTCGTTGCCAAGATAGTATGCTTTAACTAAAAAGTTGCCTGTTACTGATGGAAGCCACACAGCAGAGAAATCTCCTTCTTCATTGGTGATAACGGAAGTCAGTTCAATCCAAGATTCTCCTCCATTTACACTGTAGTAAATTAAAACTTGTGAATCCGATAATGCCGTATTATTGTATTTCAAGTTTCCTCGTATGTTAACTTCAAAGCCTAAATTAGATATTGAACTTGAACAATTCAGGTTTAGTGTGGGTTTTGGTTCACATGGTTTTGGATCCGGACATGGCTCAGGTGTGGGTTTTGGTGTGGGTGACAGAGCTTCAACCGTTATGTTTTTAGCAATATTTTCATCTACAATGAATTCGTGCTCATAGTAGGCGACAAAGTGACTATATCCGCTTCTTGGCGCTGCTCTTAGTTTGTATGTGCCTGCAGGAGCACAAACAAAATAGTAGCCTGAATTTTTGGAAAACCAACCCGAAAGATAGTCATCAAGCGAGACAACGCCGTCTTTAACAGGATTTCCGTCGGAATCGGTTATGTAGCCGGATACTTTATAGCCTGAAGTTAGAGTGATGTTTTTGTCTAAATCTGACTCAACGACAAATTCTGGTTCATCATAGAAAACGTAGTTTGAATCAAAAGGCGGCCACGCATTTATATGATATGTGCCTGCAGGAGCAGAAATTGCATAATAGCCTGAAGAATTTGAGTAGACAGCAGGGACTTTTTCGGGTACATTGAAAATAATCATTGCGCCAGCTATTCCACATCCATTCAAATCTAAGATATAACCTGAAATCTCAAATGTAGGCTCCTCTGAAGTAGTGCCTTGTACTAGACCAAATTGCATGATACCAGCTATCGAGAGACAGCTAACTAGCACAGTAGTTAAGAGCATAGAGCGTTTTTTCATACCAATTGCATTCATAGAATTTCTTCCCTTGTATTATATATTAACAATCAAGATTCGATATATGTAATTAATAAGCATTACCGTGTTGCTGTTGAACATAAATTCAAAGTGAAGTTTATTCATCAACAGCTTAACTTGAGTATATATTGTAATATCTTGAAAAAAATTGGCAAGGAGAAAGCGCGATAAGTCATTTATAACTAGTTAGGATATATTCTTACCTAAGATTTTTCTCTATCATGGTCTTTGTCTTCAGACTGTTTAATAATTTTGCTAATTCTTTCCATATGTTCCCTAAGTTTTCTTTTTCGTATTTTGCTTTCGTGTAGGGTTTCTTTGGCGCGCAAAACTGGGACAATGGATAAGAAGACAATAATGCTTAGGAGTTGTGAAAGTGAATCGACTGGAAAAACTCTTGAGACATCTGGTACTGGAATGGCGCCTGCGATGAACAGTCCAGCTATTAGTGCGTAAATTTTCTCTCTTGAATCGGGATCTGATAGGTCACCTGGCACAGTTAGAAAAACAACAAAGAATGAGCCCCAAGTTACTCCCGAGAGTGCCAGATAGACGTACCAAAGACGATGGAGCCAAAGGACAAATGTGTGGCTAAGGCTAAATCCTAGCATAGCAAAAGCAACTCCCAACACAACGAGTCCAATATAGATGATGCGTTTGCGCCCAAATCTATCAGCCATGACACCTGCAGCTAGGCCGAACACCGCTATGAAGATATATCGTAATGTTGTTTCCAGGGCTAATTCAACTGTGTAAGTCTGTTGAGGAATTACATTCCAAGCTAGACTTGAAGCGATGCTGAACATCACCCATGGAAAAATATAGAAAAGGAACTCTCTATTAACAGTAAAGGATAAGTGGATTTTCTCCTTTGCTGATGACACTACTCTCTCACTCTTATCAATAATCAAAGCCAAGATACTGCTTAATCTTACAACTGCAAATAGTAGGGCGATGGCAACTGGCGCGAGACTAAATATCTGTTTTACCGCCATCGAAGCAAATGCTATGATGAAAGTTACAAGGATTATTATTCCCGAAACTCGGCCTCGTTCTTCAACCACTGTGTAATCTGCTAAAATGGCCATGCTGCCTGGTAATCCCAAACCTAAAGAGGTTCCCAAAAACAAACACACAACTTCAAAAAGCGTTCCTTGCGTAAAGGCTAATAGAATGGTTGCAATTGCCCCCAAGAATATGGATGAAATAAGCAGTGTTCTACGGCTTAACCTCATTAGAAAGAAACTTCCTGCGAAGGACCAGAAAATGGCAGAGCATATGAACAAGAGTTGGCTGATAAAATTGCCTCCGAAAGAAGAACTGGGTAGGTATAGAATAAGTAAGAAAAACCACGCCAAAGTTCCTGAATTCAGAACTGTGACAGCTGCAAACTTCCTTGAGGATATCCTGAAGTCTCTAGTCAGAAATCCAAGATTCAAAAACTCACCACAAACTTTTCTAAATGTGTGATCGTTTGTTCCTCACGGTTGAAGATTCTGCTCGGGGTTCCTGACCAGTTTTCCCATTTTTCAGCGTGTTCCCTCAGTCTCCTCTCCATCGGTTTGCTTTCAGAAAAGGTCTCCACCGCTATTAGAATAGTAACTGATAGGAGTCTGTGACGAGGAATAGTCATGCTATCAGTAAGAAAGCTCATTTATGACAGCCACACGTCTAGATGGGTTATTTGACGCCTTTGCGTATATTTGATTTTCCATCATAGACTGTTGTATGGGAAAGCACGCTAAAATTGCTTAAATGAGGAATATAACTTTTCGATTTTCTCTCGAGGTTATCTTGCACATAATATAAATTGTCAAATCTTGAGAAAAACATGTTTTGCTTGTTCTTTGATAAAAAACGATGTCAAAATTAAATAATTCTTTCAATTATTCCACAAGTTTATCTACTTTACAAAACATCTGAAATGTTGGTTGCTAGTCATGGTTTACAAGACTCTTCGACTAAAAAATATGAGTTTAGCAACACTCGACTGGTTAACTGAAGAAGACCTTCCTGAGGCAGTGGAAGCACTAAACAGTGTCATCCGTGAAAGAAAATATCTCTATTTGAACGATGAGATATTTGACATGGCAGAGGAACGGCGATGGTTTGAACGCAGTAGAAAAGCTGGAATGCTGTACTTGGTTGCGAGAGTTGAAGGTAGAGTGGTAGGCGGGGCAAGCATCCATCCTCAAACTGACAAGAGGGCACACGTTGCGCAATTTGGAATATTTGTCTGTGATGGCTACCGTAACTTGGGATTAGGAACAGCGATGTTGAACGAGTTTATCGAGATTGCCAAGAAAAGGGGATTTGAAATTCTTCAGCTTTCAGCCTTCGCAAATAACGAAAGAGCTCTTAATGTCTACAAGACATGTGGATTCAGAGAAATTGGCAGACTAAGTCGGGACATAAAATTTCTAGATGGCGAATACGAAGATAGAATATTATTGGAGCTTCCCTTGAAGGATCGTGTCTGTGATTTGTAAGAGATATGCTTTTATATCTTGAGAAAAACCCAAATAGGCGCGTTAGAAAAGCAAAAATTCACCGAATGTGTCGACCTAACAAAATCAATTCTTTCTCACAAGGTTGCTCTATTATAGTTGAAAAGACCAAATCCTCAGTTTCGCTCTCTGCCGATTTCGGTGTTGGAGTTCTTTCGAAGTTATGCAACTTCAAAGGCGCTATGAAGACACCAAACGTTTCTATAATCCCCACAAAAGGCGTTAAAACCAAAGTTATTAGATGCCATAAGAATTTTTTGTATTTTGGCAATTCATACTTTTTAAGGTTAAGTCTCAATCCCACCTGATATCCTAGTAGCCACGTAAAAGTGTTGAACAATAGAAAAAAGTGTAACCAGAAAGGAATGTTTTGAGGAATCAATAGTACTAAAAAGGTGGCAAGACCTGCGGGAAATCCCGCCATCCAGGTAAGCCAACGCAGAGACAGTATAATCTTCTTTTTCTTCG
>WOR8_10001700_pt1 | contig 27559 bp, 25 predicted proteins | sample DeeMarSeWOR38_10_FD_19890 | JGI IMG/M metagenome (IMG submission 19890) | reverse complement strand
ACCTGCATCTGCTCCAGGAGAAAGCCTGCAATATCTTCGGCTGGCACATCGCGCGAGTCGGTGTCGCGCCGGGACTTGTACTCGAGCATGCCCCGGTCGAGATTCTTTTCGCCGACGACAACGCGGTGCGGTATGCCAATGAGTTCCATGTCGGCAAACATGACGCCGGGACGTGCCTCGCGGTCATCCAGCAGGACATCCAGGCCGGCGGCGGTCAGTTCGTCATGGAGCGCTGTTGCCGTCTCGCGCACACGCTGCGATTTTTTCATGTTCATGGGCAGGAGCGCCACCTGGAAGGGCGCAATGGGTTCCGGCCAGATCATGCCATGCTCGTCGTGGTTCTGTTCGATGGCGGCCGCAACGATGCGCGATACACCGATACCGTAGCAGCCCATGATCATGTCCACCTCGCGGCCCTGTTCGTCCAGTACGCGGGCCTGCATTGCCGTGCTGTATTTACTGCCGAGCTGGAAGATATGACCGACCTCGATACCACGGGCGATCCTGAGGGCCCCCTTGCCGTCGGGGCTGGCATCCCCGTCGACAACATTGCGCAGGTCGGCAAGCTGCGGCTCCGCCAGGTCGCGGCCCCAGTTGACGCCGGTCAGATGCTTGCCATCGATGTTCGCCCCACAGACAAAGTCTGCCAGCCGGGCCGCGGCGTGGTCGACGATGACCGGTATCTCAAGGCCAACCGGTCCCAGCGAGCCGGCCGCGCAACCGGCCGCGTCCCGGATCTGCCTGTCGCTGGCAAATGCCAGCGGTACGGCAACAGCCGGATGATTTTCCGCCTTGATGGCGTTCAGCTCATGGTCGCCGCGCAGCACCAGGGCGACGACGGCCGTCTCGGTGCCCTCGACCAGCAGGGTCTTGATGCACTGCGCCGGTGCCGTGCCGAAGAAGGTGGAGACCTCTTCGATCGTGTGCTGGCCGGGTGTGTCAACGCTCTGCATATCCGCGCCCGGAGCCGGCCGGTCGCCCGCCGGGGCCGCTGCCTCGATGGCCTCGACATTGGCGGCATAGTCACTCTCGGTGGAAAAGGCGATGGCGTCTTCGCCGGATTCCGCGAGCACGTGGAATTCCTGTGAAACGCTGCCGCCGATTGCGCCGCTGTCGGCCCGGACCGCGCGGAACTTCAGCCCCAGGCGCGTGAAGATACGGGTGTAGGTGTCGTACATGACCTGGTAGGTCGTCTCCAGCGAGGCCTGGTCGATGTGGAAGGAGTAGGCGTCCTTCATCAGGAACTCGCGGGCGCGCATGACGCCGAAGCGCGGCCGGATCTCGTCGCGGAACTTGGTCTGTATCTGGTAGTAGTTGACCGGCAGCTGCTTGTAGCTGCGCAGTTCGCGCCGGGCGATGTCGGTGATGACTTCCTCGTGCGTCGGGCCGAAGCAGAATTCGCGCTGGTGGCGGTCGTTGAGCCGCAGCAGTTCCGGGCCGTACTGCTCCCAGCGGCCGGACTCCTGCCACAGCTCGGCCGGCTGTACCGCGGGCATCAGCAGTTCCAGTGCGCCGGCACGGTCCATCTCCTCGCGCACGATGGCCTCGACCTTGCGCAGCACGCGCAGACCCAGCGGCAGCCAGCTGTACACCCCGGCTGCCTGCTTGCGGATCATGCCGGCGCGCAGCATCAGCTGGTGGCTGACGATCTCGGCATCGGCCGGGGTTTCCTTGAGGGTGGATAACGGAAATTGTGAAAGACGCATGGGCGGAGGATTCTGTCTGTTAACGGTGGCTGCAAATTGTAGCGGCCAAACGGTGTCGAGGTACAGGCGGGGCTATTGGCCGCCAAGCTGCGGTGGCAGCGGCAGTACGTTCTCATCCTCGCGGTATTCCAGGCGTTCGTACTCGATGCCTTCCGGCGGCACCCGGTCGGTGATCTGCCATTCCCCCCTGGCGTTGCGCCACTTGTAGACACGCACGGTCTTCTTGGTCATGCCGGCGTCCGAGGACAGCTGCTCGATCTGCTCCTTGTAATCCGGGTTGAAGTGCATCCAGGCCAGAACGGCCAGCAGCAGTGCGCCCAGGAAGAGGAGTGCGCGCATCAGGGATTCTCCCGGTTTCGTCGCCGATGTTTCAGAACGTGCCGCCGTTCCAGCCCCACATCTTGCGCGGCGCATCGGCGAACTCGATATAGATGCGGTCGGAGGCGATGCCGGTAGTGGAAGACACCAGCTCGCAGAGCGCCTTCGAGACATCGGCGGTGATCGACTCCGGCAGGCCGATGCTCTTCAGTTCCAGGTAGGCCAGGGGTGCGTCGCTGCCGGCAAACTGCATGGACGGGTTGGTCTCCACCGAGGTCATGACATAGCGCTCGGGTTTGCCGAGCTGTTCCGCGACCAGCGCCGATGAGGCGCCTGCCAGCGACCTGGCGTCGGCCTCGGTCAGGGGGTGGTTTGTCTGGATCCGCAGAAAGGGCATGAATTACTCCTCGCAGTTGTCCTCGATCCCCTGCTTGGCGTCCTCGATGCGCTTGGCGCGCTCCTCGTCGGTCAGCCGGATGACCTCGCCCTCGGGCGTCATGTAGCGCTTCTCGCCGCCCTGGCGCAGCTTGGCCAGGTTCTTCCGGGCGGTCTCGCAGTTCTGTTTTTTGATCCGGGCAACCTCCTCCTTCTCTTTCTGCTCCGCGAACGCCTCATCGCGCTGCGCGCGCCGCTCGTCAAAGGCATCCAGTTGCCGTTGCAGGTCGCCACGAACCGCAGCCGGATCGTTGGCCGGTGGTGGTGCACCCTGTATCAGCTCGGCAGGCCTGTTGGGAGGAGGGGTCTGGGAATAATGCACCTGGCCATCATCGTCTATCCATTTGTAGATACCCGAGGCATACGACAGGGTGGCGGTCAGCAGCAGGGTGAGTAGCAGCGCAGGACGTATGTGCATATTTTTTCCCTTTGTCTATTTCGCGTTACAGAGCCATAACCGGAATCTATGCGGATATTATGGTTGTTTGGTGGCAAGGACAAGCGAATACGTCACGGTTTTTTGACCCCGCTGACGGCGCCCTTTCAGAGAGCTAACGGCCGCATATCCCTTGACCTTTATCTTGAATATCAGTACTTTCTACTATGCTATCGAAGTGCGACCTGCATGCCCGTTACTGCGGGCTTTTTTCTTGGCTAGACAAAACGGCCCAAGGCCAACACCAGGAGTGCATCCGACTTGGAACTGACCGGCGCAGAGATCTTTGTCCGCTCATTACAGGACGAGGGAGTCGAGTATATTTTCGGTTACCCCGGCGGTGCCGTACTGCATATCTACGACGCCCTGCACGGCCAGGACAAGGTCAAGCACATCCTGACACGCCATGAGCAGGGCGCTACCCACGCCGCCGACGGCTATGCCCGTTCCACCGGCAAACCCGGTGTGGTGATTGTCACTTCCGGTCCGGGAGCCACCAATGCCATTACCGGCATCGCCACGGCCTACATGGATTCCATTCCCCTGGTGGTCTTCACCGGCCAGGTGCCGACCCACCTGATCGGCAATGATGCCTTCCAGGAGGCCGACAACATCGGCATCACGCGCCCGTGCGTGAAGCACAACTTCCTGGTCCAGGACGTTGCCGACCTTGCAGAGACCGTCAAGAAGGCCTTCTATGTTGCCACTACCGGCAGGCCCGGACCGGTGGTCGTCGACATCCCCAAGGACATCACGGCGCAGAAGACGGAATACCGCTACCCGGACAAGGTCAGCATGCGTTCCTACAATCCGGTGCACGTCGGTCATGCCGGCCAGATCAAGCGTGCCGTAAGGCTGCTGCAGTCGGCAAAACGACCGATGATCTATACCGGTGGCGGCGTCATTCTTGGCAATGCCTCCGGCCCCCTGACCGAGCTGGCCAGCCGTCTTAATTACCCGGTGACCAATACCCTGATGGGCCTGGGCGGCTTTCCGGCAACCGCACCGCAGTTCCTCGGCATGCTTGGCATGCACGGCACCTACGAGGCCAACATGGCCATGCATCACTGCGATGTGCTGTTTGCGGTAGGGGCGCGTTTCGACGACCGCGTGACCGGTAATATCGAGAAATTCTGCCCGAACGCGGAAATCATCCATATCGATATCGATCCCTCGAGCATCTCCAAGAACGTCAAGGTGGACGTGCCGATCGTGGGCTGCGTGGGTAATGTCCTGCAGGCCATGCTCAGGCTGCTGGAGAAGAGCAGCAGTGCTCCGGATACCGCGGCGCTGGATGAATGGTGGCAGCAGATCGGCGAGTGGCGTGCCATGGACTGCCTCAAGTACGACAGGGACAGTGAGCTGATCAAGCCCCAGTTCGTGGTCGAGTCGCTCTACAAGGTGACGGGCGGCGATGCCTTCATCACCTCGGATGTCGGCCAGCACCAGATGTGGGCCGCTCAGTACTACAAGTTCGACAAGCCGCGACGCTGGATCAATTCCGGCGGGCTGGGCACGATGGGCTTCGGCCTGCCGGCGGCCATGGGCGTGCAGCTGGGCAATCCGGATAACACGGTAGCCTGTATCACGGGCGAGGGCAGTATCCAGATGTGCATCCAGGAGCTGTCCACCTGCCTGCAGTACAAACTGCCGATCAAGGTGGTCAACCTGAATAACCGCTACCTTGGCATGGTGCGCCAGTGGCAGGAATTCTTCTACCAGGGACGCTATGCCATGTCCTACATGGAGTCGCTGCCGGATTTCGTCAAGCTGGCCGAGAGTTACGGCCACGTCGGCATGCTGATTGACAAGCCGGGCGATGTCGAGGGTGCGCTGAAGGAGGCCATGGCCCTGAAGGACCGACTGGTGTTTATGGATTTCATCACCGACCAGTCCGAGAATGTCTACCCGATGATCCCGGCCGGCGGTGGCCAGAACGAGATGATCCTGGTATGAGGCACATCATTTCCATACTGATGGAGAACGAGACCGGTGCACTCTCAAGGGTGGCAGGGCTGTTTTCCGCGCGTGGCTACAATATCGAATCGCTGACAGTCGCGCCGACCGAGGACCCGTCACTGTCGCGCATGACGCTGGTGACCCGGGGCACGGACGAGATCATCGAGCAGATCACCAAGCAGCTGAACAAGCTGATCGACGTCGTCAAGCTGATGGACATGACCGAGGGTCCGCATATCGAGCGGGAAATGATGCTGGTCAAGGTCAAGGCGGAGGGCGACGGCCGCGAGGAGCTGAAGCGGCTTTCGGATATTTTCCGTGGCCGCATTATCGATGTTACCGACAGGACCTACACCATCGAACTGACGGGTGCCGGAGACAAGCTGGACGCATTCCTGCTGGCGCTGGATCCGGTTGCCATCATCGAGGTGGTGCGCTCCGGCGTATCGGGTATTGCCCGCGGCGAACGGGCGCTGAGGATCTGAGTGGGCAGGAATTTCTATTCAACTGCGGGCCGGGCACCGGCCTGCACAGCGAAAACGGGAAACAGGTAGAGACATGAACATTTACTACGACAAAGATGCTGACATTTCCATTATCCGCGGTCTCAAGGTCGCCATTATCGGTTACGGCTCGCAGGGCCATGCCCACGCCAACAACCTCAAGGAATCCGGCGTCGATGTCACCGTCGGGCTGCGTCCGGGCTCGATATCCGAGGCCAAGGCGAAAAACGCCGGCCTTGCCGTCAAGCCGATCGAGGAGGCCGTGAGCGGGGCCGACGTGGTAATGATCCTGGCGCCGGACGAGCATCAGGCACGTCTCTACCAGGACAAGGTGGCACCGAATATCAAGCAGGGTGCTGCGCTGGCCTTTGCCCACGGTTTCAATATTCACTTCCAGCAGATCGAGCCGCGCGCCGACCTGGATGTCATCATGATCGCGCCCAAGGGCCCGGGCCACCTGGTGCGTTCCACCTACACCCAGGGTGCCGGCGTTCCCAGCCTGATCGCCGTCTTCCAGGATGCCAGCGGCCGTGCCAGGAACATCGCGCTCTCCTATGCCTCGGCCAATGGCGGCGGCCGTGCCGGCATTATCGAAACGACATTCCGCGAGGAAACCGAGACCGATCTGTTCGGCGAGCAGGCCGTGCTCTGCGGCGGTGCCACGGCACTGGTCCAGGCAGGTTTCGAGACACTGACCGAGGCCGGCTATGCGCCGGAGATGGCCTATTTCGAGTGCCTGCACGAACTCAAGCTGATCGTCGACCTGATGTACGAGGGCGGTATCGCCAACATGCGTTACTCGATCTCGAACACGGCCGAGTATGGCGACCTGACGCGCGGACCACGGGTGATTACCGATGAGACCAAGCAGGAAATGCGTCGCATCCTCATGGAGATACAGAACGGCGAGTTCGCCCGCGAGTTTATCCTCGAGAACCAGGCCGGAGCCGCCACACTGAAGGCCAAGCGCCGCATCGGCCGCGAGCATCCCATCGAGGTGGTCGGCGAGAAGCTGCGCGGCATGATGTCCTGGATTAATGAAGGCAAGATAGTAGACAAGAACGTCAACTAGACTCGCATGCCATTGTGTAGCTGCTGCGCCCCTGATTTTCCGTTTTAGGGAAGGCGGTTTATGAATCGTTCATCGATCATCGCCAGGGAGGGCCTGTTGCCCGTCGCGGTCAGCGTGCTGGCCGCGGTGCTGGTCACTCAGACCCTCGGCATCAAGCCATCACTGGTTTTCTGGGTGATTGCACTGCTGCTGCTGCTGATATTCCGTGACCCGTCTCGGGAAATACCAGCGGTGCCGATGGGAATCGTCAGCCCGGCGGATGGCAGGGTCATCTCGATCAGCATGGAAGATGATCCCTATCTGCTGAGGCAAAGCATCCATATCGTCATCCAGATGAACCCCTACGGGATTTTTACCACCCGCAGCCCGGTCGAGGGCAAGGTGCTGGAGCCGCCGAATTTCCCGGCGGGCAAGTCTGCGCCACACGGTGTCTGGCTGCAGACGGACGAGGGCGATGACATCGTGCTGGTCATGAACCGTGGCCGCCTGCACACTGCGCCGCGCTGCTACGTGCAGTTCGGCGAGCGCATCGGCCAGGGGCAGCGCTGCGGTTTCATCCACATGGGCGCGCAGGTTGACCTGTATCTGCCCATGAACAGCCGGGCCGCGGTCTCCGCCGGTGATTTTGTCAAAAGCGGCTCCGACGTCGTTGCGACGCTGGTACACTGACGCTTTCCGGGGAGCGCGGTCGCAATGGAACAGGATACAACCGAACACAAGTCCCGCCGCGGCATCTATCTGCTGCCGAACATGTTCACCACGGCGGGCCTGTTCGCCGGCTTCTATGCCATTGTCGCTGCCATGGGCGGGCGCTTCGAAGCGGCCGCGATCGCGATCTTCGTCGCCATGATCATGGACGGCATCGACGGGCGCATTGCCCGTCTGACGAGGACGCAAAGCGCGTTCGGCGAACAATACGACAGCCTGTCGGATATGGTCAGTTTCGGCCTGGCGCCGGCGCTGGTGATGTACGAATGGTCACTGCACGGCATGGTCAGCATCGGCTGGGCCAAGCTTGGCTGGCTGTCGGCGTTCATTTACACGGCCGGTGCCGCGCTGCGGCTGGCACGCTTTAATGCCCAGCTCGCCACGGCGGAAAAACGCTGGTTCAAGGGCCTGCCCAGCCCGTCGGCGGCGGCCGTGCTGGCCGGCATGGTGTGGGTGGGCGCCGACCTCGGCATTGCCGGCAAGGACCTGGTATATCCGGCCTTTGTCCTGACTATCCTCATGGGTGGTTTGATGGTCAGCAACACTGGCTACTACAGCTTCAAGGAAATCGACTTCAAGAACCGCGTGCCGTTCGTGGCCCTGCTGGTCGTGGTGCTGATTTATGTGTTTGCCTCGATCGATCCGCCCAAGGTGCTGTTTGCCGGTTTCCTGATCTACGCCCTGTCGGGTCCCGTCATGACCCTGCTTAGAATCCGCAAAAGGCGCGCCCGCCCCCCCGTTGAATGACGCTGCCGGACTTGGCATGAAAATCAGTTTGCTTTATATTCGGCTGCATGATGCAGGTTTTTTGCCATATCTCCCTGTCTGACCCGCGCCTCCCCGCGGGGCATATGACTGCCTTGCTGTCGCGCCTGCGACTGCTGCCTTCGGGCAGATAAGCGCTTCCTGGCGAGGGCATACGCAATCAAACCCTGATTACAGATTACCGGCAGAAAACCGGCCGCTTTGCTATGCTGGTCGAACCTGCAGGGAGCCAGACAATGAGTGACAAATTAATCATATTTGATACCACCTTGCGCGACGGCGAGCAGAGCCCTGGCGCATCGATGACCCGGGACGAGAAGGTCCGTATCGCCAAGGCGCTGGAACGCATGCGCGTCGATGTCATCGAGGCAGGTTTTCCAATCGCCAGTCCGGGCGATTTCGAGGCGGTGCAGGCGGTGGCGCGGGCGGTGACGGACAGCACGGTCTGCGGTCTGGCGCGGGCGCTGGACAAGGACATCGACCGGGCAGGCGAGGCACTGAAACCGGCGGCTGCCTCGCGCATCCACACCTTTATCGCGACATCACCGATCCATATGAAGATGAAACTTCGCATGGAACCGGAGCAGGTCATCGAGCAGGCCGTGCATGCGGTCAGGCGCGCCCGCGGTTACACCGACAATGTTGAGTTCTCGCCGGAGGACGCCGGTCGTTCCGAGATCGATTTTCTCTGCCGCGTCATCGAGGCGGTGATCGACGCGGGGGCCACCACGGTGAACATCCCGGACACGGTCGGCTACAACCTGCCGCACCAGTTCGGCGAATTGATCCGCACCCTCATCGAGCGCATACCGAATTCCGACAAGGCCGTGTTCTCGGTGCACTGCCACAACGATCTCGGCCTTGCTGTAGGCAATTCACTGTCTGCCGTTCTGAATGGTGCCCGGCAGGTCGAGTGCACTATCAATGGCCTGGGTGAGCGCGCCGGTAATGCTGCACTGGAGGAGATTGTCATGACGGTGCAGACACGCCGGGACGTCTTCCCCTGCAACACCGGCCTTGATACGACCCAGATCATGACGTGCTCGCGGCTGGTTTCGGGTATTACCGGATTTGCCGTGCAGCCCAACAAGGCGATAGTCGGCGCGAACGCCTTCGCGCATGAGTCCGGCATCCATCAGGACGGGGTGCTGAAGAGTCGCGAGACCTATGAAATCATGCGTGCCCAGGATGTCGGCTGGTCGGCCAACCGCATCGTGCTCGGCAAGCATTCGGGCCGCAACGCCTTTCGCACCCGGCTCGGTGAACTGGGTATCGAGTTCGAGGCAGAGGAGGAACTGAATGCAGCATTCGCGCGTTTCAAGGAACTGGCGGACAAGAAACACGAGATCTTCGATGAAGACCTGCAGGCCCTGGTAACGGAGTCCGGGCAGGAGTCCTCGAATGACTGGCTCAAGCTGGTATCGCTCAAGGTCTGCTCCGAGACCGGTGAGACTCCGGATGCGGCCGTTACCCTCTGGATCAATGGTGACGAGCGACCGGCGTCGGCACAGGGCAGTGGCCCGGTTGATGCGGCATTCAAGGCGATCGAAAGCCTCGTCAACAGCAATACCGAGCTTCAGCTGTATTCGGTCAATAACATCACCAGTGGTACCGATTCGCAGGGTGAGGTGACCGTGCGCCTGGCGCAGGATGGACGGATCGTGAACGGCCAGGGCGCAGATACGGATATCGTGATTGCGTCGGCCAAGGCGTACATCAATGCGCTGAACAAGATTATCCAGCCAGAGGCGCGTGAGCATCCACAGCGCGCCGACGTGTAGGGCATTCTGGCCGGCATGGATAAGGCATTGCGCAGCGATTATCTGCAGGCCATGGGTATCCAGTCATGGGTGCGCCGGGGCCTGCAGGATGAGCACGCGCCGCCAGGCCGGGCGTTGCCCGTCAGCAGTGGCGTTGCCGGGCCGCACCCGGTCGAGTCCCTCGACTGGGCGGAACTGCAGTCATGCGTGGCGAACTGCACGGGCTGTGAATTGCACCAGGCGCGCACGCGCACGGTATTCGGCACGGGAAACCGTCAGGCCGACTGGATGCTCATCGGCGAGGCACCGGGCGCGGACGAGGACCGGCAGGGCGAGCCGTTTGTCGGGCGCGCCGGCCAGTTGCTGACGGAGATGCTGCGGGCGACCGGGCAGCAGCGCCAGGATGTCTACATTACCAATATCCTCAAGTGCCGCCCGCCGCAGAATCGCGATCCCCGGCCCGAGGAAGTGGCCAGCTGCCATGCCTACCTGCAGCGCCAGATCGCACTGGTCCGGCCGTCGCTGATCCTGGCGGTTGGGCGTATAGCGGCCCACAATCTGCTGGAAACAGATGTCCCGGTCGGCCGGCTGCGTGGCAGGGTCCACCATTACGGCGTAGAGCGCATACCGCTGATCGTGACCTATCACCCGGCCTACCTGCTAAGGTCGCCGCTGGAGAAGCGCAAGTCCTGGGAGGACCTGCGGCTGGCGTTGCAGGTATCCGGAACACTACAGCGGGAGCCGCCCGGGCCATGAGCGCCGTGCTGCGTGAGCCCGGGCTGGATTTCCGGCCGATGCAGCCGGAGGATATCACCGAGGTCATCGAGATCGAGCGGCGCAGCTACCCGCACCCCTGGACCCGGCTGATATTCAGTGACTGCCTGCATGCCGGCTATTCCTGCTGGGTCTGCGAACGGCAGGGCATCATCCAGGGCTACGGCATCATCAGTACTGCCGCCGGCGAGGCGCACCTGCTCAACCTGTGTGTGCGCCCTGAGTCGCAGCGGCAGGGTGTCGGGGAGAAACTGCTGCAGCACCTCATCGGGCGGGCCCGACGCCACGATGCGGAGATCATTTTCCTCGAGGTGCGCGAATCGAACGCGGCGGCACGCAGGCTTTACGACAAGATGGGTTTCAACGAGTTGGGCAACCGCAAGGACTATTACCCTGCCAGCGATGGCCGGGAAGATGCGCTGATCCTTGCCCGGGTGCTCTGATAGGCAAGACGCCGTGCCCGTATTTCAGTACAATACGGGACTCCCTGAAGTAATACCTCCCTGGTTGATATGAGTAGTCCGGAAAACGAGGCGGCGCGCCGCCGCACCTTTGCCATTATTTCCCACCCGGATGCGGGCAAGACCACGCTGACCGAGAAGCTGTTGCTGTTCGGCGGCGCCATACAGCTTGCCGGTACCGTCAAGGGACGCAAGGCAGCCCGCCATGCGACATCCGACTGGATGGAGCTGGAGAAACAGCGCGGTATTTCCGTGACCTCGTCGGTCATGCAGTTTCCGTACGGCGACGCTGTCGTTAACCTGCTCGATACTCCCGGGCACGAGGATTTCTCCGAGGATACCTACCGCACCCTGACTGCCGTCGATTCCGCCCTGATGGTGATCGACTGTGCCAAGGGCGTCGAGGAGCGGACGATCAAGCTGATGGATGTGTGCCGCCTGCGGGATACGCCTATCTGTACCTTTATCAACAAGCTGGACCGGGAGGGACGTGACCCCGTAGAACTGCTGGACGAGATCGAGGATATCCTGAAAATCCAGTGTGCGCCGATCACCTGGCCGGTGGGCATGGGCAAGCGTTTCCGCGGCATTTATCACCTGCAGGAAGACGCCGTGCACCTGTACGAGCCGGGTAAAAACAACGAGCGGGGAAACATCAGGGTTATAAAGGGGCTGGATAACCCGTTGCTCGATGAGGTGGTGGGCGACCAGGCGGCCGAGCTGCGCGATGAAATCGAGCTGGTCAAGGGTGCCAGCCACGAGTTCGATGTGCAGGCCTACCTCGAGGGCACCATGACGCCGGTGTTCTTCGGTTCGGCGATCAATAATTTCGGTATCAGTGAACTGCTGGACCATTTCGTCGCAACCGCACCGTCACCGCTGCCACGCCAGACGACCAGCCGTGTCGTTGACCCGGCCGAGGACAAGTTCACCGGGTTTGTCTTCAAGATCCAGGCGAACATGGACCCGGCACACCGTGACCGTATTGCCTTTCTGCGTATCTGTTCCGGCAGTTACCGCAAGGGTATGAAAATGCACCATGTGCGTATCGGCAAGAACATACAGGTCGCAAATGCCGTGACCTTCCTGGCATCCGACCGAGGGCAGGTTGATGAGGCCTTCACCGGCGATATTATCGGCCTGCATAACCACGGCACGATCCGTATCGGTGACACGTTCACGCAGGGCGAGGACCTGAAGTTCACCGGAATTCCGAATTTTGCCCCCGAGCTGTTCCGACGCGCCGTACTCAAGGATCCGTTGCGCATGAAGGCGCTGCAGAAGGGACTCGACCAGCTGTGCGAGGAGGGTGCGACCCAGCTGTTTCGGCCATTCAGAAACAATGACCTGATACTCGGGGCGGTTGGTATCCTGCAGTTCGATGTGGTCGCACACCGCCTCAAGGACGAGTATGGCGTCGAGTGCCAGTTCGAGAATATCTCCGTTGCCACGGCACGCTGGATCGAGTGTGATAATGACAAGACCGAGCAGCAGCTGCGTAACAAGGCGCATGACTATCTTGCCGAGGATCAGGGCGGGGCGCTGGTGTATATCGCGCCTACGCGCGTCAACCTGGAGCTGGCAATCGAGAAGTGGCCGGATGTTGAATTCCTCGCGACACGGGAGCATTGACGGGTGCATTCTCCGCTGAAGCGAGGCACAAACGGGCGAAAAAATTTCCGGCACCTGCCGGCGACGGTCGAGTGGATGTCAGTGTGCAGAGTAGCTGGATGTGCGGGGAAGCTGTTGTATCGGTGCTCGGGCCAGTACGACTGTCAGTATTCGATCCAGTCGATGATGTAATTCTCCAGCTGCTCTGTTGAGATTCCTGATTCGCTTATCACCTTGCCGCGAACGGATATTCCCGCCTGGTGAACAGTCTCCGGGTCACCGGATACCAGCGGGTGCCACCACTCCAGCTGCTGACCGTTCGCCAGCCGCCGGTAGGCGCAGGAAAATGGTAGCCAGCTGAAACCATCCGGGTCATCAGGAGCCAGCACAAGGCAGTCATGGATGATGGCCTGGCGGTTGCGGTAATCCGTGCAGTGGCAGTTATGCTCGTCCAGTTGCCGGCAGGCGACGCTGGTGTAGTAGAGCTGTCCGGTATCCTCGTCTTCCAGCTTGTGCAGGCAACAGCGACCGCAACCGTCGCACAGGGATTCCCATTCATCACGGCTCATCTCGTTCAGCGGTTTTGTATTCCAAAATGCAGTCGCTTCTGTAACCATTGGCAGCATCAGGCTCTGGTGTCGAGCGGGGGATTATCCATGATAACAGTCGATATGCGGTACCCGGAATGATTTTCGTGCCGCATTGCCGGGGAGGGGTGTGGTGAGGCTGACCCGGCAGAAACTGTCCTGGGCGATGTATGACTGGGCCAACTCGGCATTTGCAACCATCATAATCGCAGGATTTTTCCCGGTATTCTTCAAGCAATACTGGAATGCCGGTGTTCCGGCGACCGAAAGCACATTCAGACTGGGTCTGGTTAACTCCCTGGCCAGCCTGGTCATTATGCTGATGGCCCCGGTCCTTGGGGCAATTGCAGACCACCTTGGACGGCGCAAGCGGATGCTTGTCATGTTTGCCGCGCTTGGGATGTATCTGACAGGGGCGCTCTACCTCGTTGGCGCCGGCAACTGGATCCTCGCTGCCTGCTTCTATGGTGCAGCGATACTCGGGTTCTCAGGCAGCAATATTTTTTACGATTCTCTGCTGCCTTTTGTCAGCAATAGCGGGGATGTTGACAGAACTTCCGCGCTCGGTTTTTCTCTTGGCTATCTGGGGGGAGGTATCCTGCTGGCTATCTGCGTGCTGTTGACACGGCATCCCGAGTGGCTTGGCCTCGACAGTGTGTCGGATGTCATCCGGCTATCGTTCGTGCTGGTTGCAATATGGTGGATGGTTTTTTCCCTGCCGCTGATCTTCTTCGTCAAGGAACCGGCAAGGCAGATGCATGATGCATCGCGGAGTGTGCTGCTTGCCGGGTTTCGGCGTGTCGGCAGGACCTTCCATGAGGTCCGGCAACACAGGAATGTCTGGCTGTTCCTGGTCGCCTACTGGCTCTATATCGATGGCGTAGATACCATTGTCCGAATGGCGGTTGACTACGGCTTGTCGCTCGGTTTCGAGCAGAAAAGTCTTCTGCTTGCCCTGCTGATAACCCAGTTCACCGGTTTTCCGGCGGCGCTTGCCTTCGGGCACTTTGGCGACCGGTACGGGACCAGGAACGGTATCTTTCTGGCGCTGGGAATCTATATCTTGGTTACAGTACATGGCGCCCTGATGAATCAAATATGGGAGTTTTATTTCCTGGCATTCGCAATCGGTCTTGCGCAGGGTGGAATTCAGGCGCTGAGCCGGTCGATGTACGCACGCATGATTCCGGCAGACAGAACGGCAGAGTATTTTGGCTTCTACAACATGATGGGGAAGTTTGCAGCGATACTCGGGCCGCTCATTATGGGCTGGATGGCTGCAACGACGGGTAACCCACGAGCGGGGATCTTGTCGTTACTGGTGTTGTTTGTGGCTGGGGGTGTGTTGCTGACCAGAGTTCGTGTTGGTGGGGTTAAGGATACATACTAATGATTTATATTTAGTTTCATATGTGGTGCACAAGATATATGTGCCAGACGCTCTGTTATCTACAATATCCTGTGCTTGAGGGGTGCGGTAAATTAAAATAAGTACTTGAATATTATAATATTTTATCGTATATAATGAGTCTAAATAAATACTATAGAAAAAATGTGCTTATTGAAACGTCAATTAAGGCTAAGGCATTTCTACCAAGAAAAGTTTGAGGAGCATTCATGCATCAAAATAACCATAGGACACTGAGTCAGTTTTACGACCAGCTCATTACAGAGTTTAATGAGGAAGAAGGTGTTATGTGGTGTTATATGAATCCTCACCCGAGACCATGCTTCAACGAAAAAATTCTTAATGATCTGAATCGTTTCCTTCAAGTGATACGAAATAACATCAGTAGTGACATCCACTCTGGTAAATCACCATCAATTAAGTATGTTGTATTTGGTTCGTATAGGCCTGGAATTTTTAGCCTAGGCGGCGATCTTGGCTTGTTTGTTGAATGTATAAGACAGAATAATAGGAACAAGCTTTCAAATTATATGCAGCTTAGTATTGAAGTGATGTATGGGATATTTACAAATATGGATGTTCCATTAACAACAATATCGCTAATCAGGGGTAATGCACTCGGCGCAGGCTTTGAGGGAGCTTTGTCCTGTGATTACATAATCTCGCAAGAGGATGTTCAGCTGGGTTTCCCAGAGGTATTATTTAATATGTTTCCAGGTATGGGAGCATATAGTTTCTTGGCTAGACGGCTTGACCCAACGAGGGTTGAAAAAATGATCCTTGGAGGGCGAATTTATTCAGCTAGGGAGCTGCATGAAATGGGGTTGATAGATGTTCTATTTAATGAGTCAGATGCTATAGCTGAAGTATATTCATTCATTAAAAAGTTGAAAAAAAGTCATAATACTAGAAAGGCAATATTGGAAATCAGGAACCGAGTAAACCCTGTGACATTTGAAGAAATGCTTGATATTGGGCATATATGGGTTGATGCGGCCATGAGGCTAACAGATAGAGAATTAAAAACTATGGAACGTTTGATGCGTTCGCAGGATAAAATTGCAAAAACTCTTAATCATGCAAATGAAGTTGTAAAATTTGGAGTGCAACCAGTCAAATAAAATATATCTACGATGTCTTGATGATATTGAAATAAGAAAAAATTACTGTCATTGAAGGAAAATGATTCCAGTAATATCGCTTAAAAGTGAGTTTGCACTCATCTTTGTTTTAGATCTCTTTTTTTGCGAGAGCCTAAATGGTTCATAAGAGAATCCTTGGTATTAGAAAAGCATGTATTGATTTCTCTTAAGCTTGAAATGTAACTGGCAGCATTGCTGCTATCAGCCATTGTTTTGTTGCATAGCATATGCAACTCAAATGCGCCTATGCTACCTGTGCTACCCTTGAGGGCGTGCACGTGGTCTAAATATTCATCATAAGATTTTGCAGCTATCGCCTGTTCCATTTTGCTGAGAAGAGATTCTGTATCTGCAATAAATCCTTCTACGAGTTGCGATAAAAAGTCTGAATTGGGTGCCAGTTCACTCAAGCTGTCAAGGGTATTTGAATCAACTAGGGTTGCAGTTTCACTGGTGCATGTTTGCTCTCCAGGCTTGCTCGTGGTCGAAGTGTGACTGTTAAAGGTAACTTGATTAATTGGAGTTGATGCCAATTCCTGTATTTTTTTGATTAATATACTTGCCTCTATTGGCTTGGTTAAATATGCGTCAACCTTGGCATCTTCGCATTCCCTTAGGGCTTCAGTTGTAGCATTCGCGGTTAATATAATTATTGGGATCCTTAGTTTAGGTGTGACAGTAAAGTTGTAAATCTTTGCTGCTTCAATACCCCCCATGACTGGCATTTGCATATCCATTATCAACAAATCGTAATGTCTAGATTCAATTGAATCTAATGCATCCTGACCATTTTCGACAATCGTTACGGAATGTCCGGCTTTTTCTAGAATCTTAGATATGACTAACTGATTGGTAGGATTGTCTTCGGCGACTAGAATTTCCAGTCGCGATTCTTTACTGTAATGCTTGTTGGATTTTGAAAATATATTAGAAACATCGTCGTCTGATATGACTCCATAGCAGGATGCGTGTATTGCATTAAATAAAACTGACTTATCGGCATCAGCGCTTAATGACGCAGATATGGATAGTTCATGCATTCTTTCTGCGTTATGGAACTCCGGGGAATGAGTAACGAGAAGGCAAGGAATGTTTCTGCATGTCTTTATTTTGGAAAGCATATCTGGAATGCTTTCCATGTGATGCCCGAGTGCCTTCTCGTCAAGAATTATAAGATTATATTCATTGCAGGAATTATGGTTGCCAACGATGCGCGTATATAAATTGTTAATATCGTGAAGAGTGTCGGTGGGGACGTTCCACTCCTTTAGCGCATTAACGATTCGTTCATCAGTTCCGCATAGTACAATTGTATTCAATTTATCCAGCGATCCCCTGATAAGATCGCGTTTGTCGTTTTTGGCATTTATTTTCTGTTTCTTGAGGTTGATATTGAACCAGAAATTGCTACCAATATCTGTTGCACTATGAACGCCAATTTCGCCACCCATTAGTTCAATAATTTCTTTTGATATTGTAGTGCCGAGGCCGGTACCACCAAATCTTCGTGTTGTTGAACTGTCAGCCTGCGTGAAGCTTTCAAATATCCTCTTTTGTGCTTCAATTGGTATGCCAATGCCAGTATCAATAACTTCGAACCTGATATTGGCCTCTTCGCTGTCTTCAGATATCGTGCTTATTCTGATCTCAATGTGGCCATTTTCAGTGAATTTTATCGCATTACCGATGAGGTTGATCAATACTTGTCTTAAGTGGTGTGGATCGCCAATAAGATTAAAAGGAGTGTATGGTGAAATATTGGTTACTAGATTTAGTCCTTTTCCCTCGGCTTGAAGCCTCATCATAGAAGCAGTTGAGTTAATTATTTTATGTAAATCAAATTCTGTCTCCTCGATGCAGAATTTGCCTGCTTCTATCTTTGATATGTCTAATATGTCTTCGATTAGAGTAAGTAATGTTTTAGCGGATGCCTGTATGGTTGCTGCGAACTCTTTTTGTTCGTTATTTAATGGTGTTGAGCTCAGCAAGTCACTCATTCCGATTACGCCATTGAGTGGTGTTCGGATCTCGTGGCTCATATTGGCTATGAATTGGCTTTTGGATTTGTTGGCTTCTTCTGCGGCCGCTTTAGCATTTGTTAATTTATGCAGGAGGGATGAAAAGAAAACTGGTAATGCAATCAGGCCAATCAATAGACCTATGCCAGTGGTGCGTTGTTGTTGCCAGTATTCTGTAAACAGAATAACTGCAGAAAACTCTAATGCTCCAATGATCGTGCCGGCAAACAGATAAATTTGCCCATATCGAAGGCCATATCCAACCATTAACCAAAGATATATTGTGAAGCAGACAGTTGCTGCGGCGCCCCCTATGTGAAGACCGTATGATAAGACTGAAAGGTCTACTAGCAGATTTATAACTCTTCTTGTGTGTGATTTGCTTGGGAATACTCTGAAGCTGAGTAAATTGAATAACGAAAAACAGACAAAAAGTCCTACCAACACAACCATTGGTTGAGTTAGAATATTAGAGTAATTCAGGTAATAGTAGTGACTTGTGAAGTATAGAAGCACCAAACTTAGAATAATAACTCGAATTACAGCCTGCTCGAATTCGCCAGATGAACTATCATGTACCTTATGAAGAGGTTGGATCTTACTGGACTTGCTTGCAATCCAATGATGAAAATTGTTAAGCATCGTCGCCATATTTAGCATTTCGCGACTGATACGTCTGGCAGCATATTCTGTATTTTCAAAACGGAATCAATCTGGGTTTTGAAAACATCAAAGCACACAGGGTCGAAATGCTTGCCGCGTTGTCCCTCCATGTATTCCAGTGCGGCCTGCATGGACCAGGCGTGTTTGTATGGGCGCTCTGATACCAGTGCGTCATAGACATCAGCAACTGCGACGATGCGTGCCTCTATCGGTATGTCATCGCCGCTTTTCCCGAACGGGTAGCCTGTTCCGTCATATTTCTCGTGGTGTCCAAGTGCGATGACGGCACCCATCTGCAGAAACTTCGACGGGCTGTCCTTGAGGATCTCGTAGCCGATACGAGTATGATCCTTCATGATCTCGAACTCTTCGGTGGTCAATCTGCCTGGCTTGAGAAGGATCCCGTCCTTGATTCCGATCTTTCCGATATCGTGCATTGGTGCGGCCATCTCGATAACATTCGCCTCCTCCGATGAAAAACCAATGGCCTCGGCAATGATCCTCGAGTATTTCGCCATGCGTATGACGTGATTGCCGGTATCTTCATCACGGTATTCACCGGCTTTCGCCAGCCGGATGAGGGTCTCGCGTTCACGGAGCCTGATTTCACTGGTGGCCTCGGCAACACGGCGCTCCAGCCACCGTGATCGATCGCGTATGATTTTGTACTGCTGGTGCTGCGTCAGGAGGTTGCGGCACCGCGCCCGGCATTCGTGGTGGTCGACCGGCTTCATGAGGAAATCCGTTGCGCCGGCACCAAGCGCCTCATAGCGTATGTTCTTGTCCTCAATCGAGGTCACCATGATGATCGGTATGTGCTCGCAGGCGTTGTAACTGCGGAATTTCTGTATGAATTCGACCCCGTTCATCTCCGGCATCTTGTAGTCCGTGAGTATCAGGTCGACAGGGTTCCTGACGCACCAGTTGAGGCCTTCCACCGGGTTCGCGAATGCTTGAACGTCAAACTCCCCGTCCATTGAACTGATAAGCTGCACCAGTACCTGGCGGCTGGTCAGCTGGTCGTCAACAATTACGATCGTTGTCATGAAGGCTCTCTTTTCTCTATGCCCGTCCATGCGCTGACTGGCGTGATATTCCGTCTTTTATTTCACCAGTCGGGCAGTAGAAACTGCGTAACCCACTGAAATAAATAGACAAAATTAGTATTTCGCATGCACCAGTATGTATCGGCAATGTGTTGAAAAAGTTGAGGAATTTGCGTGGCTTAGCAGGTTCCGCGGATGTGCCGAATTCCTGTGTGCAGCTGGAAGAGCGCCTGTTAACCGGCGCTGTTGTCCGGCCGGCGGGTTTCTTGCGAGTCCGGCGCCGGTCTGTACAATACCGGCACTTTTCAATCGAGGTGGGTTATGACTTCACAGGACAGTGACAAGATGCGTGCACCATCGTTTTTTAACGTGCTGGGCAGCGTGCTGGCCAGCATGTTCGGTGTGCAGAGCAACCGCAAGCGTGAGCAGGATTTCACGCACGGCAAGCCGTCCCACTATGTCATGGTCGGGCTGCTGGTCACCATTGTGTTTGTGCTGGTGGTGTGGGCTGTAGTGCAGGTGGTAATGAAGCTGGCGGGCGTCTAGATATCGATTGCGTGGCCTGTCTGGCGCCTACAGGGCCAGTATCCTGCGCTGCTGTTCCTGCAGGCTGGCGATAGCGCTCTGCAGCTCGCTGGCACGCGTCCGCTCCTTGTCCACAACCGCCGCGGGTGCCTTGTCGACAAAGCTCGCATTGGCCAGTTTTTTCTCGCAACGCTCCAGCTCGCCGGTTTTCCTTTCCAGTTCCTTCGACAGCCGGATGTTCTCGGCCTGCTTGTCGATCAGACCGGCCAGCGGTATCAGCAGCTTCATGTCTCCCACCAGTGCCGTGGCCGACTCCGGTGCGGAGTCCTTTGTTTCAAGCCAGGTGACATCCTCGATGCGGCCGACGCTTTCCAGGTAAGGGCGATTGCGCTGCAGGCGATCCCGGTCCGTGTCCGACCCGTTCTGCACCAGTACGGGCAGGGGTTTCCGGGGGTCGATGTTCATGCCGCTGCGTATCTTGCGCACGCCGACAATGAAAGTCCTGACCCAGTCGATCTCGCTGCTGGCATCCTCGTCAACCATGCCGGCATCCGGGGCAGGGTAGGGTTGCTGCATGATGGTGTTGCCGCTGACGCCGGCCAGTGGCGCCATGCGCTGCCAGATCTCCTCGGTAATGAAGGGGATGATGGGATGCGCCAGTCTCAGCAGCGTTTCCATGACCGTGACCAGGGTGCGGCGCGTGCCGCGCCGTGCCGCGTCGCTGCTGCTCTCGTCGGTCAGCACCGACTTCGACAGCTCCAGGTACCAGTCGCAGTACTCGTCCCAGGTGAAGGCGTAGATTGCCTGTGCCGCCAGGTCGAAGCGGTAGCTGCCGGTCGAGTCGATGACCGTCTGTACGGTCTCCTGCAGCCTGGAGATGATCCAGCGGTCAGCGGCATTCAGTTCGACCACATCACCCTGCTGGCCGCAATCCTTGCCCTCGGTATTCATCAGTACGTAGCGTGCGGCATTCCACAGCTTGTTGCAGAAGTTGCGGTAGCCCTCGATACGCCCCAGGTCGAAATTGATATCACGGCCGGTCGAGGCCAGCGCCGCAAAGGTGAAGCGCAGCGCGTCGGTGCCGAACGCGGGTATGCCGTCCGGGAAGTCCTTGCGGGTCTGCTGCTCGATCCGGTCGGCCATCTGCGGTTGCATCAGCCCGGCGCGGCGCTTCTGCACCAGTGTCTCCAGGCCGATGCCGTCGATCAGGTCGATCGGGTCCAGGACGTTGCCCTTGGACTTTGACATCTTCTGGCCGTGGGCATCACGCACCAGGCCATGGATATAGACCTCGTGGAAGGGCACGGCATCCATGAACTTGAGCCCCATCATGATCATGCGCGCGACCCAGAAAAAGATGATGTCGAAACCGGTCACCAGCACGCTGGTCGGGTAGAAGGTCTTCAGGGCATCGGTCTGATCCGGCCAGCCGAGCGTGCTGAACGGCCACAGGGCGGACGAGAACCAGGTGTCGAGCACGTCCTCGTCCTGGCTGAGAACGATGTCATCTCCCAGGCCATGTTTTTCACGCGCCTCGGCCTCGCTACGCCCGACGTACACGTTGCCATCGCGGTCATACCAGGCCGGGATGCGGTGGCCCCACCAGATCTGCCGCGAGATACACCAGTCCTGGATATTGCGCATCCACTCGAAATAGGTGTTTTTCCAGTTGTCAGGAATAAAGCGGATGTCACCGTCCTCGACCGCCCTGATCGCCGGTTCCGCCAGCGGGCCGATTTTCACGAACCACTGATCCGTCAGGTAGGGTTCGACCACGGTGCCGGAGCGATCGCCGCGTGGCACCATCAGCCTGTGGTCCTCGATTTTCTCCAGCAGGCCGAGTGCCTTGAGGTCATCAACGATCTGCCGGCGTGCGGCATAACGGTCCATGCCGCGGTAAGGCTCCGGCGCCTCGTCGTTGATACAGGCGTCAATCGTCAGGACATTGATCATCGGCAGATCGTGGCGCTTGCCGATTTCATAGTCGTTGAAGTCGTGGGCCGGCGTGATTTTCACGCAGCCGGTGCCGAACTCGGGATCGACATAGTCATCCGCGATAATGGGTATTTCCCGTCTGGTCAGTGGCAGGGTCACGGTCTTGCCGACCAGCGAGGTGTAGCGCTCGTCCCCGGGGTGCGCCTGGTTTCCGGGCGGGTGGTGGCGACCACCAGCTGCCCGCTGCCGTCACTGAGCGGGTAGCGCATATGCCAGAGATGCCCGGCTTCCTCCTCGGAAACGACCTCGAGGTCGGAGACGGCCGTGTGCAGGATCGGGTCCCAGTTCACCAGCCGTTTGCCGCGGTAGATCAGGCCTTCCTCGTGCAGCCGGACAAAGGTCTCGCGCACGGCCTCTGACAGGCCGGTATCCATGGTGAACCGCTCGCGGCTCCAGTCGACGGACGATCCCATGCGACGCAGCTGCCGGGTGATGGTGCCGCCGGACTCGTGTTTCCATTCCCAGATCCGTTCGATGAAGGCGTCGCGGCCGAGGTCGTGGCGGGTCTTGTCGTCGCTGATGAGCTGGCGCTCCACCACCATCTGCGTGGCAATGCCGGCATGGTCAGTCCCGGGCTGCCACAGGGTGTTGTCGCCACGCATGCGGTGGTAGCGGGTCAGGGCGTCCATCAGGGTGTCCTGGAAGGCGTGGCCCATGTGCAGGCTGCCCGTGACATTGGGCGGCGGGATCATGATGCAGTAGGGCTCGCCGTGGCCGGTGGGCGCGAAATAGCCGGCCTGTTCCCAGCTCTCGTACCAGCGCTGTTCGATGCTGTGCGGGTTGTAGGTCTTGTCCATCCGGAAAATTGCCTGAAATTCAGTGGCCACGACTGGCCGGGGCGGGAATTATAGCGCAGCGTGCAGCGGGTTTTGTGCCGCCGTGGTCAGTTATTGCTCACGACGCCGATTTGCCTGAGCTGGCCTGAGATGATTGCCGGCAGCGCGACCTCGAGTTGCTGGCGGATGGCTTCGCCGGAGAGACTGCTGTCATCCATGGCCTCGGTGATGGCCTGCTCGATGGCGGGACGCAGTAACTGTTCCAGCTGTTTGCGGACCTGCCGGGTCACGCTGGTGGAGATTTCATCGAGTTGCTGGCGGAAGGACTTGCTGGTGAGGATGGTCTGTATCACGTCTTCCACCGACATGGCGACCAGCCGGTTGTCGGGCAGTTCCCCGGGTTCGACCTCGGGTGGCACGACGTCTGTCAGGACGGGTACGCCGTCGTCATCAACCAGCAGTTCGTGTGTCTCTGTCATGTCTTAAGCGATGTCATGCGTGTTCAGTGTATAGCCGCGGTCCTTGTAAAACAGGTAGCGTTCGCGGGCGCTGGCGCGCTGTGCCTCATTGCCATCGACCAGTTCGGCAACCCGGTCGAAGCGGCCGAACCAGGTCGGCACCCTGGTCGAAAGGTTGACCAGCACATCGCTGCAGGACTGCGGCTCCGCGCCATGTCCGAGCAGGATCGGCTCGGGCGCATCGGCACTGCCATCGAAGACGGCGTGCGGCAGGAAGCTGCCGTCGCGAAACACCCACAGCATGTCGTCCAGCTGGCGCAGTTGTTCGTCCGTGTCGACATTGATGAAAACCCGGTGCCCCTGCCTGAAGGCCTTTTCCGTAAGGCGGCAGGCAAACAGTGGGCGTGCCGCATGGTCATCCTTTTTCAGTATGTAGAAATCGACGCGCGTCATGATCCGGCCCGGCTCAGGCCTTGCAGCGGTCCAGCAGGAACTGTGTCAGCAGGGACACCGGCCGGCCGGTGGCGCCCTTTTCCTTGCCCTGTTTCCAGGCGACACCGGCGATATCGAGGTGTGCCCAGTGGTAGTCCCCGGTGAAGCGCGACAGGAAGCAGGCCGCGGTGATGGTGCCGGCCTCGCGGCCGCCGACGTTCGCCATGTCGGCAAAGTTACTGTCGATCTGCGGCTGGTAGTCATCCCACAGCGGCAGCCTCCAGGCGCGGTCCGCGGCGTAGTTGCCGGCAGCGAGCAGCGCCTCGGCCAGCGCATCGTCGTTGCCCAGCAGGCCGGCGGCATGTCCCCCCAGGGCGATGACGCAGGCACCCGTCAGGGTGGCGATGTCCACCACGACCGCGGGCTTGAACCTGCCGCAGTAGGTGAGTGCGTCACACAGGATCAGGCGGCCCTCGGCGTCGGTGTTCAGGACCTCGATGGTCTGGCCGGACATGCTGGTGACAATGTCACCGGGCTTGCTGGCATTGCCGTCGGGCAGGTTCTCCGTCGACGGGATCACACCGACCACATTCAGCGGCAGGTCCATTTCGGCACAGGCCTGCATGGCGCCCAGCACGCTGGCGGCGCCGCACATGTCGAACTTCATCTCGTCCATTGCCGGCGAGGGCTTGATGGAGATGCCGCCGGAGTCGAAGGTGACGCCCTTGCCGACCAGCACGACCGGCTTGTCACTCCTGTTGCCGCCGCTGTATTCCAGCGTGATCAGCCTGGCCGGCTCGCGGCTGCCGCGCGACACGGAGAGCAGGGATCCCATGCCCAGTTTTTCCATGGCGGCTTCATTGAGTACGCTGACTTTCAGCTTCTTGTGCGCCTTGCCCAGTTCACGGGCCTGGTCGGCAAGGTAGGAGGGGGTACAGATGTTGCCGGGCAGGTTGCCAAGCCTGCGGGCCAGTTCCACGCCGCCGGCGATGGCGCTGCCGTCGCTGATCGCCCTGTGTGCCGTGTCGGCATCCGCAGTGTTGACGGCCAGCCGGCGCAGCTGCCGGGGTGTCTTGTCCTTCTTGCTCTTCAGGTCATCGGACCTGAACAGGGCGGCGACGCTGGTCTCCACCATCTGGCGCACCTTCCAGTAGAGGTCGCGGTCGATCACTTCGAGCTCGGCAAGGTAGCTGGTCGCGTCCGAGGCGCCGGAGCTGTTGACCATGCAGGCGGCAGCCGCGACGGCATCGCGGTAGCGCTGTTCGCTGAATTCCTTTTCCTTGCCGCAGCCAACCAGCAGCACGCGCTCGCAATGTGCGCCGCGCGGGTAATGCACCAGCAGTGTCTGGCCGCACTCGCCGTTCATCTCGCCGTCTTTCATCAGCCGGGTCAGCAGGCCGCGGGTGGTCTTGTCGAACTCGCCGGCGGCGCTCGAGAGCCTGCGCTTCTCGAACACCCCGAGGACAACGCAGCCGGCCTTGACTGTGCCGGGTTTCTCGCTCTTGACCGTGAATTTCATGCCGTGCTCCTGTTCGGTGGCGTAACAGTGATTGCAGATAGCGGTTCTTGTGGTACGGTAGCCGCATTCCTGTCCCTACAAGGCAAGTGAGTGTACTTTAACCCGGCGTGATTTTCATGCCGCCGGCAAGCCCGTACCCATGCTGCGCGTACTCGACCGTTATCTGCTCCGTGAAGTCATTCATGGCTGGCTGGCCATCACGCTGATCCTGTGGTTTGTCCTGATCAGTAACCGGCTGGTGCGCTACCTGGCCGCGGCGGCGGCCGGCGAGTTGCCTGGCGATGTGATCCTGACCCTGCTGGCCGTCAAGACGTTCTGGTTCCTGGTCTACATCATGCCGTTCTCGCTCGCCCTGGGCGTTGTAATGGCGCTTGGCAGGATGTACCGCGACAACGAGATGGCGGTACTGGGCGCCTGCGGGGTCGGCCCGGGGCGCATGTACCAGCCCCTGCTGGCCTTGGGGCTGGTGCTGGCAATACTGCTGGGCTGGATGGCACTGTCGGTCAGCCCCGATGTCTCCGCCTACGGCGCGGGCGTGGAAAAGCGGGCCAAGCAGGCGGCAGATGTCACCCTGCTGATGGCCGGGCGTTTCAACTCCATCCGGGGCGGGCGGATGACGGTCTACTCCGAGCGGCTGTCCAGGGACAAAACCCGCATGGAAAACCTCTTCGTGCATGTCGAGGGGGACCCGAGAAAGGAGAAACCGGCGCAGGTCCTGGTGGCGGACAGCGCCTATCGCATGACCGACCCCGATACCGGGGATGAATACATGGTGTTTGTTGACGGCACCCGCTACGAGGGTACTCCTGGCGAGGCGGGCTACCGCGTGATGGATTTCCATGAGCAGGGTGTACGCATCGAGATTGAGGAAAAGACCGGCTTCCTGTCGCGTGAAAGCAATGTGCCGACGGCCACGCTGATCGATTCGCCACACACGGTCTACATCGCCGAGTTGCAGTGGCGCCTGTCGGTGCCGATTTCCGTGATGGTTCTGCTGGTGCTGTCGGTGCCGCTGGGCAGTGTGTCACCACGCCAGAGCAAGCACAGCGGCATGGTGATCGCCGTGCTGGTATTCCTTACCTATTACAACCTGCTGGGCACCGCCAGGGCCTGGGTGGAACAGGGTGACATCCCGCCACTGATCGGCCTCTGGTGGGTGCACCTGCTGCCGCTGCTGCTGGCATTCCTGCTGCTGCAGCGGGTCCGGCTGGTCCGGATGCTGAGGCCGGGCCGGTGAAGATCCTGGATCGCTACATCGCCGCCGCGGTCGCCTCCGGCGCCGCCATCGCGCTGCTGCTGATCGTCGGGCTGGAGAGTTTTTTCACCCTCATCAGGGAACTCGACAGTGTCGGGGACGGCGGTTACACCACGGGCAAGATGTTGCAGTATGTACTGCTCGGGCTGCCGCGCAGCATGTACGAGATGTTTCCCGCTGCTGCCCTGATCGGCGGCCTGACCGGCATGGGGGCGCTTGCCGTCAACAGTGAACTGGTGGCGATGCGTGCCGGCGGCCTGTCGGTCTGGCGCATCGTCATGTCTGTGCTGCAGACCGGGGTGCTGCTGCTGGTCGTGATCGTGGCGATTGGCGAGACGGTCGCACCGGTGGCGGAGGAGTATGCGCAGCGCCTGCGTGCCGTGGCGCTGGACAAGCATGTCAGCTTCCTCGGCCGGGACGGCATCTGGGTGCGCGAGGATGAGCGCTACATCTTTATCGAACGCATCATCGACGACAGTCAGCTGGCAAATCTCAAGGTATTCGAGTTCGACGACGGGCGCCGGCTGGTCAGGGCGACCAGTGCCGACACTGCCACGCACCTCGATGGTAGCTGGAATCTACAGAACGTCGAGCAGTCGCAGTTCAGCGAGGGCGCCGTGAGCATTCGCCACGAGGCAGACATGAGCTGGCCATCCCTGATAACGCCGTCACTGCTCGATATTGTCGTGCTCAAGCCGGAGAACATGTCGGTGCTGAACATCCGCCAGTTCATTCGTTACCTGGAGGACAACGGGCTTGACCCGATACAGTACCGCTATGCTTACTGGAGCCGTGCTGTTCATCGCGGTGCCCCTGGTGTTCGGCTCGCTGCGTTCCACGGGCACGGGGCAGCGGATCTTTGTCGGCATCCTGCTGGGCTTCGGCTTTTACCTGCTGAACCGCATGGCTGGACAAATGGGGCAGGTCTATGAGCTCAATCCGCTGCTGGCGAGCTTCACGCCGGGCGTCGTTGTGCTGGTCATCGGCTTCGTTATGGTTCGCCGGCTCTAGCGCCGCCGACAGGCTGCCGGGCGTGCTTCTCCCGGCCTGCAATACAACGCCATGTTCTGTTGGTTTTTCCACAGCCGCGACGAGGATCGAAACCATCGCGAATAAATTCGCTCCTACCAATGTCTGACGCCCGGCCCCATCGCAGGAGCGGTTTCAGCCGCGATGGGTATCAAACCTGTCGCGAATAAATTCGCTCCTGCAGCAGGTCCATGGAAT
>WOR8_10001546_pt1 | contig 27564 bp, 23 predicted proteins | sample DeeMarSeWOR38_10_FD_19890 | JGI IMG/M metagenome (IMG submission 19890) | reverse complement strand
CATCCGGGGCAATTGCTATTCTTTGCAGCCTCCCCGGCCAGTACACTGAAGCTAATGCCTGACGGAAATTTGACTCGGAAAAGAATTCATCCGTCTGTTCAAGGTACCAGCGGGCGCAGAGGTAAGCGAGGGCAGCATTTTCCACCTGATGTGCCCCGGTTAACGAAAGCCGGATATCCGGAAATATTTCATTTCTCTTTTTATCAAGCAGATTAAACCCTGTCCATTCGTTTTCGACAATGATATCTTTTACTTCGGCCGCATCGCTGGCAATGATAAAACCTTCCCGCCTTTGCTGATAAGATTTTAATATTTCAGCCACTTCTGGCCTTTGCCGGGCGGTAAATACAGTAGCCCCGTCTTTAATGATAGCTGCTTTTTCACGCGCAATTCCGGCAAAATCTCTGCCCAGTTGTTTTTCATGATCCCGGTCGATCGGTGTCAATACTACCGCCTTTGGTTTAAGGATATTTGTCGAATCCAATCTTCCCCCCAAACCGGTTTCAATTACTCCAAGATCAACCTGTTCATCGGCAAAATACTTGAATGCCATGGCGGTGGTTGCATCAAAAAAAGTGGCCTTTAGTTTGAACACCAATTTTCGGATATTTTTCCAGGTATTGAAGATATCCTTATCATCAATGAACTGATCATTTATTCTTATGCGCTCGTTGAATTTTACCAGATGCGGGGATGTGTAGAGACCTACTCTGAGACCATGATGACTCAGAATTTTCTGTATCACCGCAGCAGTTGATCCCTTTCCATTGGTTCCGGCGATATGAATGCTCGGAAATTTGTCCTGTGGGTGATTTAAAAATCTACATAATTTACTTATGTTATCCAGGCCCATTTTAATTGAAAAGCGCTGCAAATCATACAGCTCCTGTATGGCCTTGTCCGGATTTAACGCGGATGTCCTGTTCAGAAGATTTTCCCTAATATAAATCCAATAATGATACCTACGAGCAATACAACGGTTAAAACACGATAATTTATGACTTCCTTTGAATAACCCCGTCTGATAGCAATGATTGAGACAAAGTACCCCAGGGCATTTATCAGCCAGAAAAGAGGCAGCGCAAGAATTTTGGCTACCAGCGGTCCGACTAACGGTATCAGACTGATAATTCCGATCAATCCGGTGAAGGCCTGGGTAATGATTCCGAATATAACTACGATGCCCCCGATCACCGTTTTGTCAATATTAAAATGCAGGGCGACGATCACAAACAGAATAATAATACCCCAGATCAGGATTATGCGCCAGAAGGCGACAAAAAAATCCTTCACCGTAATATGCATTGAGAGTTTGGGCGGAGAATTTTTTTTCATTTAATTTGGTAAGACTAACTGATAATTTGCTCGGTCACCATACCGAATCTGCGTTCACGCTTTAGATAGTTCTGAATGGCATCCAGCAAATCATTTTTCCCGAAATCAGGCCAGAGTGTTTTGGTCACAAAGATTTCTGAGTAAGCGATCTGCCAGAGGAGAAAGTTGCTGATACGAAATTCGCCGCTTGTTCGGATAATCAAATCGGGATCGGGAAGTTTCGCGGTCTGTAAATGTTTACTTATAGTTGCTTCATCAATATTACTCGACGATAGCTCACCCTTTTGAACTTTTTGGGCAATATCCTTTACCGCACGTGTAATCTCATCCCGGCTTCCATAACTGAGTGCGAGATTGAGTATCAGACCGGTGTTTTTAGCGGTGTTCTTTTTTGCATTCCGCAGACTTCTGCGCGTTTTTTCAGGCAAGAGATGAATATTTCCGATACACATGATACGGACATTCTTTTCCGTCAGTTCCTCAATCTCCTGATTAAGCGTATTGAGCAATAAATTCATGAGAGCAGATACTTCAATGGGAGGACGTTTCCAATTTTCTTGTGAAAACGTATAAAGGGTCAGGACTTTGATACCGAGTTCACCACAGGCTTCCACAACCCGACGCACCGATTCGATCCCGGCATTATGACCGGCAAGACGCGGCAATCCGCGCTTTTTTGCCCAGCGTCCGTTACCATCCATGATAATTCCGATATGTTGCGGAAGATTCGGGTGGTTTTTCAGATTTTCAAATAGCTCGGTCATTAGGGATATCAGGACTATATTAAGCTAATAATTTAATTTTAATAATTTTAAAATCAAGAAAAAAGACCCTGTGCGTTGCGGCCCCGCATTTATTGCTATAAAATGTTACTTTATTTAAATTCAGTGTTTATCAAAAACAGTTTCACACAATATATGTATACACACAATATCAGAAATTTTTGTATCATCGCACATATCGATCATGGCAAATCAACTCTGGCCGATCGCATGCTGGAAATTACCAAAACGGTTTCCGGGCGTGATCTGGTCGATCAGGTACTGGATAGTATGGAGCTAGAACGTGAACGTGGTATCACCATTAAATCGCATGCCATTCAGATGCACTATCAAGATAAACAGGGGCAAACTTATACTTTCAATCTTATCGACACCCCCGGTCACGTCGATTTTTCCTTTGAAGTATCGCGTAGTCTTGCCGCCTGCGAAGGGGCGTTGCTGGTGGTCGATGCGGCGCAGGGTATCGAAGCACAGACCCTCAGTAATCTTTATCTTGCCATTGAAAATGACCTGCATGTAATCCCGGTAATCAATAAGATCGATCTGCCGGGTGCACAAATAGAAGCGGTTAAACATCAGATCATGCAGGTTATCGGTTGCAAGGAAGACGATATACTTCTGGTCAGCGCCAAAACCGGTTCGGGGGTGGATCAAGCACTTGAAGCCATCGTGCGGGATATCCCCCCACCAAAAGGATCACCTGACAATGCCGGCCAGGCGTTGATCTTTGATTCGGTTTATGATCCTTATCGTGGTGTGATTACCTTTATTCGTATTTTCGAAGGTACATTCAAAACCGGCGATCGGATAAAATTTTTCCAGTCTCGGCGTCAGTTTGAAGTTGATGAGATCGGTGTGTTAAGACTCAACCGTGAACCGGTTGATTTATTGCGTGCCGGTGAAGTGGGTTATTTAATTTCCGGAGCAAAAGATGTACATGAAACCAAAGTTGGCGATACGATAACATCGGTTAAAAACCCGGCAGAATTTCCGGTACGCAAATATAAGGAAATTCATCCGATGGTTTTCAGCGGAATTTATCCCGTTAATAGTGATGATTTTGAACAATTGAGAGAGTCACTCGATAAACTTTACCTGAATGACAGTTCACTGGTATTTGAGCCTGAAACTTCCAAGGCACTGGGATTTGGATTCCGCTGTGGATTTCTCGGACTACTGCACATGGAAATCGTCCAGGAAAGGCTTGAGCGGGAGTATAGGGTAAGCATTATCAATACAGTTCCCAACGTGGTATATCGGATTCACACCACCAACGGTGAAGTTGTAGAAATCGATAATCCGACAAAATTGCCTCCACCGAATAAATATATGATGATTGAGGAGCCCTTTATCAAGGCACAGATCATATCGCCGGCGGAGTATATAGGAAATGTTATGCGTCTTGCCCGAGATCGACGCGGAATTTTCATCAATACCACCTATCTAGATCAAAATCGGGTGGATATGACTTTCAAGTATCCTCTGGCGGAGGTGATTTTTGACTTTTTTGACAAACTCAAGTCAACCTCCCGGGGATATGCTTCACTGGATTATGAATTTGACGGTTATCAAAAATCCGATCTGGTAAAACTCGATATTCTGATCAATGAAGAACCGGTCGATGCCCTTTCCACGATTGTGCATCGGGATAAAGCTTTTGATTGGGGAAGCAAACTATGCCGGCGCCTAAAAGACCTTATTCCCCGGCAGATGTATGAGGTCGCCATCCAGGCCGCGATCGGGAGCAAGGTTATTGCCCGAACAAACGTTAAGGCACTGCGTAAAAATGTACTGGCAAAATGCTACGGTGGTGATATAACCCGCAAACGTAAATTACTGGAAAAACAGCGTGCCGGGAAAAAGCGAATGAAACAGATTGGTAGTATTGAAATACCACAGGAAGCATTCCTTGCTGTCCTATCGATGGAAAATATAGATTAAGTGGAACATTTCCCGTTTGAACCTCGTTACAGCCAATACTGGAGGAATTTTGGAAAAATCAAACATCCCGACTGAACGCAAATCACGCGATTTCATTGAAGGTCTGCTGGTTGCTCTGATCGCCGCCCTGATCATACGACAGTTCATTGTACAAGCTTACCGGATTCCAACCTCTTCCATGGAAGACACACTGCTGGTAGGTGATTTCTTACTGGTAAATAAATATGTCTATGGAATGCGCACACCGGATTGGATTGGAATTCCTTACACAGATATTGGTTTTTCAATACCATGGGTCCGTATCCCGGGATTTAAAACACCAAAGCAAAATGATGTGGTCATATTCAAATATCCGTTGGATCAGAGTCTCGATTACATTAAACGCTGTATTGCCGTTGGGCGTCAAACCCTGGAAATAAAAGACAAGCTTGTCTATGTTGATGGCAAACGTTTTCCCGATGCACAGAAAACAAAATTCGCGGATCGAAATCTGATCATCGGCCGGAACCAGGGACGCTTTAATTTCCCAACCTTTGATAACAATCGTTATGGCAGCCGTGATAATTTCGGTCCACTGGAGGTCCCTGAGAACAAATACTTCATGATGGGCGATAACCGTGACCGCAGCTCTGACAGCAGGGTCTGGGGATTCGTTGATTTTGATCATATTGTTGGCGAGGCTCTGATCATATATCTTTCATGGGATAGCAATGATGATTTTAAGTTTGCCGATCTGTTTCTTTTTTTCCGAAAAATTCGTTTTGAGCGGATTGCTGATGTTATCCGATAACTTCAATGGGAAAAAAAACTAGACCGGGTCTTTACCTGCACATACCTTTCTGTCAGTCCAAATGCGGCTATTGTGATTTTTATTCGGTTACCGATCTTTCAATGCGTTCAGATTTTTTACGCGCGTTAAAGAACGAAATAATGCTGCATTCGGAATTGGCCGGCAGCGATACGTTGTTCGACACGATTTATCTGGGCGGGGGAACACCTTCCCTGCTGGAACCCACCCAGGTGGAAGATATCCTGAGACAACTTAATGACTGTTTTGACATTGATCCCGGAGCAGAAATAACCATCGAGGTCAATCCGGGTACAGCGAATCAGGAAAAGCTGGATGCCTTCAGCCTGGCGGGAGTCAACCGGTTAAGCATCGGTGTCCAGAGTTTTAATGACCATCTCCTCAGACAACTGCAGCGACTCCATACCGCAGAGCAAGCCCGGGAAGCAATTATTGCCGGCCGAAAAGCCGGTTTCAAAAATATCAGTCTGGACTTTATTTATGGGGTTCCCGGCCAATCCAGGCTTGAGTGGCAAAATACACTCAGAACTGCAATTGGATTTGAGCCGGAACATATTTCCGCCTATAGTCTGATCATTGAACCAGATACACCTTTTTACTGGCTGAAACAAAATGGTCACCTGCAGGTATCGAATGAGGACCTGATCGCCGATTATTTCAGTGATACCCGTGAAATTCTGTGCCAGAATACGTATTTGCATTACGAAATATCCAATTATGCCCGATCAGATTTATTGATATCACGTCATAATGCAAAATACTGGGATCACACACCATATATCGGATTCGGCCCGGCAGCTCACTCTTTCTGGCAAAACCGGAGATGGGGTAATCACCGATCACTGGAGGCCTATATAAAAAGCTTATTGTCACATAAACCAGCTTCTGCTTTTAACGAAAAACTTGAATTATCCGATTTGGTTGCTGAACATATCCTGCTGGCTTTACGCACCAGTAAAGGTATAAATATCTCTGAATTCAACAAAAAATATAATATCAATTTTCTGAATAAATTCGGTTCTGCGGTCAGGCGTATGATCAATTCCAAGCACGCGATACTATCGGAAGATTCCTTTGTTCTGACCGAGAAAGGGATGCTTATTTGTGATGAACTCACGCTTCAATTTGCATTATAAAAATGTCACCAGCATTCTAATCATTTATTTATTATTGACCATCCTGCCTCAAGCAGCAGGTGCACAGATGTTAAATCCCCGTTTCAGGCTTGCCCAGAGTTTGCTAAAGAACCATGAGTATACTGAAGCGCTGACAATTTTTAAAGAACTATATCGACAGGATCCCAAAAATGTGGTTTATATCAGGGGTTTACAGGAATGCCTACAGGAATCTCAGAAATATGATGAATTGATCCTGCTTCTTACCGACGTTACCCATCAATATCCGGAGGATTACAGCTGGCAGATTGATCTTGCCGAAGCCTATTATCTGAATGATGATCACATTAAGGCGAATGAGATCTGGTTCGACGTTGTTGAATATCAACCAAAAAATATTGCTCTTTACCGCAAGATCGCCAGTTCAATGATCAATCAAAGACTTTTCGATCAGGCGATCAATGTTTATAAGCTCGCACAACAAAATATTTCCGGTCAGGAAAATTTACATATTGAGATCGCTAATCTTTATAAATTACAGCTTTCATATGGCAAGGCTACCAAACATTTATTGGAATTTTATCTCTATAATCCCACTCAAATCTCTTATGTGCAAAACCAGATTCTCGCTATGACCGATCAGGCGGAAAAGGTGACAGAAATCCTGGAGGCCGTTGAAGAGCAAGAGCGCCGATTTCCGGATCAAAAAAATCTTGCCGAAATTAAAGCAGGTATTTATATAAAACTGCAAAAATATGATCTTGCCCTTAAAAGCTACCGGGAGCTGGAAGATACAAAATCCGGCGGTGCCTTTTTAAATCGTTTCGCGCTTTCCGCCCGTAATAACGGTGCTTATAAGGAAGCCCTTGATGCATATCAAATCATCCTTGGTATGCACTTATCCAATCTTAGTCCTTCCCAGATATATTATGATATGGCGCATTGTTACAGAAAACTGGCTGATTCTGAGAATTCAGAATATCTCGGATATGCGATCGCTATCTACGATAGTCTGGTAAATTCCAATACAGCGGGTCTGATCAGACAGGCAAGTCTGGAAAATCTAGGTGACATCTACTATGAGACCTATTTTGACCTGGATCGGGCACAGGAGTACTATAACGAATATCTGAATCAGACCCCCCGAAATAAAGAGCGGGACCGGGTGGTTGTGAAGCTTGGCGATGTTTATAGGGCTAAGAATAACCTGGAATTGGCGCAAAAAACATACCAACAGGCTACCCGGAAGGAATATGTGGATATTTCCCAATACAAGCAGGCTGAATTGATATATTTTACCGGGTATTTTGACCGTGCGGAAGCCGAGTTTGAAAAATTATTGCGGAATATTGGTTCAAATCATCCGCTGACAAATAACATCCTTACCTATCTCACAGATATACGTGCTTTTAAGCATGATTCCCTTGTACTGGCCGGTTTTGCGCAGGCTCAACTTCTGCAAATACGAGGTAAGAAATCCGAAAGCGCCAACATATTCAGTCAGCTGGTTTACGATAAAACGATATTGAAATACCGGGCGCTTACCTCAGGAGTCGAGGACCTGTTGGATCTCGGGCGCTTTGATGAAGCCAGGCGGCTGCTGTCTTTTTTTCAGGAAAATTGGCCGGAGGATATACATATAGATGTGGTCTATTACCTGCATGCCGTCACCGCTGAAAAAATGAATGAAAATCAAACTGCTCTTCAGTTCTATCAACGCATCCTTACCCATTATCCCAACAGTTTATACATTGAAGAAGCCCGCACACATGCAAGACGGCTTGATCAATTAATTAAGAAGGAACAGAGTTGAAGCGTATTACTTGCTTGTATTTAATTTTTCTTGCTGCAGTAAATTTATCTGCCCAGTATATATTAATCCCGATGGATCTGAAACAGACTGATCATTTGAAAGCCTACGGAGTAGCCTATATGGTGTTAACAACCGATACACGTGTGGATTGGTTATTGAACTACCGGGGCGGATCATTTTTATTTGCCCATTCCTCAAGCATTGAACGGGAATGCCAACTGCGGGGTGTTAAGTTTGAGCTGATCGGGGCTGCGGATGTTAATTCAATCTATACCGTGATAGAAGAAAATAATATGGAACGTATCATATTAGAGAAAGCTCCTAAAATTGCTGTATATACACCACCCAATGCGCAACCATGGGATGACGCCGTGACGCTCGTTCTGGATTATGCCGAGATTCCATTTGATAAGATTTACGATCGTGAAGTTATTTCGGGCGCCCTTGAAAAATACGATTGGCTGCATTTGCATCATGAGGATTTTACCGGACAATACGGTAAGTTTTGGGGTAGTTTCAAGAACAGCTCCTGGTATATCAGCCAGCAGCTCCAATATGAAGCCCTCGCCCGCGAATTAGGATTTAAGAAGGTGAGTCAAGAAAAGGGTGCCGTTGCACAGGAAATTAAAAAATATGTCACAGGCGGCGGATTTTTGTTTGCCATGTGCTCGGCAACAGATGCGCTGGACATAGCTCTTGCGGCGGAGGGGGTGGATATTTGTGATGTCCCCTTTGACTATGATCCACCCGAACCGGGATATCAGGAAACACTGGATTATTCGGCAACGCTCGCTTTTACCGATTTCAGGCTTTATACAAACCCCTCGATATATGAGTTCAGTGATATTGATACGCCACCCAGCCACCAGCCGCGTCTGCGGGATGCTGAGACCGATTATTTCAGCCTCTTTGAGTTTTCTGCCAAGTACGATCCTGTGCCGACGATGCTTACCCAAAATCACGTCAGTATAATTCGCGGATTTATGGGGCAGACAACCATGTTCCGTGAAGAAAAAATAAAACCTTCTGTCGTTATCATGGGGAAAATTGAAGGATCCAATGAAGTAAAATATATCCATGGCAATCATGATAAAGGAACTTTCACATTTTACGGCGGGCATGATCCGGAAGATTACACCCACCAGGTAGGTGATCCGCCGACCGACTTGTCGCTTCATAAAAATTCGCCCGGATACCGCTTAATTCTGAACAATATTCTTTTTCCGGCCGCCAAGAAGAAAAAACTCAAGACATGAGGAATTTGATATGGAAAGATTTCAAATCAGTACGCCTGAGCAGACCGTTATGATTAATATTACGGCCCGTGTGCAGGGGATCATAGATGAAAAGGGATATAAAAATGGCTTCTGCCAGGTTTTTATCCCCCACACAACAGCCGCGGTAACCATCAATGAGAATGCAGATCCGGATGTGAAACATGACATTATCACCGAGATCAACAAAGTTATCCCCTTTAATGACGGTTATCATCACATTGAAGGGAATTCGGCAGCGCATATCAAGACGTCCCTTTTGGGGAGTTCTGAACTGATTCCAGTAGATCAAGGCCGCCTGAAATTGGGTACCTGGCAGGGGATATTTTTCTGTGAATTCGATGGGCCCAGGCGACGTGAAGTATGGGTACAATTTCTCGGCGTCTAATAAAAACTTGTAAAAAAACCAAGTTAAACCTAAATTTGGCAGGTATTTTGAACGGAGATAAGAAACATGCTTGAGACCGTAGTTGATGTTCTGATCAAAAAGGTGAAAGATCAAGTCCTCACCGATAAAAATATGGAGGAAATTCCTCTGGCATATCTGATGACCCGTGATATTCCGGAATCGGTGAAGCACTTTTTCGATCAAGAAGTAGAACTTTGGATTAGGGAAGAAGAGGAAAAATTCACCTCAAGTGACCGTTTTGATTATGATATGCCGGAAGTACGCATGCTGATCGATCAGATTTTTGACTTTCTAAAACAGAATGCCAGATTCCATATAAACAAATTTAATCATCTGTTAGAGCGTGCAGTAAAACTTGAAACGAATTATCTGATCGCCCCACAACGTACGCTCAGTCAATTTATATTTAAGGATAATCCCGTTGTTTCCACTATCGAAGTATACGATACCCTGAAATATTTTTTCCGTTACCAATACTATAAAGACGCGATTTCAGATTATTTTAACACCAAATATCTACACCAGATATCGCAGGATCAATTTACCGAACTGATTTTAAAAATAGACGAGAATGTCTTTAAAGCAAATACGTATGAGACGACCTTAAAGACTATCAAAACCATTACCAGCTTTTTGAGTGAGGCATCCGAAAGTGATGTTGAAACGCTTGACATCAATGTTCTCATCGCCGTATTCAAGGACCGTAACCTGACCGGTTATCTGAAACTGGTCGAGCAATTACGTGAGCACGAAATCGAAAATATAAATCTGGAAGATCTTGAGTCAATCCTGCAGTCGGAGAGTATCGATTCACTGATCAAACCGGAGGTCAGAGAAGAAGCACCGGTTCCCGTCGGAGAGGAAACACAACTGCGCATACAGCAAATTCAGGACATTGAGGAGAGTAAACCAACGGTCGAGGTGGATTCAATCGAAATCAGTGAAATGGCCGCTCCTGTTACCGAGGAGGAAGAGGAAGAGGAGTACGAAGAGGAGGAGGAAGAAGTGGTCACGGCTGCCGCCAAGCCTGCCGCGAATGTTGCTGACGAGATGGCCAATTTCGTGGCCAGTCAGATTAAATCCGATAAACCGCTTGAGGATATCAACGACCTGATCGTAGGACGTAATCGCAAAAAAATCATAAAAAAATTGTTTAAGAAAAAAGAAGAACAATTCAAGAAATTCGTACAGAGTTTAAATCAGCTTCCGGCGTGGAAAGACGCTTCCGTAATTATTGATGAAGAATTTTATGAACGGGGTATTAATCCCTATTCTAAAGAGGCCATTATGTTTTCCGACATTGTATATCTGCGGTTTTTTCCAAAAGATAAATATGTGGGCGAACATGAAAATTAATCCTCTTTAACCGGAAACATTCAAAAAAGGGAACCTGAGGTTCTCTTTTTTTATGTCCAATACCGGAATTCAAGACCACCATTGATTGATTATCATTTACATACCCGTCTGTGCAAACATGCCGTCGGTAATGTCGATGAGTATGTTATAAGCGCCATTGATGCAGGACTCAAAGAAATTGCCTTCACCGATCATATACCTCTGCCTGATAATTTTGATATTGCCCACCGGATGGCCCTCTTTGAAATGGACAAGTATCAGGAATGGATTCTCAAAGCACAGGAAAAATTTCCTGAGATTAAAATCTTATTCGGCATTGAGGCGGATTATTACCAGGGATTTGAAACTTTTTTGTCTGACTTTCTGGCCAACTTCGATTTCGATCTGGTAATAATGTCAGTTCATTTCATCGCGTCATGGTTTCCGGGCAACTGGGTCTTTGATTATGATTTCCCTGAAAAAGAAAAATCCGAAATTTTCACAGAATACATTGACACCCTGATTGCCGGTATAGAAACCGGAATATTTGATGTTGTCGGCCATGCAGATATTATCAAGAGGCCCGGCGAGAGTATATTTTCCGTAACGCCGGAAAAGGTAAGTCAATTAATCGGCGCGGCCAAAAAGCAGAATATGGCTATTGAGTTTAATACATCCAGCTTCCGTAAACAGGCAGGAATTAGTTATCCCGATCCGGATTGGATACCTTTGATCACCGAGCACAATATTCCGATCACTCTCGGTTCCGATGCACACGCGCCGGAACAGATCGCTTTAAATTTTGATCGTGTTCTGCGAATGCTAAAACAGGCAGGTATTTCACGGCTGGCAAGATACCGTAAAAGAAACAGAAGTGATATACCCCTGCAAATAGATTACTGAGCGAGGGATAAAATAAAACGTTTGATATCAGGCATAAATCACAATATAAAAGAGATTCTGGAGCTTTCTCACACTGTAGCCGTGGTGGGTCTTTCCGATTCACCGACAAAACCCAGTCATCAGGTCGCCCGTTACCTCCAACAGGCAGGTTATCGTATCATTCCAGTCAATCCCAAATATGATGAAATACTTGGTGAACGCTGTTACGCTGACTTAAAGTCAATACCGATACAGATCGATATTGTGAATATTTTTCGTAATCCGGCCGTGATTGTACCCATAGTTGAACAGGCGATTACTTTGCATCCGAGGGCAATATGGCTGCAGCTTGGTGTGATCAATGAAACAGCCGCACAATCAGCCCTGGACCAAGGTATCCCGGTAATCATGGATCGTTGTATCAAGATTGAACATATGCACTACTTTTAATCGGCTTTGGCTAGTGGTGTATGAAACGCAACAGAAATTTCCCCGCCATCCAGATTGAATATATTGCCCGTAGCCCATTGTTCATCTGCGGTTGCCTGAGCTGTAATAAATCTGGCGATATCACTCGGCTGGGTGAGACGCTTAAAGGGGATTTGACTCAAAGCCAGGTCGATCATTGTTTCATGCCCGGGAATTTTACGCAACGCTGGTGTGAATGTAACACCTGCCCGGATGCTGTTGGCGGTAATACCGAAGGGTGCCAGCTCAAGTGCCAGCTGACGTATATGTGATTCCAGAGCTGCCTTTGCTGCCGACACAGCCCCGTAATACGGAGTAACCCGTACTGATCCGGAAGAAGTCATGGCATAAATCTTTGCTCCCCGACCAAATAAATCCGCGTCCACGAGATCCTGTGCCCAGTAAACAAGGCTGTGGGCCATGACGTTCATGGTCATTTCCATCTGTTTGTGCGACAACCGTTGCTTGGGATCGCTGTGGATATAGGGTGCCAGAGAACCAAATGCCAGTGAATGCAACATGACTTTTATTTTGCCATTATTTCCTTTGATCTTGAAGTGATCCTTACAGCGTTGAATAACCTGTTCTCTGTTTTTTTCCGACGCTGCGTTAATGTTGAAGAACAGCGCTTCCACATTCTGATCTTTGATGTGATTGATGATCTGTTCAACCTTCACCAAATTACTTCCCCGATCAAGATGGACACCGATGATGCTGAATCCAGCACGGGCAAGTTCAGTAGAAACCGCCTCACCAAATCCGCTGGAAGCACCCAAAATCAGGGCATAGTCTTTCGACGGATCGGGTTTCAGATAAGCCACGGTATTACTCCTTTATTTATATTGTTTCCTAAAAACATTAATTCCAGAAAAAATATTTCCCTCCAGGATTTCTTTAATACTTAATACCGGCAGGAAACATCTGACTGATTTCAGGATCAGATTAGAATTTCATCCGCATGCAACAGATCAGCATACTGTTCATTTTTAATCGTCTCTGCATTTTTGCGTGCATTTGCCAGGGCATTCACAATATAACGGTTTGCAATGAAGATCTTACGTTTATTGATTTCAGCTTCGTCGAGCACAAGATATCCCACATACAGATATGTATAAAGTTCAACCAAATCCTTTGCCGCCACTTCCAGGAAATGACTATCATTCTTTTCCGCTAAATACTTTTTACAATCCAGGAAGATCTCACGGATTTCAGTTAAATAAGCAGTTAATTTACTTAATCCACCTTTATAGTTTTTTTTCGCCTTTCGTTCAAATTCATCTGCCATAATATCATTGAGGACACCACCAGTAGCTGCCACGATTTGCAGCTGAGATGTTCCTTCATATATATTGGTAATCCGGGCATCGCGGGCGAGACGCTCTACTGTGAAATCCTTCATATAGCCGGCTCCGCCATGAATTTGCAAGGCATCGTATGTGATTTTGTTTGCTGATTCGGTCAAAAGATATTTTGTCATTGGCGTGAGCAAATCACATACTTTCTGGGAGTGCTTCATCCTGGCCAGCTCATCACTGAACGATTTTCCTTCTCCCTTCAGCCGCTCGACTCGTTCCTCCAGTTGATTACGCAAATCAACCCATTTGGATGTGGCGTAAAACAAAGACCGATTTGTTTCGAGAGTAACCCGCATATTTATCAGGATATCGGTAACGGCCGGAATTTCGGCAATCGGTTTACCGAACTGTTCCCGCTCCCTGGCATATTTGATCGCTTCTTCATATGCAGCCTGAGAAATACCCAAAGCCTGTGCGGAAACCCCCAGACGCGCACTATTCATTAAATCCATTACATATTTTATCAGCCCGAATTTTCGTTTACCGATCAACACAGCTGGTGTATCATTAAATTGTAACTCGCAGGTCGGGGATCCATGAATACCGAGTTTGTTCTCCAGCCGCCGGACCACCACTGTATGATCTCCATGACAGGCAAACATACTTAATCCGCGGCCGTCCCTGGTTCCGGATTCAGAACGCGCAAGAACCAACAAAACCTCACCACCACCGTTGGTAATAAATCGTTTTACCCCCCTCAGGAACCAGTCACCTTTGTCATTCTGATAGGCATGCAGTTTTACCGCCTGAAGATCGGAACCCGCATCCGGCTCGGTCAATGCCATTGCGCCCGTATATTCACCGCTCGAAAATTTTGGAAGGAATTCACGCCGTTGTTCCTCATCCCCGAATTTACAGATCGTCATGGCGATATCCTGCAGACCGAAAATATTCATCAGCGAGGCATCAGCCCGTGAAACTATTTCCACCAAAAACATATAGATTGTCTTCGGGAAATTCAGGCCACCATATTCGCGCGGAAACTCAACCGCCATCAACTCAGCATCGGAGAGTTGTTTTAAATTTTCGCGGATGCCCGGCGCATATACAACCTTGCCATTCTCAATTGTATTGCCTTCAAGGTCGATCTGCGCGGCCCTCGGTGCAATAAAGTTACCGGCAATATCGCCAATAATCTCCATGATCTTGCGGTAATTTTCCAGTGCATCATTATAATTGACAGGGGCATAGTTATATTTTTCCGATTCGATATAATTTTTTTCAGTCAGCGCAACTATCTCTTCAATATGCAGATTTTCAAAATGAAAGAGTAAATCTTTATTATCGGTGAAGAAATTAGGCATGATTTCCTCTATTTTAGTTTATGTTTGTACACATCGATTAAGTTTGGAATCACCTCGGCTGCATCACCGACAATACCGTAATGGCAAATATCAAATATCGGGGCATCCGGATCATTATTAATCGCAACGATTTTGTTCGCTTCCTGCATGCCTGCGCGATGCTGGATAGCACCCGAAATACCACAGGCGATATACAATTTCGGGCGAACTGTAACCCCTGTTTGTCCAACCTGGCGTTCGTGGGGAATAAATCCGGCATCAACCGCCGCCCGGCTTCCGGCCACCTCACCACCAAGGACATGCGCCAGTTCATGAATAAGTACAAAATTCTCTTTTGAACCCATGCCATATCCGCCGGCGACAATAATGGGAGCGGATTTCAAATTTATTTTACTTTCTTCCTGAAATTTTTCGACAATTTCGATTACATGGTCGGAGTCATCTTCCACGTAAGGAATATTAACGATAGTACCCTTGGCCGGTTTTTCCAGTGACAGATTTTCCATTACACCCTCCCGGACGGTTGCCATCTGAATCGGAACATCGGGTGTAATGATTGTGGCGATGATATTGCCTCCGAATGCCGGGCGGATTTGCAACAAAAGGTCTTTATAATCGTTTCTGAGGTAGGTTACCTGTGAGATTTGTAAATCAGTACAGTCGGCAGTTAGACCGCTTTTTGTATGGGAGGCCACCCTGGGTGCAAGATCTCGACCGATAAATGTCGCGCCAAACAAAACAATTCGCGGCTGATGCTTGTCCACGAGCTCGTTCATTATCCTGCTATAGGGGAGGGTTTTGTATTCTTTTAATTTAGGATGGTCAATAACCAAGGCCTGCTTTGCGCCATACTGAAATGTCTCCCGGGCAATCGAATCAATATTTTGCCCGATGATCACCGACTTCAGTGTACCCCCTACTTTTTCAGCCAGTTTGCGCCCTTTTGACAATAGTTCAAAACTGACGTCTGCCGGTTTTCCTGATCGTTGCTCCATGAAAACCCAGATTTCATTTGATGCTTTTTTCATGCGAGATTATCCTAAGATATGATCATCCATCAATCGATCTATTAATTGGCTCAAACCTTCTTTATTCGGTTCAATTTTAACATGCTCACCGCCTGCCAGGACCACCGACTCTATTTTATATACCTTTGTAGGTGAACCATGCAATCCGCAGCGATCTGCATCGACATTCAGCTCATCCATGGTAAGGGTTGGAATAAATAATGATTTGGATTCGTACTCATGTTTCAGGTCGTCTATATATAACAGAGAATTCCCTTCGACCATTTTCTCAAGTTCCACCAGTGAACGGGCATTCTTGAAAGCCATAACACGCGTGGCTTTAAAAGGCCGGGGAACGGCAGCATCTTTAATAACGGTCATTAATACCGGGAATGAACTTTCCAGAATCTCATAACCACCGTCAATTTTCCGCTTAATCTTGATCTTTTTTTTGTCGATGTGCATGATCTCTTCAACGTAGGTTATCTGATTGACACCTAACTTTTCTGCGGTCTGTGGACCTACCTGAGCTGTATCTCCATCGATCGCCTGTCTTCCAGCAAATATCAAATCAAATTTACCGATTGATTTGATTGCCTCAGACAGAACATAAGAAGTAGCTAATGTATCGGCGCCTGCAAACTTGCGATCACTGATCAGAAACACCTCATCCGCCCCCATATATAGGCAATCTCGGAGCACCTCGGAAGCTTTCGGCGGACCCATTGTGATTGCGCTCACTTTGCCGCCATAACGATCCTTAATCTGCAATGCCAACTCCAATGCCGTTTTATCCTCCGGATTAAAGATGGCTGGCAGCATAGCCCGATTTACGGTTCCGTCCGGTTTCATTACCTGCCCGGAAATGTTTGCCGTATCCGGCACCTGTTTTACCAAAACGATTGAATTATAGCTCATAGCCCATCCCGATCATCTTGTAGAAAGATAAGCGGTTAATCTAAATAAATGGTATAAAGAAAACAAGTTGCGTTGACTAATTAAGAGGCTGCATATTAGACAACAGCGATTAGAAATAGGGGATCTGATTTCTCGATTTCTACCCGAGGAACTGTTTTAGAATTTTGCTCCGTGATTGATGACGAAGCCTCGCGAGGGCTTTTTCTTTTATTTGTCTTACCCGTTCACGGGTAAGCTTGAATTGACCAGCAATTTCTTCAAGACTCAAAGGCCGTTCCCCATCAATTCCAAAATACAGTTGTAATACCTTTGCCTCTCTCGGCCGCAGAGAATCAAGGGCATTTTGTATCTCCTGTTTCAGAGATTCCTCGGTCAGCGGTTGATCCGGACTCTGAAGATTTTCATTACTCGTGATGCGGTAGAGTGTATGTTTATCGCTGTCAGGAAGAACAGCATCCAGGGAGATGAGCTTATTCGGCGATTGTAAGGCGATTCGTACCGCTTTCAGAGGAATCTTCAGAGTTCTGGCAATTTCCTCTGTTGTCGGCTGCCGTTCAAAGGTTTGTTCAAGCGTAATATATGTCTTAATGATTTTGTTGGCCGTATTTATTTTATTCAACGGTAATCTGACCGTACGCGCATGATCCGCAAGCGCCTGCATAATTGCCTGGCGAATCCACCAGACGGCATAGGAAATAAATTTGAATCCTTTCGTTTCGTCGAATTTATGCGCAGCTTTAATCAAGCCCACATTACCCTCGTTGATCAGGTCACCCAATGGCAATCCCTGATTGCGGTATTCGAGGGCAATACTGACCACAAATCTCAGATTTGCATTGATTAACATCTGCCGGGCTTTCTGATCACCTTTTCTGATCCGCTGCGCCAGGGATACTTCCTCATCCGGTTTAAGAAGAGGATAGTTACGAATTTCACCAAAATACCTTTGTAATGCATCATCCTGGTACTTCGATTCCTCGCTGATCAATGACTCCATCTACCGCTCTCCTGAACAAAGACATATTTTATAAGTGAAATAATCAGCCGCTCATGGATATTATCGGAGATTAATTCTTTTAAATTAATTTTTTGGTTATTTATTTATATGATGCTGCTGAAAATAATATTGATAAAAGTATCAGGAATCTTTATTTTGAAGTCCGATTAAACTTGAATAGTATGACCAATGCGCACGCTGCATTACAATCCAGATAATCATCTCACACTAGAACAGATCGATTTGACAAAAATGTGCGCTGAATATGCGACCCCTTTTTATCTGTACAGTACCAACGAAATAAGACGAAACTGCCTTTTGATCCGTGAAATTGGCACCGGTATTGATCTGTATCCCTGTTATGCCCTGAAGGCCAATTATAATCCGCATCTGATAAAATTGATACACAGTTTCGGCTTTGGTGCGGATGTCGTATCCGCTGGTGAATTGACCTTTGCGCTTAAAAGCGGCATCCCGGTCGATCAGATTGTGTTTGCCGGCGTCGGGAAAACCCCGGCAGAACTGGAAACGGCTATAAAGTTAGGGATTCATTCGATTAACATTGAATCTGAGAGTGAGTTAAACCGTATCATCGATATTACGCAACGGCATCGAAAATCAGTCAAGATTGCGATCAGAGTCAATCCTGATATAGATCCGGAAACGCATCCCTATATTTCCACAGGATTACATACAAATAAATTCGGTATTGCCCGGTCAGTTGCGATGAAAATGTTCCAGCAGGCAGCTGCACAGGAGTATATAATTCCCAGCGGGATACATGTACATATCGGCTCACAAATCGTATCCCGCGAGCCATATCTTCAGACCGCCCGCTTTTTAATCGATATGCTCGAAGAACTGAAGTCGATGAATATACGCATTGAATATGTGGATCTGGGGGGAGGTGTCGGCATACATTACGAAAATCAAATCGATGACGGGGTCGGTTCGCTGACCCATCTCCCGGATATCTTACCTGAACTCCTGGCTGCTTTCAAAGGGCTTAAAGTAAAAATAATTATCGAGCTGGGCCGCTCCATTGTGGGCACTGCCGGATTTTTGGTGACACAGGTTCAGTATATTAAAACCACTCCGGCCAAAAAATTCCTGATTGTTGACGCGGCAATGAATAACCTCATCCGGCCCAGTCTCTATCAGGCCTTCCACCAGATCCTGCCCCTCACAAAAAACAACCAGGATCCGGAAGCAGTGGATGTAGTGGGTCCGGTCTGCGAAACCTCCGACTATCTTGCCAGAGAACGTCTCCTGCCACCGGTGAAGGAAGGCGATTTTCTGGTTGTCACCGGAGCCGGTGCCTACGGGCAGGCATTGGCCTCCAATTACAACTTGCGGCCGATGATACCGGAATATCTGGTCGATAGGGATACGATTTCCACAATTTATTCGGGTGAGACGATAGAGCAGATCCTGGATCGATATATTTGGTGATCTATGGGACCTACGGTTGCCTATATCAGACATAAATCTCTCAGACATAACATCGGTTTGATCCGAAAATCCATCGGTGACCGCAAAATCATGGCCGTCGTCAAGGCTAATGCCTACGGTCATGGTGATATCGAAATCGCGCGAACGGCGATTGACGCGGGATGTGAAGAATTGGGTGTTGCTTTCATCGAAGAAGGAATCAGACTGCGGGAGAGCGGTATTACCACCCCTGTCCTGGTTTTTGGTGCCCACCTGCCTGCGCACTTCGACAAAGCCGCTCAGCATCAGCTTGCCATGACCGTAACCAGCCCGGAGCAGATCAAGTTTCTGAAAATGAATCCTACAAGCGTACCGTTATATGTTCATTTAAAAATCGACACCGGGATGAACCGGATTGGCTTCCCGGACGATGACTTCACCGGTTATTTTCGTGAACTTCAGGAACTGGAATTTGTCCATATTGAAGGCGTCTATTCACATTTTGCCACTTCCGATGAAAAAGATCTTACGTACGCGCAACGTCAGATCAATCGGTTTCAATCTGTGGTAAAAAAGGTGCAGGATATCAGCGGCCGGAATTTCACTTTTCATATGGCCAACTCCGGTGCAATCATGCAACTGCCTGATTCTTACTTTGACATGGTACGGCCGGGTATTATGTTATATGGCTATGCTCCCGATCCAAAGTATAATCCGGGATGGGATCTGGAACCGGTTATGTCTTTACATTCACAGCTGGGATTGATTAAATTGGTACGAGCAAATGAACCGATCAGTTACGGCCGGCGTTATTATACAAAAGAAGATACTTATATTGGAGTTATCCCGGCAGGATATGCCGATGGTATTGCCCGGGGCAATACGAATAACTCATATGTAAGCATAAATGAGAACCTTTATCCGATGGTAGGGACTGTTTGTATGGATATGGTCATGGTAGATATCGGTAAAGATCTAAGGTGCCGGCCGGGAGATGAGGTTATTATCTACGGTGGTGCGGAGGATGCACCGACACATATCAGCAGGATTGCCGCCCGTTTGGGTACAATTCCTTATGAGGTCACCTGCAACCTATCTGCACGCGTTCCGCGGATTCACCTGTATGATTAATCTGGAGGACAGATTATGCGTTTTTTAGTTCCGCTCTTGAGTCTGCTTTTCATCTTACAACCGGTTAACGCCCAGGTATTACGGGTTACCGCAACTGTAAATTACGACCATCTTCCCTTTGAAGAACACAAATATCTTGAAAATCTCGCGATGCATGTGGAAGACTATTATAATAATTATGCCTGGACCGATGATGAATATGAAACCGACATCGATATGAATATCAACATCATTATCGAAACAGTGAGTGAAAAAAGTTTCGAACGTATTTATAAAGCCCAGTTTCTTATTAAGAGTGTATCTGGTGAAAGTTTCTACGACAAAGAGTGGGAATTCCCTTATCAGCAGGGATATAATTTTGATCATACTGCGGTCCAGTTCGATCCTTTGTGCAATTTTCTGGATTTTTATGCCTTTATGATTCTTGGCGGCGAACTCGATACCTATGGTACAACGCTGGGTACGCCCTATTACGATGCGGCACAGGATATTGCAAATCGCGGTGTGCTCAGTCAATACACCCGGGGGTGGAATTCCAGACTGGAGGAGTTGCAAAAGATCACAAATATTCGTACCCGGCCTTTACGGGAAGCTAAACCGGTATTTTTTGAAGCTGTGTATTATCTTGAGGAAGGCAACCGGAAACTCGCCCATGCCAGGGGCCTGAAAGTGCTGGATGCAATTGATAAAGTAGTGCGGGAGCAGCCCAATAATAAATATCTGCGGACTTTCTTTGATGCGCATTATCAGACATTCGCTGAGCTATTCCGTGATGATGCAAAATCACTGGAACGATTAATCGACTATGACAGCAAGCATCGTGAGACGTATCGAAATATATTTCAGGATTGATTTAATTCAGGAACATTTTATCCGGGCGAATTTACGCTTCCCCACTTTCAGGATACGCTCTGTATCAATTTGAATTGTCGCAAACGGATCACTGATCTTTTCACCATCGACCGAGACCCCGCCCTGCTGAATCAACCGCCGGGCATCACTTTTCGATGCCGCCGTCTTTGATTCAATCATCAATTCATCAATGCGATATTCTTTTTGCGGTAAGGTAATTGCCTCGATTTCCTCCGGCAGCTGCTTTTTAACGAACACCTGCTCAAATGCGGATTCAGCTTCAAGGGAGGCGGTTTCTCCGTGATACATCTGAACCAGCCTGCGGCCGAGACGTTTCTTTAAATCCCGGGGATTAATGCGGGGATTGTCCAGATCCTGCCGGATTTTTTTTAAATCCGCAAGTGAAACATCGGTAACCAGTTCAAAATACGAATAGATCAACTCATCGGGAATGGACATTACCTTGCCATACATTTCAGCCGGCTTTTCGTCGATGCCGATATAGTTGCCCAGAGATTTACTCATTCGTTGCGTCCCATCAATCCCGACCAGCACCGGCAGGGTCAGGACAATCTGCTGCTCCTTATTGTATTCTTTCTGGATCTGGCGCGCTATCACCAGATTAAACTTCTGCTCAGTTGCCCCGAGTTCGACATCGGCGTCAATCATGACAGAATCGAAACCCTGCATCAGAGGATAGAAAAATTCATGGATGCTTATCGGCAGTTGGTTCTGATATCGCTGGGCAAAATCATCCCGCTCCAGCATCCGGGCAACAGTAAATTTAGCTGCCAAATCCATTATCTCATCGAACTGCAGTCTGCTGAACCATTCTCCATTGTAGCGTACAATCGTTCTATCACGATCGAGAATCTTGAAAAACTGTTCCTGATAGGTAACGGCGTTTTCCATGACCTGTTGATGCGTCAGCCTGGGTCTGGTGCTGTTTTTTTCCGAAGGATCGCCTACCATGGCGGTGTAGTCACCGATAATGACCACAACCTGATGTCCAAGATCCTGAAACTGCCGCAGTTTGCGGATACCGACCGTGTGTCCGAGGTGTATATCCGGTGCAGTTGGGTCAAATCCCTGCTTGATGATCAGCGGTTTGTTCTTTTTGATCGATTTTTCGAGCTTCTTGATCAGCTCATCTTCCGGCAGCAGATCCACTGTACCTCGCCGGATCACCTCCAATTGTTCGTTCAGTGGCGCGAAAGCCATATGTACGCTCCTGATGTTTGAGAATTATAATTTATACCTGAATTGTTTCTGTTCACGGTCAATATCCCGTTTGGCATCCCGCTCCGCAATGGCGGTTTTCTTGTCGTATTTTCGCTTGCCTCGGGCCAGCCCGAGTTCGATTTTGACCCGGTTATGCTTAAAATAAACCCGCAGCGGGATCAGCGTAAATCCCTTCTCCTGGATCCTGCGGGAAAGACGCTTGATCTCGTTGCTGTGGAGCAGCAGCTTGCGTTCCCGCAGCGGGTCCGGTGCTTGCGCTGTCGTTTTATCATAGACAGAGATGTGCATGTCGACGATCCAGACCTCGCCACTGCGGACCCGTCCGTAGGCGTCGCCGAGATTCGCCCGGCCGGCGCGTAGTGATTTCACCTCACTGCCGATCAGCACGATGCCCGCCTCGATGCGGTCGATGATCTCGTACTCATGCCGCGCCTTGCGATTGGTCACGACGGTCTTTTCGGTTTTATCTTCGGCCATGAACTATTATATGATTTTTATGCAACAATACAGAGATGAGAATGCGGAACTCGGAGCTAGGAGTGTGGAACTTCGATTTCCGGATTGCGCACTCCGCACCCTAATTTTCCACTTTCTTGTAGTTCTCCGTGGTTTCTTGTAAAAATCCTGTTTACAAAAGTGCATGAAACAAGAGGGAAATTTTAATGTTCTTGCGAAAGTGGCGGAATTGGTAGACGCGCTAGGTTCAGGGTCTAGTGTCCGCAAGGACGTGGGGGTTCAACTCCCCCCTTTCGCACATATCATACCAGGGTTTTCAGAACTGAAAACCCTTCTGTGTTTTTAACCGGCAATTTCAGAATTTTCAACCCGGCACTTGAGTAAGCCTATTAGCGGGTTTTAAAGATTGGTGTAAGAGCAAATACCGGTACATTATATCTGATTGATTCAACCAATCTCCATTCATATTGAGGTTTGCCATAGCAAAAAGGGGCATGGCGCGATCAAACCGTTGAATTGCTTGTGGTCGTTGCTTTTCTGAATAAATCCTTTATCATTCTTGTTTTCCTGCAATATTGTCAACTTATTGTCATCTAATGTTTAAAATTATTGTCAACTTTATATCTACGAATGATGACAACAATGAATAATACCTTGATGCTCGCAGCATACATGGTGCGGCAGAATCAATGATAAATCTGCATCGTCCGGTGGGAATAAAAAAATATTGTTTTTTCCCGGTTCTATTGCGTAAAATAAGCAATAAATATTTCTTTTCGTCAATCACAAAATTTTTCCGGGCTGAATGGTGTTTAAGATTTTATCGCTTATAAGAAATCTGTACAATTAAAGATAACTATTTGGCATTATTTGCGGGCGGTACATACTTTGCAAAAAAAATCTGAAACTGGTTACTCACCGGCACTGGATGAGCATTTGCGCTTTGAATCACTGCTCGGGGGATTGTCGGCAAATCTGGTGAATCTGCCGCTGCAGGACATCGATGCGGCCATTGAATCCAGCATGAAATCTCTGGTGGAATTCTTTGGTGCAGACCGCTGTCATTTGGGCACTTTTTCGGGTGACCAGTCCAGAATTGTGGTATCATATTTTTATTCGCGGCCCGGGATTAATATTCCGCAAATTACCGGCGTCGGTGATGATTTCCTTCCTTTTATTTATGAGAGAATCAAAAAAGATAAATTGCTTGCAGTTGCCGACATCTCAGAATTGCCCGATCAGGCCCAACAGGATCGCATGGTGATCGAAAAAATGGATATAAAATCCCTCCTTGTCGTTCCGCTAAAGATTGAAAATGTGGTTCAGGGGGGGCTGTCGCTATCAACTGTTGAGAAGCGTCGCCCATGGAAAGAACATACCGTAAGCCATATAAAGATCGTCGGAAATATCCTTGCAAATGTCATGCAAAGAAAACTCATTTTGCAACAGATTGCGAAAGAGCGCAACTGGACGGAAGCCATAATACAGGGAATGCCCCAGCTGGCCTATGTTTTCGATGTCCAGGGCCGGTTGAAACGCTGGAACAAAAATGTAGAAAATATACTCGGATTCTCAGCAGAAGAATTACAGGATAAATTTGTTGGTGACTTTATTGCGGAAGCGGACCGCGAGGCAGTAGTAACTACCGTTCAGGCAGTGCTCAAGGATGGCAAGGAACGCCAAATCGGGTATGATATACTGAAGAAAAACGGAGAAGTCATACCTTATTATGGATCGGGAATACGGGCCGATATCGATGGAGAGATATATTTGATCGGAATGACGGTTGATTTGAGCGATTTAAAAGACGCTCAGAAAAAAATTGAGACACAACTGGAAGAAATAAATGTCCTGAAAGATCAACTGGTGGCAGAAAACCTCTATCTCCGTGAGGAATTAAAAAGCACTCATACGTTTTATGAAATCATCGGTGAAAGTAATATTCTAAAACATATTCTCTATCGCATAGAACAGGTGGCGCCCCAGGATACAACGGTTCTGCTTGAAGGTGAAACCGGGACGGGAAAGGAACTGTTTGCCCGGGCGATCCATCAAAGAAGCAAGCGCAGCGGCAAACCCATGATCACCGTCAACTGCGCCTCACTGCCGGCTAACCTGGTTGAGAGTGAATTGTTTGGCCACGAAAAAGGCGCTTTTACCGGTGCCCTGCAAAAACAGATCGGGCGTTTTGAGCTGGCCGACAGTGGAACGATTTTCCTGGATGAAGTGGGCGAAATTCCCCTTGAACTGCAATCTAAATTATTGCGCATGCTGCAGGAAGGCACCTTTGAACGGATCGGGAGTGCAAAGACGATCTCGGTAGACATTCGGGTCATCGCCGCTACCAATCGGGATCTGGCGGAGGAAGTTAATCGTGGCCGGTTCAGGAGCGACCTCTTTTACAGGCTCAATGTTTACCCGATCACCATCGTTCCGTTGAGAGAACGGGTAAGCGATATACCACTCCTAGTGGATCATTTTGTAAAAATATACAATCAGAAGATGGGCAAGCATATCTCTAAAATTCCCAAAAAAGTGATGGAAGAATTAAATGCCTATGATTGGCCGGGCAATATCCGTGAACTTAAAAATGTTATCGAACGGGCAGTCATACTCTCTCCAAAATCCACCTTATCCATCGAATTGCAGCCGGCAAGGAAATCTGTAAAAGAAGATAAACTTATTTCCCTGGCAGACCATGAACGGGCATACATAAAAAAAGTTTTAGAGAAGACGTTCTGGCGGATTGACGGTCCCCAGGGTGCCGCTCGAATTCTGGAAATGCATCCGGAAACCCTGCGCTCCCGCATGCGCAAACTCGGTATATCCCGACCGGCACACACCACATAAATACGTGTAATATCCTGATATCCATGAAATATCATGGATTCATATTTATCCTGCCGAATAGCTTGTCTGAAATTTGATCAGGTTAATTTTTTATAAAATAAAAGCTTACCGAAAAGTATTTTTTTCTGGCACAATAGTTGACCTATAAATACAAAGGGCTTCGAAAAATACCGCGATCCTGTTACACTAAGAGTGAAAATTCATGAAGAAAAAGCTGGAATTGAATATTGTGTTGAATTCTCGCAAGAAATTAGAATTCAGACAGACTCTGGAATGCCTGTCAGAAAGTTTATTAAATGACTGTTCCGACCTGAAAATACAAGAATCGCAAGATGATGATGTTTTTATCCTGTTAATCCAATGGAATTCAGCCAATCAGATGCGACGGGCCTTACACACGAATGATTTCGGTATTTTGATAGGCGCAATCAAAAGTCTTGGAAAAAATACAGGAATTCGGCTGGATGATAAAGATATTGGAAATGATCTCTCAAAGTTAATGACCTTGTAAGATGATCACTGAAATATGATGGAATTGAAAATTTTATAGTAATCAATGAAGAGGAAGTAAAATATGCACATACGCACTGTTAATAAAAAAAGTATGGGAAGTATGTGAATGCAATTCCGGGATTTACTATTTAAAAAATAAAAATCGTAAATCGGTGTTTTTGCTATGAGTTTGGTGAAATATAATAGGAGAATTAATAATGTTGAGAGTCAGATTTACCGTTAAAAACAGCTTTATGATGATGAGCTCAATATGTTATTACAGCTTTTTTTAAATAACAACTTCACTCGAAAGCCGAAATTTATCGTCGCTAAGCCAGGACGATAGCTGGAAAAAAGAATAACACATTAGATTATAAGGAGTAACAACATGAAGAAGCAAAATTTTAATATGTCAATCATGATACTGGTTTTACTAACCCGTCTCGGCCTGGCACAGGTCACGCCTGGTTTCAACACGGCAATTCCGGAGAAAATTATGACGCCGGATAAAGTAGAAACCCGTATCGGTACGCTTAATTTTTTTGATGGATTACCTACGGACGAAACGACTCAGAAAGTCTATGACAATCTCGATTTTCTGCGCGGCGTAGAGACATTCCTGAATGGTATACCCGCTACTTCGCTTGAAGGTATGCGCCAGGGAATGGTGGAAATGGGGGCAACAGAATCCAATCATGTTCTGATCATGGATAATATATTGGATTCCAATCCGCTGTTCCTGACCGGCAATACCAGTACGGTTTACACCTCGATCATTCTCGACCTGGACAAAGACGGCCCCACGGTTGTTGAAGTTCCGGCCGGAAGCGGCCCCGGAACGGTAAATGACGCATTTTTCCGTTTTGTTGTCGATATGGGCATGCCGGGACCTGACCGGGGTAAAGGGGGTAAATACCTCATCTTACCTCCGGGATATGAAGGCCAGGAGCCGGACGGCTATTTCGTCGCACGGTCCACATCTTATATCAACTGGGTGATTTTGAGAGGTTTTCTGGTGGATGGCAAACCGGATGCAGCGTCAAAAATGTACCGCGAAGGATTAAAAGTATACCCCCTGAAGGATGCCGCGACTCCGCCGGCGATGAAATTTATCAACGCTTCCGGAAAAGCATTCAACACGATTCATGCTAATAATTATGAGTTTTATGAAGAACTGGATGATGTTATTCAGAGAGAGCCGATCTCTTTCCTCGATCCTGAACTGCGCGGTTTATTTGCCAGCATCGGTATACAGAAAGGCAAAGAATTTGCCCCGGATGCACGGATGAAAGAAATACTGAAAGACGCTGTTGAAGTCGGTAATGCCACGGCCAGAGCTATCGCATTTAAAACCCGGGATAAAGACG
>WOR8_10001362_pt1 | contig 27564 bp, 23 predicted proteins | sample DeeMarSeWOR38_10_FD_19890 | JGI IMG/M metagenome (IMG submission 19890) | reverse complement strand
TCGAGTTGATACAGGTTGCTGCCCATCCTGTCCAGGCGCGCCCAGCCATCTTCCTGCACGGCCATATCGAAGGCTTGTTCCAGTAAGGGCATGGGATCGGCTTCGGCCTCGTTCTCGACAACTTCCACTTCGGTTTCGACTTTCGCTTTTGTTTTGGGTCTGCCCCTGGTCGGTTTCCTGGTGGTGCGTGATTTGGGCGCTTTCTTTTCCCTGTCTACCAAGTTCTCTGTGTAGACGAATACATCGCATGCGTTGACAAAGGGTTTGGGGGTTTTCTTTTCGCCGATGCCCATTACGAAGGTGCCTGTCTCGCGGATGCGTGTGGCAAGGCGCGTGTAATCGCTATCGCTGGAAACCAGGCAGAAGCCATCCACGGCGTCAGAGTGCAGGATGTCCATCGCGTCGATGATCATTGCACTATCAGTGGCGTTTTTACCGATGGTATAACGGAATTGTTGGATTGGCTGGAAAGCGTGGAAGTTAAGTGTATCTTTCCAGGATTTCATGTTGTTGGTAGTCCAATCGCCGTAAATGCGGCGGACAGTGATTTGTCCGTATTTGGCACCTTCTACCAGCATCTTTGCCAGCAGGGTTGCCTGGGCGTTGTCGCCGTCTATCAGCATGGCGAGATTGCGCCGTGCTCGGGAAGTTAATTGTTCATCAGTCATAGGGTTGATTATACATCCCTTTTTTCTTTACACAATCTTCATATTCCCTTTCAAGAATATTTATCTCCAAGACTTACACTATGCTTGGTTACAGGTAAAATAATAACAGGTGAAACTTATGGCAAATGCAAAAATTTTGGTGATTGACGACGAGCCCAGCATCGTCAATTTGGTGACAGCCTATTTGAAACCGGAAGGCTATGAACTTTTCACGGCATCAGACGGCGAGGCCGGGCTGAAAGCGGCGCGCGCATTTAAACCGGATTTGATCGTTCTGGATGTGATGCTGCCCGGTATGGATGGCATCGAATTACTGACACATCTGCGGCGCGAATCGGACGTGTATGTCATTATGCTCACAGCCCGCACCGAAGAGACTGACAAGATCGTGGGCCTGACGGTTGGTGCGGACGATTACGTGACCAAGCCGTTTAGTCCGCGTGAGTTGACGGCGCGCGTCAAGGCGGCGCTCAGGCGCATCCAAACGGGAGCAGGCACGGGCGGAGGGGGAGGCGTGCTGAATTTCCGTCACGTGCGCATAGACATTGGAGGGCGTCAAGTCACAGTCGATGATAATCCTATCGATCTGACTGCTATCGAGTTCGATCTGTTGCGCGCCCTGGCTGAAAACCGCGGACGCGTGCTGACCCGCGAGCAATTGCTCGAAAAAGTGTGGGGTGGGGAATATTATGGCGAGATGCGCGTGGTGGATGTGCACCTGGGACACGTGCGGCAAAAACTGGGTAACCCGGATTTGATCGCAACGGTGCGCGGTGTGGGTTATCGTTTTCAGGATGAAACTCTATGATGAACTATATTCGCACACACCTGGGGGTGAAACTATTTCTTTCCTATTTCGCGGTCATCCTGGTTGGCGTGACGATCCTGGGGGTAACTGTTCCAGCCGTTTTACCACAGGCTTTTAACCGTCATCTGGGAGGCATGGGTATGATGGGGGGCAATGGTTCCGGGCAAGGCCAGGGGCAAGGACAAGGACAAGGACAGGGCCAAGGTCCATCTGGTTTTGGGGGCGGGCAAGGCGCTGATATGATGGCCGATCTCTTTGCAGGTTTTCGCGCTGGTGTTTTCGAGGCGCTGGCCTGGGCTGCTGCTGCTGCCGTGCTCGTGGCGATGTTTATCAGCTTGTTGTTCAGTCGGAATATCCTGCTCCCGTTGCGCGATATGATGCAGGCTAGCCAGCGTATCGCTGAGGGTCACTATGCTGAACGCGTCGAGGCGGGCGGCGTAGATGAGCTGGGACAATTGGCCGAACGTTTCAATCAGATGGCTGAAAAATTGCATCAGGTCGAGTCTATGCGCCGTCAGTTGATCGGAGATGTCAGCCACGAGCTGCGCACCCCGCTGACCGCCATCAAAGGCTCGATGGAAGGCCTGATGGATGGTGTTTTGCCTGCCAACGATGAGACCTATCAGGAAATCCATCAGGAAACTGATCGTTTGAACCGTTTAGTGGATGACTTGCAAGAACTCAGCCGCGTGGAGGCTGGTGCCTACGAACTGGACTTGCGCCCCACGCAAATTGCCCCAATGGTCGAGACACTTGCCAAACGCTTCCGCGGGCATTTCGAGTCCAAACGCGTCAAACTCGACCTGAACCTGCCAGCCGACCTACCGCCGGTCTTGGCCGATGAGCATCGCATTCTGCAGGTGCTGTCCAACCTGACCGCCAATGCCTTGCAGTACACTCCCGCAGGTGGGACCGTGACCATCACTGCCGCACATGTGAGCAACACGGTTGAAATCACGGTCCGGGATACAGGTGCAGGCATCGCGCCCGAGCACCTATCTCATCTCTTCGATCGCTTCTACCGCGTTGACAAATCCCGTTCCCGCGCGGCAGGTGGCGGCAGCGGTATCGGCCTGACGATTGCAAAGCATTTAGTTGAGGCGCATGGGGGAGAGATCTATGTGGAGAGTGAGGGGAAAGAAAAAGGCAGCGCGTTTTCGTTCACGCTGCTGGTGAATTAGATATAGTTATTTCCTCTGCCAAATACCCGTCTTGCCTGTCAACCAGGCCGGTGAGAAGTACCAGATTTTCCCGGCTATCCTACCACTCGATTTTGTACACCTGAATGGCGTGTTCAAAACCCTTAGGCGTTATTTATTTTTCCCATATCGACATACGAATGCTCCTTGTTAGGGGATTGATCTTTTACAACCTGAGCCGCCAATATCTGACCGGGTTCAGCATGGGCACACAGCCGGGCAGCCAGGTTGACTGCGCTCCCGAAGAAGTCACCGCCTTCCTCGATTGGTTCCCCGGCGCTCAGTCCGATGCGCAGATACAACGGTTCGTCGGGGTTATCCAGGTTGTACCTATCGAAGGCTTTTTGGATGGCGACAGCGCAGTCAACTGCGTCTGTCACAGAGACGAAGGATGCCATAATTCCATCCCCGGTGTGTTTGACTTCAGTCCCGTTGTACTTTTTTAGTGTATTACGCGTAAGCGCATTATGGATGTGGATCAGATGCAGCGCTTTGGTATCCCCGAACATCGTGCTTAGCAGGGTGGAATCTTTCAAGTCAGTAAACATGATCGTTCGAAAAGCGGAGTCAATCGGAACATTCTCGGTCTTTTCTGGTGGGGTGGGGTCTTGCACTCTGCCCAGGAATGCCTGCACAATCTGGGGATCGACCTCAATAATTTCATGCGGAACATTTCCATGCGCTTCGTCGTGGGTGTGCTGGATCGCATCTTTATTTGGCGCATCAACCAGGCAAAAAGTTGTACAGCGCTCTTCATCAAACCAGTATGTCAGGAATTGAACCCCGTGTTTATGTTGCATTTTCAAGTCTCTTTCATGGGCATCAGCAATTGCGAGCCGGGTTCCGTCTTCAATATAATGTCTATCCATATACAATGGCATATTCAAAACCTCCTATTGGATTGGCACTGGCGTCAACAATGATCCCGGGCTGGGTGCAAACAGACCGATATCCCTACAGGATTCTTGTCCAATGCGCGAGAGCAGGGTGTCCCCGCTCTTGACTTCCACTTGGATAGGCGTTTCCTGCCTGTAGGTGCTGTCGGCGGTCAGCTTAACCGTAACCTGCTGACCATGTGCCAGGTATGGCGCACAGACCGTTTTGTCCGGATGGATGCGGCCTTCATCCAGTGCCTGGAGCGTGGTGCATACGTTGCTCAGGTCGGCCCCGGTGTTGTTCTTTATCATAACGTAAGCATTGGTCACCTCACCCATGCCGTGTGTGATGTCGATGCTGGTGTTGCAGCCCAGCACTTCCACAATGATAACTGGAGAGACGGCGGGGAGGGTTGCTGTATCAGTTGGGGATGGGGCTTCCGTGAAGGCAGTTGCTGTTTCGGTGGGCGTGACCGGCGTAGATGTCTCTGTAGGTGTTTCCGATGGTGCTGCTGGTGTTGTTGTATTTGTGATTGTCACAATCACTGGTGTAGGTGTGAAAATGGACGGTGTGATGGTTGGCGGCGGTGCGGGGAAAGTTGGCACACTATAAGACCAACCGTCACAGGCTGAGAGCAAAATAGTAAGGTAAAATGCAAGTGGGATTAGTTTCTTCATACTGCGCTCCTTTGTAAGGTGATTGTAAGTTTTTTTTCTAAAAAATCGGTAAATTGGGCTTGCATTTATTAGATATTTATGTAAAATATAGATGGTTCTGCTGTAGGGTGCCCCCCTCACCCTGCAGCAGAACTATTTAAGGCGGGAAGCATACCGGTCACAATTCTCCACTCTCTTGCAGATATTCCAACCCCTTCAAGTACTCCGGGTCTTCATAGCGTGAGAGCATAAGATCAGGCGCATTGTCTGGTAATGCTATGCCAGTTACATGTTGGGCTAACAGTTCTCCCGTTGCGCAAGCTGACATGATGCCATAGCCTGAAACCGCGCCGATTACGAATGCACCCTCCACGGGCAGCGGGCCAACCAGCGGGCGGTTTTCGCGTGTTTTGGTGTAATAGCCGCCATCAAGTTGCGGGCGTGGCATTTTGTTGAAATAATCCTTCATTCCGGGCAGCATTGCGGCCAGTCCACGCAGCGCGATTTCAGGATACCCCTCGTCAAGGTCTGGCGGCCAGACGGGCTCGGTCGCTTTTTCGCGATAATCCCATAACATCAGAATGGTTTGGCTTTCACCCATCCCTTCAGGGCGAGTATGGGCGCCCGCCGGGAAAGGCTCGGTCAGCCAGGCAGTCTCTGGGTCGTCTGCCAGGAAATCATGTTCTTCATCTGACCAGGGCAGGCTTTGGAGATCGTTCCAGATCAGCAGCGGTGCATCCCGTCCTACTACTCCCAACGAATCGCGTACTGCTGCTTTGAGGTGTAGTTCGGTAATAACAGGAATTTTTACACCGAGCATCTCCCCGACTTCTTTCAGATATGGTCCGGCTGCATTGACAAAAATAGATGTATCGATACGTTTCCCTGAATTTAATCTGGCTCCGGTTACTCGTCCATTTTCCGTGTCCACACTCATTACCCGCGCGGACTCAAACCGGACCCCCAGGCTACGTGCCGTTTCGAACAGATACATGCCCAACTGTTGCGCGCTCAGCCAACCTGCCCGGCGGGCATGCAAGGCAGCAACGGCTTTCTCTGTCACATAGGGGAAATGTTTCCGGATCAGTGCTGACCCGAGCAATAAGTCTGCACCGTTTGGTTGGTTAAGGAATCCTTCTAATGGGGCAGTTAGATAGGTTGACGATTCAGGACGGTGGATTCTCAATGACCCGCCTCCCAGGCTTGAGATACGTTTGGAGCGCTTTGTCAGGTCCGATATTTGGTTCTCGTCCGCGGTCACGTATAAATAGCCCCGTCGATTAAGATGAAATATATTTCCGCTTTCATCTGCCAGTTCTTCCATCAGATCGATCGAGCGGTTCATCAGCGCCAGCATGACCGGGTCAGGCCACCAGTTACGATAGCACTCGGTGGAGCGGTCACTGGTGAAGGATAGTGGGGGATGTTCGTCCAGGAGCAGGATGTTCTTCACGCCCGCTTTGGCGAGAAAATAAGCCGCGCTGACGCCGGTGATCCCGGCTCCACAGATGACAACATTGGCTCGATCAGGCATTCTAAACTCCTATCAGAGATGGGTTAATGAACAGGCGCAAGCAATGTCCACCACGAAGAGCACAGAGTTCACAAAGAAAACCAAAAGAAAACTCCGTGCTCTCTGTGTTCTCTGTGGTAAATATCGTAAAGTTCGCATATTATAGGACAAGGTTGCTATAATCGGGGCTATGGATATGACAACATTTTTGGTGGGGCTGATTGTTTTTCTAGCGGTTTTCACCCAGAGTCTCTCAGGATTTGGATCTGCACTGGTTGCGATGGCGTTGCTGCCCGGGTTTATCGGCATCCAGCTTGCTACGCCGCTAGTGGCGGTGATTGCGCTTGTTCTGGAGATCGTGCTGATTGTGCGTTTTCACCAATCCCTGGACGTGCGTGCTATCTGGCGCGTAGTGCTGGCTGCCCTGGTCGGAACGCCTCTGGGCGTTTACTTCTTATCACGCGTAGACGAGAAAATTTCTTTGACCATATTGGGCCTGGTTATTGCTGGATATGCAGTCTATGCTTTGCTGGGATTGAAGATGCCGCAACTTGAAAAACCGGTTTGGGCATATCTGGCTGGCCTGCTCGGCGGATTGTTGGGGGGCGCGTATAACACATCTGGCCCGCCAGTGATCCTCTATGCCGACTGTCGTCGCTGGCCGCCGGATGTTTTCAAGAGCAATCTGCAGGGATATTTTGTTGTCAGCAGCCTGGCGGTGATTGCCAGCCATGCACTGAACGGGAATATCACTCCCAGGGTCTGGCACTTATTTTGGTGGACAACGCCTTTCTTGTTGGTTGGATTGATTACCGGCCTGAGCCTGGACCGCTGGCTTAACCCCATTACGTTCAGGCGAATTGTATTGGCTTTGCTGGTTGTGATGGGAATCAGGTTGATGTTTTAAAGAAAATAATTGTCACTTTCAAAGTGACAATTATCTATATGCTCATGAGATGAACAATCCTAACTCTGACTAAATTTTGCTTCTAAAGCCTCGGTAGACGGCTCAACCATCATTGAACCATCAGGCAGAATTATGGTTGGCACGGATCGATTGCCGTTATTAAGTTCTTTTACAAACTGCTCAGCTTTTTTGTCTGTTTTGACATCCACTTCCAAAACATCGATCTTCTTGCGTTTGAAGAAAAACTTAGCGCGGCGGCAATCCGGGCACCACTCGGTGATGTACATCACAATTTGGCTCGGGCTTTTAGTATAGAGATCAGTTTGGTCAGGCATTTGCACTCCTGAGGCGAAGGGATGAGCGTATTATTACACTAAGCTGATTTGTAAGCTACTGACAAATTTCCAGATTTGGAACGACATTCAGCTAAAAATACTCACTAACCGCCTATATCATTGAGATATTCGCGGATGGCAAGCGCAGCACTGGCGCCTTCTCCCGCAGCGGAAGCAGCCTGTTTGGTCGAGCCGGTGCGCACGTCTCCGGCGGCGAATACGCCCTCCATGCTGGTTTGCATGTATTTAGTCTCGACAAAGCCCCACTTGTCCAGTTCGACTTTGTCTTTAAGTAAATCGCTGTTAGGCGTCAGGCCGATAAAGACGAATATGCCGTCATAGTCCCATTCTTTGATTTTGCCGGTTGCGCGGTCTTCCACGATGATAGCTTCCAGCTTATTCTTGCCTCGGAATTCCTTCACAGCATGATTGACGGTAACCTTCATGTTTTCCGTAAAGGCCACCTTTTCCCGCAAAATCTGGCTGGCTTTCACTTCCGGGGCGAACTCAACAATATCCACTTGCCTTGCAAAATTAGTCAGAAACAGGCCTTCTTCAAAACCGCTGTTCCCGCCGCCGATCACCAAAACCTTCTTGTCTTTGTAGAATGCCCCGTCACAAGTGGCACAAAAATGAACGTTCGTGCCGATCAGATCATCCTCACCGGGAATGCCTAAACGTCGGTAGCTAGCGCCAGTTGCCAGCAGCACAGCACTGCCGCCATACGATTCGCCATCACTGGTTTCCACGCATAAGTATTGACCCTCGCGGCTGATATTTTTAACTTCCTGCGCCTGTAAGATCTCGGCTCCAAATTTACGTGCCTGTCGCCCCAGGCGTTCTGCAAATTCCGCGCCGCCGATCCCTTCATCAAATCCAGGAAAATTATCAAGTGTTTGTGTAATACCTGCTTGCCCGCCCAGGCCAGCCTTTTCGATCACCAATGTTTTCTTACCTTCTCGGGCTAAATAAAATGCAGCGGTCAACCCGGCCGGGCCGCTGCCGATCACAATCACGTCATAGTACTTGTATTGCGCTTTAACGGTAAGGCCCAGCTTTTTAGCCAGATCTGCATTTGATGGCTCTACCAAGATCTCACCATCTGGAAAAACGATGGTTGGAATAATACGCATCCCGCTATTGATCTTCTCTACGAATGCTATCGCCTTTTTATCCTGCTCGATGTCTACATTGGAGTAAGTCACGCGTTGTTCACCAAAGAATTGCTTGGCGCGCTTGCAATCCGGGCACCACACTGTGCTGTAGACTACAATTTCTGAAGGCTTCAAATTATACAGGTCACTCATCCTCACTCCCTTGTCTTAATAATGCTATCTTTTTCAAAAATATTCTGGACTTCCAACCCCATTTTACGATACAACTCTGGCGGCACGCTGATGTCTGCCAGATAAAGACTTCCGACGAATGGTTGTGCGGATTCACCCATTAGCCCAACTTTTGGTAACGCCAACGTCATCGTCGCATCCGCCCGGACTGTGGGCCTGCCTGCTGTTCCAGAAGTCGTATCCAACCCTGAGGGCGCATCCAGCGCCAGGACAGGCTTCCCGGCTGCGTTGGCTTTCTCTATCCAAACAGCCAATTCTGGACGCGGATCACCCTGCAGGCCGTAGCCGATCAGCGCGTCGATGATGATGTCTGCTTGTGACAGGTCAAAATATGGCTCGTTGCGCAGCCCCATATTTTCTAGAATTCGCCACTGCTTCGTAGGGACATCTTTTAACTGCCCAGCCAGCCGAATGATATGCACATTTGCGCCGCGGTTGTGTAGGTGCCGGGCGGCGACCATCCCGCCCCCGCCGTTGTTCCCGCGTCCACACAGCACGCAGACCGATTGTCCGGAGAGCGAAGCGCCGAGTATCCGCCCCGTCAGTTCGGCCAGACTGCGACCGGCGTTTTCCATCATCTGGATCAACTCGATGCCAAAATCAACGATCATTGAACGGTCAACTTCAACCATTTGCTCGGTGGTCAGGGCTGGGATTTCCATAAAAATATGACGTTTGCAGGTAGTGATGTTCTTACTGCGCTGACATTTTCTTAAATTCCCATAATGTAATAAATATCAACCTGGATGGGTCATAGGGTTACATAACATTGGAGGTATGTAATGAATATAAAACTTATCGTTCCGCTCGTGTTGTTTGCCTTGTTTCTGACAGGTTGTGCAGCGAGTGTTCCACAGCCTACGGAAGAAAATACGCTTTCTACTTCAGTTCCCGAAACCGCTACCGCAACTGAAGAACCGACCAAAGAACCTGCCCCGACCCGCGATTTTGACAACAATCCGCCAGCAGGTGCGGAGCGCGAGTTCATTACCGACTTCTCTCAACATAGTGTATCTTACAGTGAAATCCGATCTGGCGGTCCGCCCAAAGATGGAATTCCAGCAGTTGATTTTCCTGAATTTGTCTCGGTTGAAGATGCCAGTAAATGGTTGTCAGACGTCGAACCGGTCATCTTTGTACAGGTGGGTGAAGAAGCGCGGGCTTACCCCATCCAAATCCTTATTTGGCATGAGATCGTAAATGACACGGTTGGCGACTTGCCGTTGACTGTCACCTTTTGTCCGCTGTGTAATACGGCAATTGTGTTTGAACGGGAAGTTGACGGGCAAATTCTTGACTTTGGCACGACCGGTCGTTTGCGCAATAGCAATCTAATCATGTATGACCGGCAGACTGAGAATTGGTGGCAGCAGGCTACAGGCGAAGCAATTGTTGGCGATATGCTCGGTACTAAGCTAACCCTTTTTCCAGCTTTTATCATTGCCTGGGTTGATTTTGCATCCGCTTTTCCAGATGGGAAGGTGCTCTCCAAAGAAACAGGCTTCGACCGTCCCTATGGCCGTAATCCTTATGGTGGTTATGACGATATAAATAATTCACCTTTTCTCTTCCGCGGAGATACGCCCGGTCAATTAGCTGCGATGGAGCGTGTTTTGGCTTTGGAGTTAAATGATGATACAGTTTCCTATTCTTATTCCATTTTGAGTGAGATGCATGTCATTTCTGATCAAGTCGGCGGGGAGGATGTGGTTGTTTTTTGGGCAGAGGGAACAGCATCTGCGTTGGATGCAACCAGGATTTCCGATGGCCGCGATGTAGGGTCTGCCAGTGCTTTCTCCCCGATCCTGAATGGTGAAAAACTGACCTTTTCCCTGCAGGAGGGAGGCCTGTTCAAAGATGAAAACACAGGCACTGTGTGGAATATTCTGGGGCAGGCTATCAGCGGACCTTTGGAGGGTGAAATCCTGACGCCATTAACGGCGGTCAACCATTTCTGGTTTGATTGGGTGGCCTTCAAGCCAGAAACGCGTGTTTATGAGGTAGCAAATTAGGAGTTGCGAAATTTTAACTTTGGTGCAGGAAAGAGTTAACTGTCATAAGCAGATATCTAAAAAACATATGGCGGGTTTCTTTTCCGCTTATCTTGATTCAACCTGGAGCATGGCGCAATGAGAACACGAGTGGCTTATTGCGCTATTAAATTCACCCAATAAGAACGGGGATTAGTACATTTTATAACCAGGATTTTTTGCAGGTTAATGTGCCTTACCCCAAAGCAAGTAAGGAAAAGGATGTGCTAGAATATATTTTATTTCAATTTGGGAAAAGGTTCGAGTTTCATGTTTCTGTAAATTTATTTCTGTGGCCGAGTCTCAATTAAATGGTAAGGAAGGTGTTTTTTGAATAATTCGTGGAAAACTTTCTTCCAATATTGGAAATGATGAGTAGAAGAATATGTCACTAGTTTCAAATAATGAGGGATGCAATGAGTAATCTGAAAAGATCGTTGTTTTGGGTTGCTTTCTATCTCGCGATCGTTTTTTTCTTAGGTCAACTTGACCGTGCCGACAGACCGGTTGTCAACCTTGCATCATATTTTTATATTCTTATATTTATTGTTGTACCTTGCATTATATTAATACCGTCTTTTTATCGTGCTCCCCAATTCATTTCCATGATTTTTTGGGCGAGTATTTATTTTGCACTTTCCCGTGTTCTTGATAGATCCTTATCTGCACCAGATAGTTTCGAAACGATTTTTGTAGAAGTTGTTCTATTAGAATTAGGTGTGTGGTTGTCGTATCAATTGGCAGTCGATCTGGCGCATTCTGAGTCATTAGTTGATACGATGGCTCAAAGCGCTTTTCCAAACCAGGCAACTGAATTAGAAACTGCATCAAGCTTGATTTCTAATGAGGTAACACGCAGTCGGCGTTATCATCGTCCGTTTTCAGTTCTCATTTTCCAAGTAGCACCAGAAAATAAAGATGCATATCAAGAACTATTTCGGAATTTTCAACGCGAATTGTTAAACCGATTTTCCTCTGCCCGAATGGGTCAACTGATTGGTGAACGGATTCGACAAACCGATATATTGTTGCGTGATAGGGTGGGGCGTTTTGTTGTTCTCTGCCCGGAAACAAACAAGGAAAACGCGTTATTACTTGGAGAACGAATAAATGATGCGCTAAAAGATGGTACGGGCTTGAAAATATCCTGGGGTTGTTCCTCGTTTCCAGATGAGGCACTCACGTTTGACGATATGGTTGCGCGAGCGCGCGAACAGACAAAATTATCCATTGGTAAATAATTTTGTTGTCTGCAAAGTTATCGTAGATACCCTTTTGGAATTAAATCAATTTTATAATAAAAATATACTTAATCAGTAACTTATTGTATACTTGTGCGTCTTGGTATTGCAAAGCTGGTTTTTGGTATGTGAATATGGATTTAGCGCTTCGTTTTGATGACAAATGGATAAGAAAATTTGACCCTCGTAGAAGAACTCTTACAGGGGGATCTTATTTGCGCGCCAAGAGAATATTTGATCTGGTTGTAGTTTTTTTAGCATCTCCTTTTTGGCTGCCTGTTTTTATTGTTATTGCGGTACTGATTAAAATAACATCACCTGGTGCGCCTGCGATCTTTGCACAACTTCGCACGGGCCGTGGAGGACGTAGGTTTCGAATGTACAAGTTTCGATCAATGGTTCCTGATGCAGAAAAATTGAAAGAAAAGTATGCACATTTAAATGAACTCCAGTGGCCAGATTTCAAAATTACCAACGATCCAAGAATTACATCTGTCGGACGAATACTTAGGAAAACAAGCCTAGATGAGTTACCTCAACTTCTCAATGTAATTCGCGGGGAGATGAGTTTGGTTGGGCCGCGACCAACTTCGTTTAGTGCTGAAACATATCAGCTTTGGCACACAGAACGCCTTGATGTTGTTCCAGGCTTGACTGGTTTATGGCAGATTATTGGCCGTGCCCAACTTGAATTTGATGATCGTTTGCGATTAGATATTGCTTATATTGAGCGGGCGAGTCTCTGGTTTGATATAAATATTTTGATTAGAACAGTTTTGGCGGTATTTCGCCAGAGAGGGGCTCATTAGTACTCATGTGCAGTGTGTAAATTTTTCTGTGTTCGTATAATGGGCTGAGTCTAACAAATCTGTAAGGTTTGATAGAAAACACAGTGCTATTTCATTGAACTCTTCTAATTGGTAGAAGATTTGAAAGGGATTCTTTTATGGAGATAAAACTATATTTTCGAATGTTGAGGCGAGGTTGGTGGCTCATTGTTTTGGCTGCCTTAGTTGCATTATCAGCTTCCTTAGCTTTTTCTTATTTAGCTACTCCCCAATATCAAGCTGCTGCGAGGTTTATTGTCACTCCAGGTTCATTGCTGACTAGTGGAGGAGATGCAAGTGCAGTAGTGGACGGATTAGACACTTTGGATCGACCATCAATTGTAGCAACTTATGCTGAAGTAATGAGTAGTCGTCGTATATTAGCGGAAGCACTCGGGTACTTGCAGTTGCAAAATTTGGATATCACAAAATACGAAATTCAAGCTGTTGTACTCCCAGAATCGAGCGTTATGGAATTAACAGTGACTGGACCCGATGCTAGAATTGTAGCTGATTTGGCTAATGGTATTGGGTATCAATCAATATTGTTTGCTCGTGGGATCAATCGAGTTTACGAATTGGATTTTCTTGACCAAGCAATCCAACCAGAATATCCCGTTAGCCCGCAGCCATTGCGTGATGCAGGCTTGTCGCTGGTTCTAGGCGCTATGGTAGGTGTGGTTCTGGCAATACTTAGTGAACAGATTCGTGTTCCTCTAGAAGCTTACCGGCAGCGAATACGCCTAGACCCTCAAACAGAAGTGTTTAATAAGCGGCACTTTTCAAGATTATTGGACGAAGAACTTTCAAAGAATTTTGATGGTGTTCTCTGTGTTGGATTGGTTGAACTGAATGGTTTGCAAGATTACCTCGATACACTTCCTTCCGCGGGTTTGCAAAAAGTATTGCAGAAAGTGACTGATACGCTTCAGAAGGAGTTACGAGGAAATGATACGATTGGCAGATGGGATGACACTAGTTTTATTGTAATGTTGCCTGCAACTTCTGGCGGTGCCGCTAAAAGGATTTTTAATCGTATATATCAGGCGTTATTGTCGGCTGTTGATTTGCCACAATATGGTGTCGTCGTGAATCTTGATCCTCATCTAGGGGGGGCAGAATATAGTACAGGTATCTCCCATCAAGAGCTGTTAGAAAAAGCGGGAACAGCCTTGGAGCAAGCTCGTCGCGATGAATTGAATCCAGTTTATATCTGGGAGATGCGAAACCCATTTTGGTCGCAGGGCGAATAGGCCAGATAGTGTTCACTTCATATGAGTGATAAAACCCTGGCAATTAATCCCTATGAGAACTTCCCCCCGAGGCAGCTTGATAGGCTAACTATATTATTTATCCTTGCTACATTTGCAATAGGGGGGGGAGTAGCTGTTGTAGTTGGACAATTTGGGTACTTTGCTCTTTTGGTTGTTCCTGGGGCTATTGTTGCGGTGGCGGCTATCAGGCAACCTGCCCTCGGTTTTGCAGGATTGCTTCTGCTGATATTTACTCAACTCAACCAAGTATTAGATCTATACCATGAAGGAATACCATCCCCGGCTCGGGCTTTAGTTGCCCTTTTAGTTGTTGTTATCTTGGTGCGAATCTTATTATATGGAGAGCGCCCTGCAGGTTGGATTCGTACCAGCTTTATTTTAGGGGTTTATATTTTATTCCTTTTAGTTTCTATGGTAAATGCTCAAGATTTCGAGGTTGCAAAGGATAGCTTTGTAAATATAACCCAAAATATTTTAATTGCGATAATTGTTATATATTTTATTAAGCACCCAGAATCTTTACAGCTTGCTCTCTGGACGTTAATTGCAGCTGGTATTTTTATGGGTACGATCAGTGTATTTCAGTATTTAACTGGGACTTTCGGAAACAACTATTGGGGCTTCGGTGGGTGGGAGTTACAACAGTCGGGCGGGATAAGTCGCCAACGCCTAACAGGCCCTTACTACAATCCTAATGCATATGCCCAAGTATTAGTAGTAATTATTCCATTGGCGGTTGATCGATTATGGCACGAACGTCGATTAATCTTGCGGTTAATTGCCGCCTGGGGGGCTTTGGTATGTATTTTAGCTGTGATTTTTACGTTTTCTCGGAATGGTTTTGTCAGTATGCTGTTCGCAATTGGCATTTTGTTCGTTTTGCGGCGACCGAACTTGCTTCCTTCTATACTGTCTGTTGCTTTGTTGGTCGGCGTGCTGCAATTCATACCCGCCACTTATTTAGATCGTATAAGCTCTTTGGTTCAAATATCTTCTGGGCAGGCTGGAATTGTTGCAGATGAATCATTCCGAGGGCGTTTAAGCGAAAATGTTGCTGCCATCCAAATGTTTCAAGATCACCCTGTATTTGGGGTGGGATTAAATAATTTCCAATTTGAATATCAGGATTATTCCCGCCGCATTGGGTTAGATCCTAGAAGGGAATTACGATCCCCGGCAAGTTTATACTTAGAGATTCTTTCTGAACAGGGCTTGTTTGGAGTAGCCATTTTTGGATATTTGATTTTTACTGTTTTTCGCAGATTGTTTTCAGCTCTTAGTTATTTTAAACGCAACAATTTTTCTGATCTTGAATATTTATCAACAGCTCTTGTAGCTAGTTTTGGTGGCTATATGTTTCTAGCAATATCAAAAAATAGCGCCTATTCAAACGTATATTGGTCGTTAGCGGCGATTGCTTTGTCGGTGGATCAAATTGTAAAAAACCTTAAAGAAAAAACTGAACAGGATACCGAAGATATCGTGGAGCAAAGTGAATGAGTGGTAAAGAGGGGCAACACTCAAACCTTAGCAGTGCGGCCATTCAAGGTACAGCTTGGAGATATGTTGCTTTTTTTAGTGGAAAGCTGATGGTCTTCGTCAGCACGGTAGTGTTAGCTCGGCTGCTGACAAAAGATGATTATGGGCTGGTAGGATATGCGGTAACCGCCATCTCTTTCTTGGATGTGATCAGCGACTTAGGTGTTGTGCCAGCTCTAATTTATTATCCTGAAAATAAGCGAACCTCAGGAACTGCTTTTTGGCTAAATCTTCTCATTAGTATTTTGTTTTTCGCACTAGCATGGGTATTGGCCCCTATAATGGCGGCTTATTTTCGAGACCCACGAGTCGAGGATGTTGTCCGTGTATTGGCCTTTAATTTTCCGTTTAAAGCGTTAGGTGATATCCACGAATCTGTTTTACTAAAGAAACTTACTTACTCACGGACATTCTTGCCCGATTTCTTGAAGGCTATGGCGAAGGGTGTAATATCTATTGGACTTGCTGCGGCTGGATTTGGTGCCTGGAGCTTGATTTGGGGGCAATTGGGTGGAACATTGGTTTCCTCACTTACTTTCTGGGTGGTTACGCCTTGGCGCCCTAAATTAATTTTTGATTTCAGCAAAGTTCGATTGTTGCTTGGGTATGGTGTTGGTTTTATTGGAGGAGATATTCTAAATATTTTTCTCCTCAATCTTGATTATCTCTTAGTCGGTCGTTATTTGGGTTCAGAAGATTTAGGTGTATATACACTTTCTTTTCGTTTGCCTGACCTACTGATCATGCAATTTGCGCGAATATTGAGTTGGGTGATTTTCCCTATTTATACACGTATGAAGGACGAACCGGGGGGGCTGGCGCGTGGATTTGCTGTCACAACGCGTTATGTTTCCTTATTAACCGTTCCTTTAGGGATTGGTTTGGCGCTAATTTCTCAACCGTTTACACTCGTTGTCTTTACCGAGAAGTGGGTTGAAGCCATTCCTGTTATCCGTGCACTTGCGCTGTACGCGATGTTTCTTTCGATCGCTCATAATATTAATAGTGCCTATCGTGCTAGTGGTCGTTTGAATGTAGTTACATGGATGGGTGTATTCCGGTTGGGGCTGCTGTTTCCTGCGCTATGGTGGGCAACGACTGTTGTTAGCTCAATTGTTGCTGTTGGTTGGGCACAAGCCGTTGTCGCTTGTACAAGCACAATAGTCAATTTGCTACTTGCTGCTCGTCTGCTCGGCTTACCGTTGAAGGAATTAATTGCAGCATTGCGACCAGCCATCTTAGCTGGAAGCGTTATGTTGATTGTAGTTCTATTTGTCTTGAATATTAGCCAATTGTCACCATCCTGGATGCAATTAACCTTTAGTATTATCTCCGGCGGAATTGCATACGTTGCCCTTTTGTGGTTCGTTCAACGCCAAACTGTCTTGGATGCTGTGCGAAAATTGCGTACTGCTGTTAGCGGAAATGGCTAAAATGGACGGAATAGTGATGTTGGTGAACGAATTTCCACCGCTTCCTGTCGGTGGAGCTGAAACGCAAGCAGAGCGATTAGCTACCTATCTCGTGCAGCGGCAGTGGCCGGTGTGGGTGATAACGCGTCACGCGAAGAACCTCCCTCGGCAGGAGCTTCGGCAGGGAGTTCGAATCATTCGTCCCTTTACTGCTGGTGCTGGGAAGTTGCGCACAGTCACCTTCTTTCTTTCTACAATTCCGGTGTTATGGCGTAAGCGAAATAGCTACAAAGTGTTACATGCCCACTTGGCGTTTGTTCCGGCCCTTGTCGGTGTTATTGTGGGGCGTCTCTTAAATCGGATTGTAATTATAAAGCTAGGGGGGAGCGGAGCATCTGGCGACATCCGCGTATCGTTGAGCACCGTTCGTGGTCGGATTCGCTTGGCAGCATTTCGCCGTTGGGCAGATGTTGTCATAGTTCTGTCTAATGTAATGCGGGAGGAGGCGCTTTCGGTAGGATTTAATGAATTACAAATTAGAAGCTTGCCCAATGGTGTTGATGCGCGAGCCTTTTACCCCGAGAAGCCAAAACCGGAAATTCAAAAAGAATTGGGGTTGTCAGATAAACGAGTTGTTCTTTTTGTAGGCCGGTTGACGCCTGTGAAGTCCTTGCCCACTATTCTGAATGCTATTGCTAACTCACTGCCGGTTTGTCCAAATTTACATTTAGTTTTAGTGGGGGAGGGGCCCGAACTAGCTGTATTGGAGAAACAGGCCATGGAGCTTGGAATCGAGGCGCATGTCACTTTTGCGGGGAAACAAACAAATGTAAAGCGTTATCTAAATGCTGCCGATATTTTTGTCCTGCCGTCAAAATCTGAAGGGATTTCAAACGCATTGCTGGAGGCTATGTCTGCAGGCCTAGCCTGCATGTCCACCTCGGTCGGAGGCGGGAATGAGGTATTGGATGGAGGCGAGTGCGGATTGCTTATTCCCCCGGAAGATGTGTCTGCCTGGACGAAGGCACTAATCGACCTGGCTACGAATCCTGAACGAAGGCTGCAATTGGGAGAAGCAGCGCGTAAAAGAATTCTTGGATATTATGATTTTTCAGTGGTTGGTTCTAAATATGAAGCACTATATATGGAACTACTTAATTACGATCACAAGCTAGAGAGGCAAGCCTAATGGCCTCTCCGCATATATTACATTTGGTTGATAGCCTCAATATTGGTGGTACCGAGGGCAAACTGGTTGATTTGATTTCCGGTCTGCTTCAATGCGGGTACAAGGTAAGCGTTGGATACTGTACCCCGGGTCCATGGGCCGAAAAACTGAAATTCATGGGTGTTTATGTTGTCAGGTTACCCCATAGAGGTCGGGTTGATCCTATGTTGTTTGTTCGTACAGTTCGCCTAATTCGAAATGATCCTCCGCAAATCGTTCACACACACTTATTAAAAAGCGACTTGCATGGTCGGCTGGCTGCACGCTTAGCGGGTGTGCCGGTCGTGATAGGCGGATTGCATAATTCAGATCCGTGGGCGCAGAATCGTTTGCTCGGTTTGATTTACGGTGCAACAGCGCGGTTTACGGACTGTTTGATTGCCGTTTCTGAAGAGGTACGGCAATATCATATTTTGCAAACAAAGGTCCGTTCGGAAAAAATTATTGCCATTGAAAATGGTGTAGATATTAATCGCTTTAGAGACCAAAATGAAAATGGCCAAAGGATGCGGACCGAATTAGATATTGATCCGGGAGCTATTGTTTTTGGAACAGTCGGTAGATTGAAGCCTCAAAAAGATCATGCTACATTCTTGCAGGCGGCCAGAGAAATTTTGAATCAAAATCCTTCTGCACGGTTTTTAGTTATTGGTGATGGCCCTTTACGCTCAGATTTGGAAGCGCAGGCACGCCAACTTGGATTATTCCCTGCAATAACCTTTACAGGAATGCGTACAGATATTTCTACTGTGTTACCGGCGCTCGATGTATTTGTATTACCCTCGCGCTGGGAAGGGCTTCCAAATGCAATGCTGGAAGCGATGGCAGCTTCGCGACCTGTAGTCGCAACTGATGTAGATGGTGTCCGGGGCGTTCTAACATCTGGTGAAAACGGATTGCTTGTTTCACCGAGAGATTCATCGGCCTTAGCAAAAGCATGCTTGCAACTCGCATCAGATACTCAGATGCGTCATCGTTTAGGTCGGGCTGGGTATGAGTATGTTGCAGAGAACCATAGTTTGAGTGTGATGGTTGAGAGATATGTGGAATGCTATGCGGGATTGTTGCAAACGCATAGTCCCGAACATTTTGTAGAAAATAATTCTATGAAGAAGGCTGAAACTTCATGATGCCACCTCATCGAGTTTTATTGGTGACCAAATCCACTGCAGGTGTGGCGGAATATATTCGCTGGCTTGTCAATGGGATGAATCGGTCTAAATTTTCTTTTACAGTTGCGTGTCTTTCAGAAGGCAGCAGAGAGTTTGCTGCTGAATTGTCGCAGATATCAGGCGTGCAATCCTTTAACCTGGAAATGAATCGTTATCGAATTGACCCACTGTTAGATGCGAAAGTATTATTCCAGCTTGCAAAACATGTTCGCGAAAATGATTATGATTTAATCCATGCCCACGCTTCAAAACCCGGATATTTAGCTCGTGTTGCTGCAGTTGGAACTCGAATTCCAGTATTATATTCCCCACACGGTTTCTCATTCCATGAAGGCGTGAGTCGTTTCAAGGCTCAGGTTTTCGCTTTTTTGGAACGCCTGGCAGCGCCTCTCACACGGTTCATCATAACGGTGTCCAGCGGAGAGCGCGATCTGGCGCGTCGTTATCGAATTGGTTCCGATTCTCTCTTCGTTGTTATTCACACAGGGATTGACCCTCAACCTTTTCGGGTACCCATAAATGTTCCGCAGCAGAAAAAGAACTTGGAAATCCCGCTTGCCACACCGATAGTCGGATCTGTTGGTCGCTTGAATAACCAGAAATCACCTCTTGATTTCATTCGTATGGCAGCCGTTGTCCATCAACATCAACCTGACGTAAATTTTATTTGGGTTGGAACTGGGCCTCTAGATGCCGATGCCCGGGCGATGACACAGGAAATGGGCTTGTCTCCAGTATTTCATTTCCTTGGTCAGAGACAAGATGTTCCAGCCTTGTTACACATTATGGACTGCTTGGTTTTGCCTTCTCGATGGGAGGGATTTCCTCTCGTGGTTTTGGAAGCCCTCGCCGCAGACGTGCCCGTAGTTGCTACCGATATTTCAGGAACCCGCGAGGCGATAGAACATGGGCAAAACGGTTGGCTTGCCCCTGTTGGAGATGCTGAAGCCATGGCTGAATTTGTTCTGGATATTTTGAAGAATCCAGAAAGAGCTTCTGCATTTCGCACTTCTGGTCGCAAGCGCATTGATGATGAGTTCACGTCAACTCGTATGATTTCATTGCTGGAGTCTATTTATTTAGATGCCTTGGCTTCAACAAACTAACTTTATTTATGCATATGAAAACTATCCTGATGAGCGCATCTGATTTTGAGATGATTAATGAAATGAAAGAAATCATTGCCCAAAAGTTAGAAGAATGGTTTGGACCGGGCGCAGTTTTTGATTCTGGTAATCCAGTGTTGCGTCAACATCCGAACTCCTTCATGGTTCGCTTCCGTATACAAACTCCTAAAGGGAACGAGGCTGTTTTGGTAAAGATTCCGAGTAAGCCTTACTTTAATAGTTTACATGATGCGATTACTTCTGATACATCCAAGAAACGAGTTGATGAACAATACTCTGCGGCGATAGCTGTTTGGAATGCCATAAGTGAGGAAGACGATTTAACGTGTTTTGCAATTCCAGCTCCACTAAAAATTGAAAAATGGAATGCTCTGGTTATGCAAGAAATAAAAGGCAAAATGCTTAAATCTTTTCTCTTAAAGCCCTCTATTTTTTGGGGCTCTGTATCCGCTTGGGATAGCTTGGTGAAGAGTGTAATGCACTCTTCACGGTGGTTAAGAATTGTTCATTCTCGAGCTGGCAACATCATGGTTGAGCCGTTCCCAATAGAGGATGTGCAAGCTCTTATTGATGAAACTTTAGAAAAGCTTGATCAAGATTCTGATAGTCAAGTTGATGTACAGTTTTACCGAGGCGTATTACAAAAACAATTAGATGTGGTTTCCCAATCTCGTGTCCCGGTTAGCTTGTTGCATGATGATTATCATTATTCAAATATATTAATTACCCCTGAAGGCCGTGCGTGTGCCTTGGATTACGCCTTAACGAACCGCGGTCCGATCTATGTAGATATTTCAACAATATTGATAGATCCAGAAACACGATTGGCACAAATCATAAGTTTGAACAAGTTTTTATCTCAAGAAAAAATGGCGCAGTTGCGTCAGCTAATCTTGGATGATTATTTTCAAGGACAGCAGTATGATTCTCAAATTCTTAATCTTTTTTGTGCTATTGCCGTTCTTTATAAGTGGAGTGTAGACGAACAACGTTTTAGCAGCGATGGATATCAGAAGCTTTACTCTCCACTGATAAAGATAGTTATTCGTCGTCATTTTCAAAATGTATTTAAATCCTATTTAAATTAACAACGAAAGGAGATAATTATGGAAAAGCAAGTGTTCAAAATCTTATTTGTGGTTTTGTTTTGTGTGGGCGTTCTAAGTCCGGCTTCTGGGGTTGTGAGTGCTCAGGGAGATGTTTCCCGCCCGCTAGATATCTCGTATCAGACTGCTGGTGATTTAATTACGTTTGCACAACTTGAGCAGGAAGAAATCGCCATGACAGGCCCATATGATGGTTTTTCCATTTTGTTTGGTCTGCCTGCAGATTGGGAGCTAACAGAAGGCGCAGAAATTGAGTTATCTTTGAGGGTGTCCTTCAATAGTGCTCTAAACACCGCAGAAATTCCAGTAATTTCAGGTGGGCTGATGACAGTTCAATTTAACTCAGTAACTGTTGATATTTTATCGCTAACCCAAGTTGGTGATGGATCTTATCGGCTCTCGATTCCGGCAGCTGCTTTGAAATCGAAACGAGACGATGGTCGTATGGAATTAACCCTACTTTTGGATGCCGGATTCTCTTGTGATTACGATCAGCAAATGATTGTAATTGTTCATCCTACATCTTTTTTAAATTTGCCCCATCAAAGTGTTGTGCCTGACACCAACCTGGTAAATTTTCCAAGCCCAATTTATCAGGATTCTGTGTTTCTCGATTCTGCATTGGTTGTTATCCCTGATCAACCGTCGAGTGCAGAGTTGCAAGGCGTACTTACAGTGGCGGCAGGGTTGGGAAACATTACAAAAAACAATTTGATGTTGGATTTAGTAACTGCCAGTAAAGTAACATCTGAACAATTGTCAAGTAATCACCTTATTTTGATTGGCAAAGCAGAAACACTTCCATTACACAGTGAATTACAACTTCCGTTGCCGGTAGGTAATGCCGGTTTTCAAATGATTGATGGAAACCAAGATGATGGTGTAATTGAAATGGTAAATTCTACCTGGAGTACATCTCATGTTGTTCTCGTAATATCTGGTAATACTGATGTGGGTGTAGTAAAAGCTGCTCAGGCGCTTAGTACGGGTGTCTTGCGTCCAAACCGTTATCCAAACATGGCTATTATTGACGCTGTTCAGTCACGGCCCCTACCGTCTTCTCAGCCCGTGGATCAATCGTTAGCTGATTTAGGTTACGAAACTGAATTGATCGTGGGGAGAGGTTTAAGCGTGCTTGCCTATGACTTTTATGTTCCGCCTGGTTGGACAGTAGCGAGTGATGCGTACTTTGACCTGGTTTTTACGCATTCGGCATTACTGAATTTTGATCGCTCTGGCTTGGTGGTTTCTTTAAATGGCTCGCCGATAGGAAGTGCTCGATTAACCGATGTAACAGCTTCCAGCGCTAAAAATCAAGTTGCGATAGATTTGCCTGCATCAGAAGTTGTTCCCGGCATTAATACGCTTGAGATCGAAGCAGATTTGTTACCAGTTGATAATTGTTCAACACCAAACCTGCAAGGTTTGTGGGCTACTGTTTGGGCGGATTCGATTTTACACTTACCTTTGTTGCTAACACCCATTGATCCCACGTCAACGTTTGACCTTTCGGCTTTCCCTGCGCCATTTGCATTTGACCCATCTTTAAATGACACAGCATTTGTTCTCCCACAGAACGATCTTGATGCGTGGAATGCTGCTGTTCGGATCGCTCAATACTTGGGCGATCAAGGGAATGTGCCTGTAGTAACTCTTAAATCTTTTTATGATCAACTACCTGAGGGTGAGCGTGCTAACTATAATTTGATGGTGGTGGGCCGCGCAACTCAGATGCCCATTGTGGGTGAGTTGAACGATGGCCTGCCAGCTCCCTTTATCGAGAATTCGGATATTGCGCAAGAGGATAGTATGCAAGTTATCTTCCGATTTCCCCCAGATACGCCCTTGGGATATCTTCAGTTGCTTAATTCGCCCTGGAATAATGAGCGTGTAATCATAGCAGCCCTAGGAAGTACTACGCAGGGAGTAAAATGGTCCGGATCAGCTCTGATTGATTCCCCAATGCGTTCTCAAATAGCTGGAAATTTTGCTGTAATAAATGATCAGCAGGTGATTACTACTGACACTAGATTGCCAAGCCTGATTCAGCAACCACCTGCAGGCGTAGATGCACCTGGAGTACCTGCTCCGAGCACACAAGCTCAACAACAATCTCAATCTTCATATGAAAGGCCTGGTTGGATATTGGTTGCTTTAGGTTTATCGGCGGGGTTGGCGGTCGTGGTTTTGCTAGTCGTAATTTTTTCCAGTTGGTCTCGCAATCGTGCCAAGCGCCCAAAGGATAGCGATCAGTAAAATCCCTCCCACCAAGTTTGGGTTGACTGGACCTCGCGAAGTTCAGTCAACCCTTTTTACTTAATACTCTGTATCTCTGATGTGTGCGTCTCCGGGTTAACCATTACTGTTCCATTTGTGAAGTCGCGTCGCCAGGCATCCCCGTCTTTGTAACGCGGACCAAGAGGGGAGCCAAGTGAAACGTTATAATTTTCATATACCCACACCTCCCTGTACTTGCTGCTATTTGCGTACCTGAATATGGCTCGTCCTTGATTGACCAGCAGGTATGAAGCAAAGGCAAACTCTTGAAGTTCAAGGTCATCTTTTGTTCCCTGGGATACCAGGATAATATCTTTTCCCATCTCCTGAGTTCTTTCAGCTAAAATCATATGTTTTTCCCATGTATCAGGAGAACGAAAACGATCTGGCCAATCTATTGCCCAGCCCTCATGCATAACGCCATCCAGGTGAGTAATATATTTTGTCCAATCAGCATCATCCTTGCGCGCAACCAGATTTGCGAATAATAGTTTCCTGTTTGGTTGAAAATACCCGGTGTGCAGGTATTCGAGGAAGCCTTGCACTGCTACCTGATACGCTGCTTCGCTTGGATATCGAGCAGGAAGTCGTTCGTCATCTTCGAAGAAGGCGAAAGTAACTTCCACATTATCCAAGAAAACGCCATCCCAATTATGATCAGTCATGTTTTGCCTGACTCGCTCTATGAAAAATTCGCGCCACCCTGTAATTCCAATATCCATAAGATACCATTCGTAGTCATCCTCAGTAACAAGCATCCGTTCGCCATTTGTATCTAATAGAAACCAATCTGGATGTTCCTGGCTGATCCAACAGAAATCTCCGGGCTGATCAGCAACCTGATTCTCTTGTGGCCATTCATCACAAGATCCAGGATCATGAATCGCTTCAAAATCCAGGTACTGAAGGATCGGTCTTCGCGCTCCAAGGGATAACATTTGATCTCGTGATTTTTCGTCCCCTTTTATTAGAATGAAGAAATTATACCAATTTAAGATTTGCAACATATCTTCGTCTGTGCGCGGCTTATTGTAATACCACGCGAGCCGAACTTCGAATGGTGATGTTTCCGGGAATGGTGTATTTATATCGGAACCCTGCACCTCGGTTGGGGTAGGCGGTTGTTGTGAATCACTTGGATTTGGTGGTAGTGCTGTTGAAGAGGGTGTGCAACTTCCAAGGATGAAAACACAAAAAAATGATAGTGTAGTAAGCATGCGAAATTTTGATTTAAAGATCATGGTCCGTCCAATCAACTTACCGTTTCGAATTTATTCTTTTGAATTGTGATTTTGGGCTTAGTTTCGTTTAAAGAATGGTTTTAGTGAATTTAGCCATATATAGGCTATAAGTGTTTCAAGTTTTTGCACTCGAAATACGCGAAGGTCAATAAAATCTCGTGCAAGCGGTTGCCAGTCAGCCTTATAATCGTGAGTTCCACGTAAAAAGTCTACTTCTCGGATTTGTTGTTCAAACCATTCTTTTATTGAAAACATCATTAGGATCTTACCTGTTCCCAGAGCCTCATATTTAGCATCGTAGCCACCCCGCCAATCTTGATACCTGTTGTTAAATATATACCCATATTGGAAGGCAACGGGCTCATCATCGACATAAAGCATTTCAATATGTATCCAATCGTTCTTGTTCATTAAGTTATACAACGATTGGTGAAAAGCTCTATTCTCTTTCGATTTGTAAAGATTCGGATAACTTCCTCTCTCGTTGATATAGAAGAGTGTCAGAAAATGATCCCATTTAAGATTTTGCCCGGAATATTTTTTATGAGTTACAGTTCCTTGTTCTTCAGCACGTCTCAAGCGTCTTTTAAGGTTACGTCGAAGGTTTTTTGAAAGTTTTTTAAAATATGTGTCCCAATCTCCATCAATGGGAACATAGTAATGCTCGTCATCTTTCTGGGTTGTCCGATATCCTCCAGCTTTGAGAAACATCTCAGGTAGAGCATCTGCCTCGTAAGCATTTTTTGGCAGGGCTTTCATTTCAAAAATATCCCACTTGTTCTTGTGCTGCATGATATATTGATGGATGGAAAAAGTAACGAGTTCATTCTTCGTTGCAATGATTCCACTCACATCACATTGCGGAGTTCCAATACTGAGCAATACACGTAACTTAAGGAATAGTTTTTGATGTGTAGAGAGCATAAGAGGGGCAATGCCTATCAAAACCCCGTTTTCTCTTACGGTAAGCAGCCACAACTCATAATTATCACCAAATGCTTTCCACCACGCGAATAACCATTCCCAAGTTAGAAAGACATCTTCAATTCCGCTCTGTGATAAAAGTTGACTCCAATTTTCTTGCAGAGCCTCGAATTCCTTAGCGCTTTCTAAACGTTTGACCTCTATCGTATTTTCCATTGTCACCTGAACTTATAAATTTATGATCGCTTGAAGAGATATTTGACAAATGCAGAGAGCATTTGCATTTAGACTTTTTATATATTATCAGACCATGATAAAAACTCTAGGAGCGCTTTAGTACTGGTTTTACTTTCCTGAGCCAGAGATAAGCAATGGCAGCCATAATGCTCTGATGATTGAAAATACGCAATTCCTGGAAATGACGAGATTGGGGGTTCCACTCTGTTTTGTATTCATGCGCCCCACGCATATAGTCTATTGCAGAGCAGTCGTGTTTGAAGCAATGTTCAGTAACTTTTAGCGATAACAGCTTTCCAATCGATATTTTGGGGTCGACGCGCGTGTCGAAACCAGCGCGCCAGTCTTCAAAAGAATTGTTATAAAGGAAACCATACTCATAAGCAACTTGATCATTATCAATGCCAAGGAAGTAAGCATTCATCCACTGTGAAGCACACCCGAGCAATTCTTTTAGAAAATCTTGTTCTAATTTCGAATTATAAAGACGAGAGTAATGCGCATGTTGATTAATGTTGATAACCGACTCAAAATGTTCCCATGCTAGTTGATTGCCAGCATAATGTTTTATCTTCACCTCCCCTAGTTTGTTCGCATTCCTTTCGGCTCTTCTCAAATTCTTTTTAAATTTTCTGGACAACCCCTGATAATACTCGTCCCAAGTTGTTTCGATGGGTAAATAGTAGTGTTCTCGATCTTTTTCTACTATGGAAAAACCGGGCTGGTCGAAGGCTGTTTTTAGAGACTCAATTTCCGGGCCTGCGATAGGGAATTCAGTTAATTCTAAAATGTCCCATTTTTTCTTTTGATTCAGAATATTGGCGATTAAATCCTCAAGGATTTGCATATCCTGGTTTTGGATAATGAATCCCCCAACGTCATTCATCGGTGTGCCAAGTGTACAAAGGATTTTTGAGCCAAGTCCTAATTTTCCTCTTCTTTCAAGCATCAAGGGCGCAATGCCAACCAATTGATTCGACTTCCAGGCGGTAACCAACCAGAGCTGTTTACCTTTGTTGAAAACCTTCCACCAGGAAAACAACCATTCCCATGTCAGGAATGCATCATTGATATGATTTTGTTTGAGCAAAGCATTCCAAGGCCCTTTCAATGTTTTGAATTCAGATATATCTGTGATGTGGCGAATCTGAATATCGTTGCCCATGCTGTAAACTACTCCCACTGGTCGAATTATTATTCAGGGGTTCCTTTCCAAAATTGCGTTATTTTGGACATAGAACGAACCACAGTATAGATTCTAATAAACCATCTTCTAATTCGCAAATCTATCCATTACTCTGACTAGCACCTCCCTCATTGATGCTAAAGAAGAATCTGCTGGAATTCGCTCCAGATGATACTAAAAAGATAGGCGCCCCCGGCGGGATTCGAACCCACAACCTACTGATTCGAAGTCAGGCACTCTATCCATTGAGCTACGGGGGCACAAAGGCGATTATACTCGAAATGAAAAAGGTTCCTTGCCCTCCCTGCCAATTGCACTTACAATCGGGGAGAACTCTTGACTGGAAAGGATTGCGCATGGCAGATATCAAGGCTTTTGGAGAGCAGGTGATCGAAAATTTGGAGAAGGTTGTAGTTGGCAAACAACAATCTCTTG
>WOR8_10001086_pt1 | contig 27609 bp, 14 predicted proteins | sample DeeMarSeWOR38_10_FD_19890 | JGI IMG/M metagenome (IMG submission 19890) | reverse complement strand
CGACATTTTCCACAGGCGGCACGGATCCCGTCTGCCTGGCAGCGGCTGATTTTAACGCAGACGGACATCTGGATATCGGAACTGCTAACGCCCAATCCGATGATGTATCCATTTTATTGAATCAGGGTGACGGAAGCTTTTTAAGCTCTTTTTTATGTCCGGCCGGAAACCATGCCTTCTCCATTGCTGCCGCCGATTTTGATGATGATGGTGATCTGGATATTGCCACCGCCAACGCCTGGTCGAACGATATCTCGATTCTTTTAAATTCTGTGGTTCTGCAGGCAGCTGCAGTGAATCCGGCACAAAATGCTTTAAATGTGCCGGCTGATGGCGGCATTTCAATTGAGTTTAATCAGGAACTCGATCATGCAACGGTATCGGACACCGCAATCGTCGTCCATTCAAAATCAGAAGGGCGGCAAAGCGGAACAATAAGTTACGACAACGCTGCAAAAACAATACACTTTGAGCCGGCTGAGGCTTTCAATGCCGGTGATGTCGTCACGGTGACACTGACCACGGACATTCATTCGGCACAGGGAATGCCTTTATCACAGCCCTTTATGTGGTCTTTTACCGTTGAGGTTCCGGCAGGGGAGGGACAGTTCGCTGCCCACTCGACATATCAGGTTGGCGCAAATCCTGTTTCAGTTTGTGCCGCGGATATCAATGAGGACAACCACCAGGACCTGGTAATCGCCAACATGGGCTCCAATAACATCTCGGTTTTGTTCAGCCGTGGTGATGGAACCTTTGATCCTGCCATTTTTATGGTAGCCGGTGCCATGCCCAGGTCGGTTATTGCCGCCGATCTGAACAATGACAGCCATATCGATATGATTGCTGCCAATTCCGCTTCCGACAGCCTCTCGGTATTTTTCAATGACGGCAGTTACGGTTTTAATCAGTATCTGGTGGATATAAGCGGTCAGCAGCCTACCTCTGTTTTTTCAGCCGATTTTAACGGCGACGGATCTTCCGATCTGGCAACGGCAAATATCCTCTCTGACAACATATCCGTGCTGCTCAATAATGGGGACGGCACGTTTGGGCCGGATTCACTCTTCGCGGTAAGCGATCCCCGATTTGTATACGCCTGTGATATTGACAATGACGGTGATATGGATATAACCACGGCGAATAACGTAGCCGGAAATGTCTCCGTTCTGCTGAATGATGGGGTTGGAACTTTCACGCCGGATTCAAATTATGCGGTTAACAGTCCGTTTTCGCTTTTCCCCGCTGATTTCAACCATGATGGGTGGCTGGATCTGGCTACCGCCAATTATAGTAACAACACCGCGGCCGTTTTACTTAACAACCGGAATGGCATCCTCGGCAGCCGGACCTATTATCCGGTCGGGAATTATGCCACATCTGTTGTTTCATCCGATTTCGACGGCGATGGGGATCTCGATCTGGTTGCCACCAATAATGTCTCGCAGGATATTTCCGTTCTGTTGAATAACGGGGATGCGACCTTTGCCGCGCAGGAAAAATACACAGTCGCCGGTCCTTATGCAGTCTGCTGTGCGGATTTTGACGGGGATGGTGATATGGATCTGGCCGTAACCAATTATGATCAGAACACGGTTAACATCATGTTGAACCAGGACGTAACCGGGATTGCAACCGGTTTAAATCAGATCCCGGATAAATTCAGATTATATCAAAATTACCCCAATCCGTTTAATCCGGTTACCACCATCAAGTATGACCTGCCAGAGCAGACAAGGGTCACTCTGAAAGTCTATAATATTCTAGGACAGGAGGTGATGACCCTGGTTGACCGGATAGAAGAGGCCGGTTTTAAATACATTCAATTTGATGCTACGCACATAACAAGCGGGATATACATATATAAAATAAAAGCGGGTATGTATACCGCAGGTAAAAAACTTCTTCTGATAAAATAATACCTCACGGTCAAACACCAAATACGGAGGAATCCATGTATCAGGTAAAAAAGAACAGGCGTTATATAAGTTCAATATTTTCAGTTCTATTTATATTAACAATTAATAGTCGGGTTCATGCCCAGCAAGATTATGAATTATATAATAAGATTAATGGAGATGCTATTTCTGGTGCCCTTTTTGGCCAGCAATCAGATATTTATATGGATCGGGTTATAGTCGGTGCCCGTTGTGAGAACTCAAATACAGGGGCAGCTTATATCATGCATTATAATATGAGCACTCTCGAAATAGAATATTCGCAGAGGATAACATCTCCCGATCCAGCCTCAGGTGATTATTTTGGACACTCAGTTGCAATTTGTGGTGACTTCGCAGTAGTCGGGGCGCATGAAGATCATAATAGTGGTTATAGTAATTCCGGAGCTGTTTATGTTTATCGATACCAGTTTGATCCAATTAATAATATATGGAAGTGGATGTTTGATCATAAAATTGAATCTCCTAATCCAACGACAAATGGGCGTTTTGGGTATTCGGTCGATATTGACAGTACCACGGTTGTTATTGGCGCTACTCAGGAATCATATTATGGTAAAAGTTATTCCGGAGCAGCCTATGCCTTTACCTATCAAAATAATGATGATCAATGGCATCTTAGAGGATACTTAACATTGTATGAAAACGAAACTGCATCTAATGATTTTTTGGGATATGCAGTCGCAATACATAAAAATACAGCGGTCGTTACAACCAGAGATAAGGAAAGTCAAAGAGGTGCAGCCTACGTTTGGGAAAGAGCTGATCATATGTTTTATCGTCGGGCAAAACTTCAACTTAATAATATCGACCGGAATGTAGATGATTATTTTGGTCAATCTGTAGATATTTATGACGACAAAATAATTGTGGGCGCTCATAATGATAATCATCATGGCACGAGACCGGGTTCAGCATTTATTTTTCAAAAACCTTCGGGGGGCTGGGAGGGGACTATTGAGAACTATTATCCTCTGTATGGCAGTAATAATGCCAGTAATGACCGGTTTGGTTACGCAGTGAGTTTATGGGATACAATTGCTGTTGTGGGAGCCTATTTTGAGGATAATCCGGATGACAATGCCGGTGCGGTGTACATTTATGGATATAAAGAATCTAAATGGGAATTATATACAAAATTGGATTCACCTGATCCAGGTTATAAACAACATTTTGGAATTTCTGTTTCAATATATGATGGTTACATCATAATAGGAGAAGATGGCGATGACTGGAAAAATAGTGATGAGGGCTGCGCTTTTTTATATGAACTGTTCGCTCAACCTGAAAACCTGCGAATTACAAACGGTATAAATGAACAATATATTACTACACCCGAAATAATACTTCAATGGGACGACCGTTCCAACATAAATGAAAGCTATAAAATTTATAAGAATGGTGCAGAATATGTAACGGGATTAGGTGCAAATCAAACCAATTGGAAGGATCTAAATATTATTCCTGGTGTTGTTTATAAATATGCTGTTGCGGCAGTCGATGAACTATGGGGTGAATCAGATGCCGTTTACGGGAAAGGATGGTTCCAACCTGACGGCCTAATCGGTGGTAAGATAACACCAGAACCACCAAGTGAAAAGGGAATTCCGGGGATAAAAGTATCCGCCTATTGCGAAGAACTAAATAGCGCTTTGCAGCTTACTGGAAGCAGTGATTACGTCTTGGTTGAAAACCATCCAGATTTAAATCCATCAAATTCAATGACAATTGAAGCCTGGCTGAAATCGGATGAATTCGACAGAACAGATTGGCAGCAATTTATAGGAAAAGGAGGTGATGCATCATATACTTCCGAACTCAGGCAGTTTGGAATAAGACCTGTAATAAATACGGGAAAACCCTATTTCTACATTCATGATTCCAACAATCAGCCTCACGGGGTTGAAGCATTTGTTCAACTCAAAAATGGAGAATGGAATCATGTGGCGGCCTCATATGACAGCAAGTATTTGAAAATATATGTTAACGGGATACTTCAAGGGGAAAAAGAAATTGGTTCTTATACTATCAATACAAGCAAGGCTCCACTGGTAATCGGGAGATTGCTTAATGGTACGCTACCACAGGATTACAATGGATTAATCGATGAAGTGCGTTTCTGGAATATCGTTCGAAGCGAAACAGAAATTAAATCCAACATGTACAATATCCTAAAAGGAAATGAATATGGTCTGGTTGCCTACTGGAAATTTGATGAGGGTTCTGGTGACTTGGCATGTGATTTCGCTTTGAAAGAGAAAAATAGAGCAGGGCATCATGGCCAAATAATCGATGCAATTTATAGTGTAGATAAATATGCACCTATGGCATATTTTTCAGAAACAGACAAGTATGGTGAGTACCAATTTACAAAGATATTCCATGGAATAGGATCACACAAATTTTATGTAATACCAGATACATCGGGGGGAAGATTTTTTGATCCGGACACCCATGATGTAGATTTGGCATATTCAAGTGTGGATGAAACCTCGTATAAGAAATTTGATAATGACTTTGCAGATATGTCCTCGTTTCCGGTTTCCGGTCAGGTTAAATTTAAAGATATTAATTACTATATAGAAGATGTATCTATCTCTATATCTGAGAATCCATCCCTTGAAATTTTAAGCGATGAAAATGGTGAATTTGTAGTTGGATTACAAACGGGTACCTATACAATACAACCATCCTATTATAATCATACATTTGCCCCCGAGGACACAACGGTATTTATAAATACCTCTACTTCCAATCTATTATTTAAGGATACTACACATTACATCCTCAGGGGAAAAGTAGCTGCCGGCAAAGATCGTTTTGATATTGGAGAAGCTTCATTAATAATCAACGGACCGCATAATTGTTTTGAGGAAGAAGTCAGTACTACATTGGGTCAATATGAAATTCGCCTACCGGCATTACCGGATATTTCGGTCAGTTTGGTCTCAATTGACGGCGAACCGGTAAGTGAATTTTTACTGGATCACAGTGGTGATATAGAGGCTAATAAAATTGTATCCCTGGTTAAAGGTGATACAACACTGGATTTTATCTATTATGCCAAACCACAGGTCGTCATTAAAGGTTTCCCTGATCGGTCAACAGTTTACAAGGTGCCTGTGCTGGAGTATATGGACTATGAGAATATAAAATTTGAAATCACCGAAGATTATGGAAATAATCGTATTTCATTGTCACAGTCCGGTAGTATTAACATCATCAATGATATTACCGGTGAAACTGAACTTACGGATATTGAAATAGACGGTAGTGAAGAGTATCCTTTAATATTCCGTATCGGACCGCCCAACATCATACCCGGCGGCTCCCATCCGTATCAAAAGCGGTTTTATGCCAGGGTAAAAACTGGCGGCGGTGAAGTGGACACCTCAATCTGGGTGATCGTAACCGGCTACCGCCCCCGGGAGCAGACCTTTGCCACCGTATCACCGGCCATACCGCTGCTGATCCTGCGCGATCCGCCGGGCGATCACAGTTACAGCTACCTGGAAGAATCCGAAAGCATCAGCTTCACCACCAGCATGTCCATGCTCAAGGATAAAAGCCGGAATGATTTTGCCAGTCTGAAAGTCGGGAATGCGTTCAGCGCGGGTCCTGGATTTGTAACCTTTGAAACAGCTGTCTGGGCTATGAAAGATTCATCAGCCAATATAGGCGCTTCAGCGCTTAATCAAACGGAACAACAATTTACCATTACAACACTGGAACGTTTTCAAACATCGGCAGAGGAGACGGATATCGGTGCCGAAAGCGATATATTTGTCGGCGCGGCATTCAACATGATTTATGCCCTGGCAGACATTTTGGAAATAAATGCGGTTGGCGAAGTGGAACTTTCCAAAAGCATCATTTACGGCGTGGATAATGAGGATGCCTTTGAAACCACCTATATATACACTAAAAAACATATTGAGGATATCCTGCTGCCGCGGTTTAAAGAGAATCTCAGCGCCGAAACGGATTTCGACCGGATCCAGTACTGGAAGGATCAGATTGAAGCCTGGCAACAGATTGTTGCGTTTAACGACAATCTTAAATTGAATGCCAATGAACCGGTCGGCGGTCAGAGTTCCATCAGTATCAGCGGCGGTGCCGAAAAATATTACAGCACCACACTGGAGCAAACGGTGTCCCGTACGATTGAATTTAATTCCTATGTCGATACCGATGTGGCCCGGGAAGCCGGTCTTGAGATAGCCGGCTCAGGGTATAAACGGGGTGTTCAGATCAGGACCCGTCTCAATATAGGAAGATCCGAAAGGGCCGATACGACCAGAAAACAAACCATTGGCTATTGCATTTATGATGATGAATCGGCCGATAATTTCTGGATCGAGATCAAAGGCGATCCCGTGTACGGAACCCCGGTTTTCAAACTTCAACAGGGCAGTTACACCAGCTGGCCCTGGGAAAAGGGCACTATTCCGCACGAAAAATGTCTGCTGGATATTGCCGGAGATTATATCCAGACGGATGTGGATCCCAACACGGATGCCATATTTACACTGGAACTGACCAATATCAGCCCCTCAGGCCGGGCAGGCACCTATAAACTGTTCGATATTCCAACCAGCAATCCCGATGGCGCCGAACTGAGCCTGTATGGCTTTTCCATCAACGATGTGTCGCCTTTTCAGCTGGAGCCTTACCAGACCGCCAGCGTTCCCCTGAGGGTAAAAAGAGGACCCTTCGCCTATGATTATGATGATATACAGCTCAGATTGCGCTCGCTTTATGACGAACAGATCGCCGATACGGTGACCTTTTCAGTCCACTTCACCGCCCCCTGCAGCCCGATACGCATCACCGAACCGGAAGACAACTGGATCGTGTGCAGAAATGACCATGATTCCTTAAAAATTGTGCTCAGCGATTACGATAAGGCCAAAATGACAACCGTAATGATCCAGTACCGGCCAAAAAATAAGACCAGCTGGGAAGACGGATCTCAGTTTGCGGCAAGCTCCCTCCCTGATAATAATGCTGCAGTCTACTGGAATACAAAGGGGCTGGCGGAAGGGATGTACGACCTGCGCACCAGGGTGAGCTGGAATCAGGCGGCAGGCTATACGTATTCGAATAAAGTGATGGGTGTCATTGATCGCCTGCCGCCGGCGACATTTGGTGAACCGCAGCCCGCAGACGGTGTGCTGCGTAAAGGCGGTCAGATTTCCATAACCTTTAATGAAGATATCGATAAAAATACGGCAATAGCCGATAATGTGACATTGACCAATATACAAAATGGCAATAAAATCCCGACCTCAGTCAGCAGCAACGAGCGGACCATAATAATTAAACCGCAGGTTGATGACAAAGTAATTGAAAATCAGACCCTGCAGGTGAGATTGCTCGGCGTGGGCGATATCAATGGTAATATCCTGGAAGAAGCCATCGTCTGGTCCTTCTCCGTGAATAACAATCCGGTTTACTGGACGCCAGCCATCATTACAAAAACGTATCTGAAAGATGAAACCGCCACATTCTGGGCAAAAATAAAAAATGAGAGTGACCAGAATATCACCTTTAATATCAAAAGTATTCCAAATTGGCTGAATGTGGATCCCGCAAACGGATCGATCTCAACGGGCGGTGACCGGATAATTAACTTTTCCGTGAATTCTGACATAGAGGCCGGGTACTATTGCGATACACTCTTCGCCGAAACACCAAATGGCGACGAGCCTTTGCTGGTTATCCTTGAAATACAGAACAAACCACCGGAATGGTACGTGAATCCGGCAGCATTTGCCAACAGTATGACCATCACCGCCGGATTTTATATCGGTGATGTTCCTTTCAGCGGGGAAAATGATCTGGTTGCGGCATTTGTTGGGAATTACCTGCGCGGGGTGGTCAAGGTCCAGCACGTCGTTCCCCGGGACGAGTATACTGCCTTCCTAACGGTATATAGTGATCAGAGCACTGGTGAAAACGTTGCCTTTCGTATCTGGGATGCGTCTGAAGGAATTGAATTCGCAATTGCTGAAAGCTATGCCTTTGTGGCGGATTCCGCATACGGTACGGCAGCCTCCCCGGAAAGCCTGCATGTGGCAGATGCCATGCTGCAGTCTGTTGCCCTTGCACAAAACTGGACCTGGTTTTCACTGGGGGTCGAGGCAAAGGATATGTCTACGAAATCCATTCTGGAAAAACTCAGGGCAAGAAACGGCGATCTGATAAAAGGTCATACCAGATACAGTCAATACCTGCCCGGTACCGGCTGGGTTGGAACACTGGATACCCTCGACATAGGAGCCGGTTTTAAAATATGGCTCACGGAATCCAGACGGCTGGATTTTATCGGCACGCCGGTTCCCGTTGACGATCGGCCGATCGCTGTTGATCCGGGCTGGAACTGGATCGGTTATTTGCCGGATAAAATGTTAAGCATAAACGATGCCCTGGCATCACTTGCCGCCACAGCGACTGATGGCGATCTGATCAAAAATCAATACACCTTCGCTGCCTATACCAATTCCCGCTGGCAGGGTATTCTGGAGTCTATGATCCCGGGTGAAGGTTATATGCTCAGGTCAGACAAAGGCGGTATACTCACCTATCCCGGTGCCGGTGGAAAAATGATTCACGGGCCGTCAATGATATCGGCCAGAGCCCTGGTCAATTCTGCGCCCGACTGGCAGGTAAATGCTGCAGCCTTCGAATATTCCATGAATGCGACCAGCGCTCTGACCATCGACGGTCTACCGGTAGTGAACGGTAATACGCTTCTGGCTGCTTTTATAAACGATGAATGTCGCGGGGTCAGTAAGCCGGTCTTTGTTAAAGACAAATGGATGTTCTTTTCCACCATCTATTCGGATAAAGCCGAAGACGATTCGATACAGTTCAAGGTCTATGACCCCGGCAGCGATCTGACCCGCGAGGTGAACAGAAAGGTCGAATACAGAGCTGATAAAGTGATTGGCACCCCGGCTGCTCCTTTAGTGCTTTGGGTAGGCATCCCTACCGGGCTTGAAGATGATTCGGAGCTGCCCGGAGAATTTGCCCTTGAGCAGAATTACCCCAATCCCTTCAATCCGGTGACGACCATCCGTTATGCCTTGAAACAGCAGGAAGATGTGACCCTGATTATCTATGACATGCTGGGTAAAAAAGTAAAGGTACTCGTTAATGAAACGCAGGAAGCGGGCTGGTATGATGTGCTGGTCTATGCCAGAGAGCTGGCCAGCGGTGTTTACATCTATCGTCTCCGGGCCGGCGGGTTTGAAAAAGCCCGTAAATTAGTCGTACTTAAATGAACGAATAGGATATGTGTTGATAATATCCATATGGCATGCAGACAGGTAAAATGTTCAGCAGATCCCGTCATGGAAAATCGGGTATTTTTTGATTCACTATGTTGAGACCAGAATAACTGCTGGTGACTCCGGTTAAAAAATCACGAGATTGCCCTCATGCGGCAATCTCGTGATTGATACCCAAATCCGCCTGAATCTATTGGTTTAAAATTTACCCCCTGATTAAGAGTTTCATGTTTTCCTATGGGTATGATCAATAACCCCCAGGCATAAAGCCCAGGAAGGGGGTGTTATTGTTCTGATTTTCGCTTAATTCAATTTTTACCATATTGGCCAGAATTTTCAGTGTAAACGAAGACCTGCCGGCAACCTTATCCAGAAATGACATCACTTCTGCCGTATGCTGGAGGGGCACTTTCTCACCCCTTAATATCTTTCCGATCGCAGGCAGATTGGCATGCAGGACCTTTTTGGCGGTCTCGAACAGATCCGGATCAGCCATTAAAATATTGAGAACCTCCTCTGAACTCCCGTACAGGAGAAAGGTGATCAATTTTCCCTTAACAGATTTCATCAGGTAATTGTCACGGAAATCACGCAGACTTGCCAGGTTTTCTTGCCCGATTTCCAGTGCACTGTAAAACGAAGTCCAGCCTTCCTGATCACTCGTGATAGTTACCGGTACAGATCGGGTGTTATTGTTCTCGTCGGCTTCGGCCTGATAATTGTTCCAGTCGGCAAAGATGCCAATATAATAGTTCCCCGGCGCTGTTCCGGAGGGAATCGTTACCGCCCAGGTCTGAGTTATGGTCTCACATGCAGCAAGATTACAGTTAGGCAAACCCCAGCTTTTGAGCTGGGTGTCCGATGCATCAATGGTTGCATCACCGGAGAGGTAAATTGCCATATTGATGCACATAGATGGATTACCACCCTGATTCAAAGCTGTATAAGTTACCTGGACCTGGTTCCCGGGCTTTGCACTGGTCGGGTTTATAGAAAGATCGGGAATGGTATAATCCGCTGCAGGTGACAGGGAAATCTTGAATGTGGCAGACATCTGCGCACCGGGATTGGAAAAATTGGATATTTCAATCCCGGAATCACTGCCATCGTATTTTTTGCTGGAAGGCATGGAGCAGGTACCAAAGGTGGCTCCCGCTTTATAATAATCATCGGCGTCTGCGCGGCCATCGCCGGTCTCAATTTCCTCCAATCCGTCTGCCTCCATCAACCTGAGGAGTTTTCGTGATGTAAATGAATTGTCGTACAGGAAGTCATTTCCCAGAGCATCCAGATGCGCATCGACATGAAAGATAAGCATGCCGTCGCCGGGCATGCAGGTTGTATTATCATTTCCCACACGGTGCCGGTTCTGCACAATATAGAACTCACTGAACAGATCACCGGTCGTGATGCCCGGCCAGATTATCACTGCATCCTGGTTGGTGCCTGAGGCGTTCAGGGTTAGCACCTGTGTTCCACTGGAGACCGGTACCGGTGTAATCCACTCCAGCATCCATTTGGTAAAGGCATTGTGATCACCGCAGTTTGCATCCATCATGTCGATGTCGCCGAGACCGCCATTGGGGCCCATACCGGGTGCATAATCATAATAATCCGGAACACCGAGCGCATGGCCGGTTTCATGGATTACCACGACCGGTGAAAATGTTCCCCCCACAGGCCTGGATTCCCATTGCCAGGAGTATTTACCCAATGTCACACCATCAAGTACATAGCTGTTATCGGTAAAACTGGTTTGATAGCCCCACCAGAAATTTCCCCAGCCGTTATCCGGACCGGTCCAGATCACCACAAAATAGTCGATCACACCGTTGCCGTCGTTATCATACTGACTAAAATCATGTCCCTGATTGTCATAATGTGTCAGCACTTCCTTGATCAGGTTTTGTCTGCCGGTGGTGTTTTGCGTCACGCTTGATCGATTGTATGAAGTCTGATACCAGCCCAGCGTATTCCCGTTGCTGAGATCCAGTTGATTATAGGAGGCGCGATCATAATACCTATCCAGACTCTCATAGGGTGTACGCGCGGCATCACCCGCACCAAACAAATTGCTGTGAATCGTGTTCTGTGTGTTGCTGTGGGTGTAATCCTGAAATTCAATAAGTATTGCCAGGATTCGCACGTTGCCTGTGGTGGGCATACCCTGCCAGGCCGGCGGCGGGGCCATCAGAGGTGCAATCCCGTCGATCTCTGCCCGGGTTTTACCCTGAGATTCAAGTATCATACGTCTGGCTTTGATAATCGCTTTTTTCAGTAAAAATTTGTCGACTTTGTGGTTGCCGATCTGCTTAACAAAATCAATTCTGCTCTGGAGTTCACCCGTACTGTCCAGCTGCTGAATTTCGGACGGTGTGGCACGCTCCAGAGCCCAAATGGCATCGTTATTGAGTATCTGTAGGGCACCCAGGCTGACCAGAATCAGGATGGGGAACAAGACTGAGAATGGTAGTCTGATATACGATTTTTGTGTCATCATAGCCTCCTGTTATATCGTGATTTTAATTGATAAAACTCAGATGACGTGCAAAATTTTATTCTCGTACAAACCGTGGTAAGAAAAATGTGAAAATATCGGAAAATAAAATTGGATATTGTTAAATATTCAACTCCCCGATAACATACACCTAACGTTATCGGGGTGGCAGGAGAAATTTTAATACCACCGGTAAACCCTAATCCTGACTTTTATACTGGTTGTTATTTTGTCAATAAAATTATTGTCTCTACAAGGTCTGATAGTTTTTCAGGGACAGTTTCGTCTTCGGAATGGAATCTGACCGAACCCGAATCTATTGATGTTTTAACAGTCAGTTCATATCCCCACCAGGACCATTCAGTTTTAAAGGGGGCTTTATATTCAGCCGGCAATCCAAAAAAATTAATATCCTCTATAATTTTATGCAGTCTTTCCAGTTGTCCGGGCGTAATTTTGCCCTGGTTGACCACTTTTGATTTGCCGAGATATTGTGCATGGACCGTGAAACTCCCATCCCTGTCTATCAGGTAATCGGCACCATGACTTTCCCAGTTCCGCCGTTTGAGTTCAATAGACTCTATTTCCGAGCGAGTGCTGTCAGTCACAGCCTTATCCTGAAAGGGTACGAGTGATTCAGTGCGTTCTTCTGATTCAGGCATTTGTTCCGTCCGGTCGGAGAAGGGACATGCCCAGAGTAAAACCGATAGGGCGAACACAGATACTGAACTCAATAGTAAGACGGATTGCTTACGCAATAATTTTGTATTCACGGTTGAACCTTTATATTCCTGTTAAACTTTTCTCACTAAAATCATTTAATCCGTCCGCGTCATAAATAAAGAAATATCAAAGATAAGTATATGTTATTATTTAAATTACCGACAACCAATCAGCCCTGTTTTTCATTGTTATCCGTTCAAAAACAGATTCCTTGACACCTTCTGTTTAATATTCTGTGATCATCCGCGCAAATCCGCCTGCTTTATTGCCAGCGGGTGGTGCAAAATTCAGGCTGGTAATCTGTTATTAGAATGGCCAGATTAATGTTTATATAATATAACAATATGTGTCATGTAAAGTTTCGAAATCTCTGATAATTAATCCGGCCGTTTAGTACTGTCTTTCAGAAGTAAATCTTTTACTTCTGATTATGTCAGACTCGGACGGTCGGCATTGTACACCATCTTTGCGTAAACACAATTATGGCGAAAATGCACCGTACTGCAGGTGTCGCACCCAGGTCCGCTGGGGATATGCGAACTGAACTGAGATTATAAATAAGTTGTCATATTCATCCCCATCGAGCGCGGGAGGTTCGGAAATTCCCAGCAGTTGCATAATGGGTGCGAGGGTGTGCGAATGCCCGGCAACCAGGACCTCCTGACCTTCAAAATCATTCCGGATCACATTCACGAGCTGCTCATTATCCAGGTCGGCAATGATATGAGGAATAAGGTTATACGCGATGGCGGTCGGTCCTACAGTTTGCTGCGTGCGCTGATAGGTGGTGGCAAAAATAGCATCAATTCCGGCTTTTTCGAGTACATGTGCCAATTCCAGCGCGCGCGCTTCGCCGGCCGGAGAAAGGGGTTGATCGTTTCCGGGTACATCTGCCTTTTCAGCATGCCGGACCAGAAATATGGTTGTTACCGGCTTTGAGGGACAGTAAATAAAGATAATAGTTCCCACAATGATTACGATAATTAAAATCAGGTACAGATATTGGCGTTTCATCGTTAACCCCATCGTCATTTATCATCTGAAAAGATTACATGACAATCCTATCGGACTTTATCCGGAAAGTGTTATACATCAATACTAAATCGTGAGATTTTATTCGCTTCGCCCCGAAGGATTGAACCATAACCGACCGTTTTAATTTTATGCTTGGAATGGTGGCAACAAAAATTTTAACTTAAAGTATTCTAGATACACTGTTTCAATGTAAAAGTCAAATCGAGCACGTACCGGTAAATATGATGACGAAAGGAATCAGGATATATGAAATTAAAACTTTATAAAAAATGTAAAATATAATTATCCAAATGTCAAATTAGATGAATTATCTGAAAAATAAAATCGTATGTATGGGACAGTGCGCAGGTTTTATGATTATAGTTGAAATTTATCTATGTGTTGCCCCATATATCCTGAATTATACAAGATCAACATGATATTTTTCGGATTTTTTCACAGGCATTTTAAAACAGGTGTTTGAACATATTTATTCAAATATACCATATCTGTGCGGCTTTAATTGATCAGAACTGCTTTCCTGCAGAAAAAACACCATATTTATATTAGACGCTCTCTGGCATACCACTTGCACTTCTGCGGATAAACAACAGGTCAGATTATGCTCTCAAAAGTATCCAGCGGTGCAGTGCTCGGCATCGATGCGTTTGTGGTAGAGGTTGAAACCCATATCGAGGGAAACGTTCCCTATTTCGGGCTGGTCGGTTTGCCGGACAATGCGGTAAAAGAGAGCAAGGAACGGGTGATCTCCGCCATCAAGAACTCCGGTCTGGATTTTGTCCACAATAAACGGATTATTATCAATCTGGCACCGGCCGATGTGAAAAAAGAAGGGTGTGCCTATGATCTCCCGATCGCGGTGGGTATCCTGTCGGCCCAGGGCGAGATCAGTGAAGAGAAGATCGAAGATACCCTGATCATCGGCGAACTGGCGCTGGACGGGCGGCTGCGCCCGGTGCAGGGGGTGTTGCCCATTTCCATGGAAGCCCGCCGGGCCGGGTTCAGCGGTGTCATAGTACCGCGCCCGAATGCGCAGGAAGCCGCGGTGATCGGTAATGGGCTGGTGGTCTATCCGGTGGATACGCTAAGGGAAGCGGTGGATTTTCTGAATAATAAACGTACGATCGATCCCTGCCGGGTGAATGTCGAAGAACTGTTCAGACAGAAGCGCAGATATCTGCTTGATTTCAGAGATGTAAAAGGGCAGGAGCATGTAAAACGGGCGCTGGAAGTTGCCGCCGCCGGCGGGCATAATGTGGTGATGGTCGGACCGCCGGGGTCGGGCAAGACGATGCTGGCCAGGCGCTTCCCGTCGATCATGCCGGATATGACCCTGTCCGAATCGCTCGAGACGACCAAGATACACTCGGTCGCCGGACTGCTGCCCGCCCGCCATGCTCTGGTAGGGATACGCCCATTCCGGTCCCCGCATCACACGGTTTCCGATGCGGCGCTCGTCGGCGGGGGCAAATATCCCCGGCCGGGGGAGGTCAGCCTGGCCCATCACGGCGTACTATTCCTGGATGAGCTGCCTGAATTCAAAAAAAATGTTCTGGAAGTGCTGCGCCAGCCGATGGAGGATGCACGGGTGACCATATCCCGCGCCAGCATGTCCCTGACCTATCCCGCGCGGTTTCTGCTGATCGCAGCCATGAATCCCTGCCCCTGCGGCTATCACGGAGCGACGGACAAGGTGTGCAGCTGCGCCCCGGGCCAGATCCAGAAATACCTGCACCGCATATCTGGACCTTTGCTCGACCGCATTGACCTGCACATCGAGGTGCCGGCGATAAAATACCGCGAACTGGCATCGCAGGAGAACGGCACATCCTCGGCCGAAATACGCGCCAGAGTCCAGACGGCCCGGCACCGGCAACTGGCACGGTTTAAAAGCGAAAAACATATTTATTGCAATGCCCATATGCAGGCCCGGATCATCCGCAAATTTTGCAGGCTGGATGATGCCGGGCAGGAACTGATTAAGAATGCCATTACCCGGCTCGGTCTTTCGGCCAGGGCATATGACCGTATTCTCAAAGTGTCCCGTACGATCGCCGATCTTGATTCCGTCGAGCATATTCATGCATCCCATGTGGCCGAAGCCATCCAGTACAGGACCCTGGACCGGCAGATGTGGACCTGACCGAACCTCGGACGCAACATTATTACCATGCGGGTAAAACGAACTTTACTTTACTCCAAAGCACGGCGCTCTGAATTCAGCCGGGCGGAATCGTTATTTCTTTCGTGATCGCAGCCGGGGCCAAACAGGTATTATCGATTTCAACCGATTTTTTACATGATGGATCAATAAAAAAAGATCAAAAATAGAATTTAAATATTGTTTGCGCTGTCAAATTTCAGGTATTACATTCATATGTAATACATTTAAGTGATCGGAGCCGTCAATGAAACTGACCGTGAAGGGACAGGTCACCATTCCAAAACATATCCGTGATCGGCTGGGGATCACCGCCCACAGCGAAATGGAATTTATTGAAGAGGATGGGAAAATATATATTATCAGGAAAAAATCCGGGAAAAGAACCAAAAAATTCCGGCAATACCGGGGGGTGGCAAAAATCAAAATGACCACCGAAGAAATAATGAGACTCACCAGAAAATAGTATGCATGGAATACTTGTAGATTCAAATGTTCTGCTGGATGTTTTCCTGGATGATCCGGATTGGGCAGACTGGTCCGAAAAAAAGCTGGATGACTGGTCCCAAAACCATCCGCTCTTTATCAATGCGATTATCTATACAGAAATATCGATCGGATTTGAATATATCGAAGTACTGGAAAGCACGTTAGCTGATTGCAACATCAAAATGCTGCCGATCCCAAAGGAGGCATTGTTTTTGGCCGGGAAGGCTTTTTTAAATTATCGCAAGCAGGCCGGGATAAAGACTTCGCCCCTGCCGGATTTTTATATCGGAGCACAGGCGGCTGTACTGGAATTGCCTGTTTTGACCAGGGACACTTCGAGATATTTTACTTATTTTCCGACAGTCGAACTGGTTTGTCCATAACCAAGACTTATCGTTCATTGATATCAGAATAACTTTATATGGAGCTATTTTGGCGCCAGGTACTATCAAATCTAATATAAGTGAAAATACCATTTCTATAAAACAACAGTAAATCATTATTATATTGTGATATTCTTGGAAGAGAAATTGCCATGCTTGTAAATAATGAAACAAAACAAGCTGGCTGATATATTATATATTAGAATGACAATAACAAAGATGGTATAGCAGTATCATCCGGTGTGTATTTCTGCCAGCTTATTGCAGTTACTAACGTTCAAAACCTGAAAATCAATTTAATCAGATAAGTTTATAATTACTTCGGCCCTGATGCTTTTATTTGGATCAGGGGCCATATGAAAATTCAAAAAATAATCTTGGACCAGAATTTGTTTATGAAGATGACTCAGAACCTTTATTTGTTATATTTTTTTATGGTGTTTTAGTTCTAAAAATAGAATTTTACTATGAGAAAAATTATTTTGATAATCAATATTTTCATTCTCTTTTTATATGGGCTGGCTCAGGAATGGATAAACTATACAAATTATAACTCAGTTTATGAAATAATGAATCAACAAGATGTTTTATGGATTGCGACTCATGGAGGTTTAGTCAAATTTATTAAGCAGTCCGAAGAAATAGAATATTATAATCGGGCAAATTCAGGAATTCCAGATAATTTTGTGAATTCACTAGCTATGGATTCAACAGGAAATATCTGGATTGGCACCCACAGATATGGAATTGGCAAATTTGACGGTATAAATTTTACAGTATTTAATACAAATAATTCCGAACTTCCGCATGATCGGTGGAACAACGTTCTTGTCGTAGATAAACAGGGTATTATCTGGGTAGGTTCATCGCAGTACCTCTCGAAATATGATGGTGTGAACTGGTCCGTTTATGATACGGGTGATCCCATTTCTTCCTATGTCAGCTTAAATGATATTAAGTTTGGAAATCAGGGGATGGTATGGATCGCTGCAAGCTGGGGATTGGGAAGGTTTCAGGAAGATAGTTTAATCAAAGGTTACGCGGGTATTGCAGAGGAGGTGAATTGTATTGTTTTTGATAAAAATGAAACCATGTGGTTGGGGACAGTTGGTTCTGGATTAATCAAGTTTGATGGTATGAATACAACAGTTTATGATACTACCAACTCGGATATTCCCAGCAATATTGTTTACTCGGCTAAAATCGATTCAAAAAATATAATTTGGCTGGCGACCGCCAAAGGATTGGCTTCATTTGATGGTGAATCCTGGAAAGTCAACAATACGGAAAATTCTGGTTTAGTAGAAGATGTGATTTTTGCCCTGGAAATAGATGAATTGGATAAAATCTGGCTGGGATTGATGAGTAAAGGTTTAATGAGCTATGATAGGGTAAAATTTAAAAGCATTTTATTAAGTAGTAAAGAGTTCCCGTCAAATAGTGTTTATGCTATAGCATTTGACAAAAATAAATCAGCTTTAATTGGCACAAATAAAGGTCTTGTAACTTTCGATTATAACAGTTGGCTCCTGTATGACAGCTCCAATTCAGGTCTTAATAATCCATATATACTCTCACTTGGAGTAGACAGGTTTAATACTATTTGGATTGGTGCAAGGGGTTATCATTGCTTGACTAAATTTGATGGTGCGGATTGGTACGTTTATGATTCTACAAATTCAGTGATGGGTATTGAAGAGGTTCGTTGTCTGCAGTTTGATTCTCTGGATAGTTTGTGGATTGGTTCAACCATGGGTATAACAAAATATGACGGGGAAAATTGGCTAAGATATACGACCGGGAATACCCCGCTCACCAGCAATGGTATAAACGATATTGCGTTTGATAAAGAAGGAAATGCATGGTTTGCCTTGGCAGCCTTGCCATTTCTTGAATATACAGGTGGTCTTGCTGAATTCGATGGCGGGAACTGGCAAATATATAATACGGGGAACTCCGGTCTGCCGATAGACCATGTCGTCGCCCTGGCTTTTGATTCAGAGGGAGCATTATGGATCGCTACCGGAAATCCTGGGACTATAGGAATTGACTCTGGCGGAGGTTTAACAAAATTTGATGGTGAGAACTGGACAACGTACACGATTTACAACTCAGGTTTAACGAGCAATACGATTTTTGACATTCTTGTCGATTCAGTTGATCATATTTGGATTGGCACATATGCAGGTGGTCTGGTCAGGTTCGATCGAAAAGATGAATGGTTAGTGTATAATACAATAACCTCGGGAATTTCTTCAAACAATGTATCTGTAATTAATATTGATGCAAAAGGGAATAAATGGATAGGCCATCTTTTAAGTGGCATATCAGTCTTCCGAGAGGGGGGTGTTATAATATCAGAAATACCTGATAACCATCCATCTATACTGAAGAGTTTTATTCTTGATCAAAATTATCCCAATCCCTTCAACCCGTCAACTACAATTGGGTTTACTCTATCCAAACCTGAATTTGTTGAACTCAAAATATATAACTTACTCGGCCAAGAATTATTAATGCTTGTGTCAAAGAGGCTTAATCAAGGAAACCACACTTACACCTTCGACGGAACAAATCTGGCGAGTGGTGTTTACTACTATCAGTTGATGGCGGGTGATCCTTCGAAAGGTTTATCCCGAGTTGAGTCGAGGGGCTCAGGACAGCGCTTCAGGGAAGTGAAGAAGATGATACTTTTGAAATGAAATATTGGCTACTGACCTGTACGTAACACTACGTAAAGGTGTACATAAATACAACACATTATTACCACTTACATATATATAGTCGTTGGCGCAGCGCGGGGCGCCTGGGGCAAATATCCCCTGCCCGGTGAGGTCAGTCTCGCCCATCACGGCGCCCACTTTCTGGACGAATTGCCCGAATTCATGAAAAATAACCTCAAAGTCGCCCGCACCATCGCCGACCTTGCCGCCGCCGAAGACATCCGCGCCGGACACGTGGCCGAAGCCATCAAGTACAGGACCCTGGACCGGCAGATGTGGACATGAATGACCTCCAGAATAAAATCCTAACCAATCATCACAAAAAAAATGGGTTTAATTGAATCTGTTTTTAATCTTTCATCTTTATTCTTTCAAACCTATCCCGTTTTATATGATTATGCTACTTTTTGACGGGCCCAAAAGCATATCCTGCACAGTGGGATCCTCCTCTGTGTACCATGAGATTGGTCTTTTTATCATCCCGGTTTATACGATTATGCTACTTTTTGACAGGCCAAAAAGTAGCCAAAAAGCCCTGGGCGACAATTAAACTCCTCCCGTCACCGTAGCACAGATTTAGCGGATTGTTCGGTTTACCTACTTACTCTGGCCGCACTCCCGAATTGTCGCCGGACGTGCTTCGCACGTTGCTAGATTAATAATTGCTATAGTATAATTGGCCGGTTTTGATGATTTATGCTATCGACGGGAATCTGAAATCTGTTTCGGTATTATCATAATCCTATTGAAATACTGGAAGATTTCATCCAGATTTGCTGACCGGATGTCAGCGCTTTTATCGGGATTTCCTTTTTCCTTTTACCTTTTTCCTTGAATACTGCCGACTGCTTGCCCGCCAGAGGCGCGGCATACTGCCGGGCGGATCACAGATTGGCCCCTACGAACATCCCTCATCTCTCATCTCTCATCTCTTGACTGCCGACCGTTTGCCTTTTGCCTGCCCAGGGATTCTTTTTCCGCCTTGAGTTCCTCGAACAGCTGCTTAATTGATTTTGTGATCGCACGGTCCAGAACGACCGCCGCTTTCTCGGACACATCTTCCCAGCCCCATTCTGTCCAGGAGGAGTAATTGTCTTCTTCGATTAATTTTATGTCTTTTTCAAAAACCTGTTCTCCATTCCGTTTGACCCGGGCACGAAATTCAACCGTTGCCGAGAGGACAGGATTATCTAAAAATGTAGATATTAACCAAATGGCTGATCCAATCAAAAAAGGGGTAAATTCTCCTTCCTCGCCGGTTTTAGTTTTAGGCAGCTCAATTGTAAATAGGCCGATAAAGAATGCTACCGGTCCTATATATCTCCATAGGGTTACCCTGCGACTAACATTCATTGAAGTGACATAACCGGACAATACCAGCTCAGTTTGTTCCGAGACCTCAAAAGCCTGCGTCCTTTCGGCTTCCTCCATCATAGAATTCTGAAAAAAGTGCATTATTTCCGGGCTTGTAGAACCACTCCATATTTGCGGAGATAATGAATTCACTGCCGTTTCACCTTCGATTCGTTCCTCCTCAAGCCGCCGGTCCTCAAACAGCTCAATTTTAATTCTGCCTAAGCTTTCATACCTGTTTTCAATCTGATTATCATGCTTTAGAACCATGGTAGGTATGGAACACGCGGCACAAAAAATAAAAACAAGAGACAATAAAAAAATGAAATTGTGTTTCATATATCCTCCAATGGATATAATTAAAAAGCAATATTTGCGTCTGAGTCCGCCAAACCAAACATGCTATCGTCTATCGCAAGTGAAAGCGAAGCTGATATCACCCATTGCAAGGATATAAAGATGGAATTTTTGGAATCATGTCAGAACCCGATACCGACGAAAAATAATGGGAAATATTCCACTTGCCATTTACAAACAGAGCATCCAATAATTTGATTAGCGATTTAGATCTGAAAATACGGTTGTAACAGCCTAGTTGACGGCAACAGGATAGAGGTGTCTGGTAAAAAAAATCTGCCAGATCAGGTTCTATAAGCCTTAATATACTAAAATGACAATCAAAGACAACATAAATCCGGGTAGCGGGTTAGTGCAAAACTTTACCTCACTATTCTGCATCTGACGCCGCCTGGGCGAAGGCAAATATCTCCGGCCCGCTGCTCGACCGCCGGACGAAACCCTGAGGTGGTCCCCGGTACCGGAAAAATCCCTTTATAAGCGGGATTTTTTAAATCCAAAATTTTAAATCCTAAGATCGAAACAAATCCCCAATAAAAATCTATACTTAATCCTTTTGTTATTTCCATATAATGGTTTTTTTGTTTGGCGTATTACATAAAATATTATAGTTATTGATTTCATTCAGCATATGTATTATCATCATAAAAATTATGTGAGGGAATATATGCATAATGAGTTTAATGCAATGGTAAAAAAAGATGGAAAATGGTTCATCGCATATACACCAGAAGTACCAGGTGCCAATGGACAGGGGCTTACAAAAGAAGAGTGCCTTAAAAATCTTGCCGATGCTGTAAAATTAATATTTAAAGATCGCAGAGAAGATGTAATGCGTGGCCTCCCCGGGAATGCGCAAAAAGAGAAAATTATCATTGAATGAAACGCAGCGCACTGTTAAAACACCTGCGTCGCCATGGATGGTATCTTAAACGTGAAGGCCGCTCTCATTCGTTATGGTGTAATCCCAACACGGGCCATGTGGAAGCTGTTCCACGGCATAGAAAAATTTCTGATAAACTTGCTAATATCATAAAAGCACTCTCATTGCCAGATCTGTAAAAGTAAAATTTAGTCTGCTGGCCTTTAATACAATTTTATTTTATGCCTTAGAGTTTTATCCAAGCCGGAAGGAGAAAATGGATCAACAACAGGCAGTCTGATCAGGCGCGGCACTTAGCAATTCCTCCCTGGTCCTTTTTGAGCACTTTGCATATTCGGCTCGCGTCATGCAAAAACCGCTCCATTTGTGACTGATGATCAGCGGACCAGCAATTGTTACCGGTGCAGCTTAAAGTGCTCCGGATAAATGCGCTTTATTTGCTTGCGTCTCTGATAAGACCGGGCCAGTTCGATAAAGATCTCGATATCACGGTCGTATTCCGCTTCGGTCTCATCAAAATAAAAATTTTTGATCGGAATCTTGTCATAGTCGGCGCTCACCGCCGGATAGACGGCTTCGCTGACGATGCCATTCATACAGGTAAACGGGCTGATATCGATAATGCCGTCAGCACCTTTTTGATGGAGAAATATGGCACCGCCGACATTCAGCACCATTTCGCCGATAACCCCCGAATAGGGCAGGTAAGGCCGGGCGTGCTCCAGGATGGTGTTAATCTTTTTCGGTTCCTCGTAGCCTTTAAAGCGCTGCCGCAATGGTGCGAAAAATTTGTGTTCATCATACTGCTGGAACCGGCTGCGGATGACCGTACCCAGCATTTCAATTGATAAAGTCTCGCCTTTCAGCCGCAGTTCATTCTGCTGGTAAAAATTGGAATACCACACCCATTCGGCAACCGACGCCAGCCATACCTCACCGCCGAATTTCTCCACCCGCCGTATCAGTTCTGCATTTGAAAAACCATCCAGACGGCAGTATATCTCGCCAACCACACCGATCAGCGGTTTACGCGAATCGTAATCCGCTGTAACATCCGCAAAGCGTGCGGCTATCGATTCGAGGGCCTCTATCAGTTCATTCCGCTTTCGGGCCATTGCCTGATCCTGATTTTCCATGACTGCGCAAATGAGATCCGTGCTTTGCTGATGAATCTGATCGGTCTCACCGACATTTATTTCATAGGGACGGGTTTGATGAAGCAGCTTGCGCAGGATATCAGAACAGACCACTGCCCACCAGCCAAAACGGAATAAATTATCGGCTTTATCTCCGATATCCTCATAGCCGCTGTTACTGGACGGTGAAATAACCATCACGTCTTCCAAGCCTTTGTCGGCAAGTATCTTTTCCAGCAGCTGGTTGTATTGCCCGAAACGGCAGGGGCCACCGGTTGTTGGCATAATGAAGGCTGTTTTTTGCGGATCAAACGAATCCTGCTCAATAATCTTCAGAAAACTTCCGAGGGTGATGATCTGTGGATAACATTCCTCACCGATCGTATACTGCCGCGCCAGATTATTCGTGTACTGATCCGCCGGCGGCACCAGCCGGGCATCGATGCCGACCGCACGAAAAGCGGCGGCAAATGCACTGGCCCCGTCAATACTCATACGCGGGACATATAATGTGCGTCCAATAAGGGAACGGTTTTTTGTTGCGATATTCATTTAGCCTGATCTATTCATAGCATAAACCATAGAGACAAACATTTAAATTTATTGTATTTTAAAAATATTTGAGCAATTTAATATGTTCAAGATTTTTAAATTAAAAGTGGTCACAATCCTTTGGTTCCATTTAACTTATATTTACTCTGAGTTCTCTGTGGTGAATAATTCAAGTTAGTAAATTGCTTCTCTATTATTTATACTGCGAGGGAGTGATTGTGCGCCCATCTGCGCAGTGCCCCTTTGCTGTCCAGATATGCCTCACAGCGGGTGAGGTAACCGGCATCATTGCTGTGACCGTCAAACTGCAGAGATAAAAATGGTTTACCGGAGGCATGGGTAATATAATGTTTGATATATGAATCCGGTCCGCATTTAAAATTGGTCAGGTAGATCAGATGCAGATTTTTGTGCGATTCGATAAATTTAGCAGCGGCAATTATTTTCCTGCCATAGTTCCAGTACATATTGTAATTAACACCACTGATGTCTATCCGATCAAGCTGCAAGAAATCCATCGGGATTACATTAACACCATAATAGTCGCGGAGTTTGTTGCCAATATCCAGTGTCATTCCACGGTCATAAATATTATATATTCTGCCGATCAGAATGATGCCGATCTCACCGGTTTCATCCAGGATGTTCAGTGCCTGTTCACCGGCTGCCAGCAATTGCTGCTGGATTTGACCGGAAATCCGGTAAGCTTCCTCCAGTGCCGGACCAATTGATTTTCTGGGTATTTTCAGGACTTTGAGGGAATCGTACAGGGCATCAGCGACAGCTTGTTTACCATCCCTGAATCGCAGTGACGGATGCAATATCTTATTTTTCTGCGATGCCAGCAGGGGTGCCGTTTTTATCACATACGGCAGTGTCTGTCCCCAGGGACAGTAATAGCTGTTAACCTTCATAAAATGAGTCTGAGCACTGATCATATTGGGGATAAAAATCCAGTCCACTTCTTTTTCAAAAAGCTGCCGGACATGACCGTGATACACCTGGATTGGCAGACAGGGTTCCGCTACAGATATCTCATTCCCGAGCCGCACCGTTGCCGCATTGGTCTCATCGGAAAGCACAACACGGTATCCCAGCGTTTGAAAAAAAGCCACCCAAAAAGGCAAATGCTCATATAAATACATGCCCCGTGGTAAACCGATCGTCAGTTTTCCGGAGAATTCCGGGTGGTAGTTGTGATATAACAGTTCCCTGCGCAATGAAAGCAGATCAGGGATCACCGGTTCTCTTTCACCGGCCTGCCGTCGCCTGAATTTATCCGAACACTGATCGCCCCAGTAGGTTTTTTCATTTTCGACGGTAAACTCCTGCATGTGACAGAAATTGGAACAGGCTTTACAGGTAAATTCGCGCAGCGTATAATCCACTTTTTCCAGACTGAAACCGCGAAATTTTGACCGTTTACTGGTCTGCAGAATCTTTTCTCTGGCCAGTAAAGCGGCACCTACCGCCCCGACCACACCATTATAGGGGGGTACGATAATTTTTTTATTCAAAACCATGGCAAAAGCACTGGCAATAGCGTCGTTATAGGCCGTGCCCCCCTGGAAAAAAATGATATCGCCGATTTTTCTACGGCCAACAACCCGGTTCAGATAATTATAAACGATGGAGTAGGCCAGACCGGCTGCGATGTCCTCTTTTTTTGCGCCTTTCTGCTGCTGGGCTGCCACATCCTGCTGCATAAAAACAGTACAGCGTTCACCCAGTTTCAGCGGGTGCCCGGAGGCGAGTGCCAGTTCGGCAAACTCCTTTTTGATCGATATACCCAATTCTTCTGCACGTTCTTCCAGAAAGGAACCGGTACCGGCAGCACAGGCTTCGTTCATGGAAAAATCAACCACGATACTGTTTTCGATACTGATATACTTTGAATCCTGTCCGCCGATCTCAAATATCGTGTCCGGTTGCGTACCTAAAATCGTACGCGCTAAAAATTCTGCACCGGTTTTATGAGCTGTAATTTCATCGTTGATACTGTCAGCACCGATCAATTCTCCGATCAATTCCCTCCCTGATCCGGTTGCCCCGACGCCGTCAACTTCAATTCTGTCTCCCAGTTCACGCTGTATATCACGCAAACAGCTCTGCACAACTTCTATTGGCCGGCCGTCGGTTTTGGTATAGATCTCTTTCAGCATTTTACCTTCATGATCCATTAAAACCAGATTGGTACTGACCGAGCCGATATCGACACCCAGGAATGTTGAGATTTTTTTCCTGCCATGCTGAGCCAGGGAAATACTGGATTGATCACGCAGCAGGATGACGTTGTCCATCGATAACGGAGCGGAGAAACCTGTGTTTACAAAAACGGTTTTCTGATTGTCTTGCAGGCGGGATATATCAGGCAATCCGCTGTGATCAGCAGATCGTTTTTCAGCCAGTGCCGTACCGATGGCCGGAAGCCAGGCAAAATATTCCGGTACAACCAGTTCAGCTTCCTGCAGCTTAAACACTTCGCGCATAGCGCCGACTACGCCACTGTTGGCCGCTACTCCCCCCACAAACAAAACCGGTTTTCGGATGATTCGGCTTTTGACGATACTGCTTTTAAAATTTCTGGCCACCGCTTCACACAATCCTTTCAATACTTCCGCCGGTTGGTAGCCTTTCTGCTGGGCATGGATCATATCCGATTTAGCGAAAACCGAACAGCGGCCGGCGATCTTTGCACTGCGTTCCGCTCCGGCGACTATCTCACCGATTTCGTTTACACCAAAACGCAGCCGGGAGGCCTGCTGGTCCAGAAACGAACCGGTCCCGGCAGCGCAGTCGCCGCTTTTTTCATAATCGATAATACCGGTTGTGTCGCTTTCTACGTCTCTGGTCAGGGCCAGATATTTGGAACTCTGAGCGCCCATCTCAAAAACTGTTGAATATTGACTGTAGAGCTCACCGCTTGCGGTGGCAATTGCCCTGAACTCATTCTCATTATTAATACCGAGGCGGTCGGCGATCAGGTTGCCCCCTGATCCGCATACTCGAATACCGGCAATTTGCTTTTCGGGAATAGTGGTTAATATCCTGTTCAGCAGCTGGTGGCAGCTGTTCAACGGATCGCCTTTGAGCGGATGGCAATTTGTGACCAGCAGGGAACCGGTGACCGACGGATTGATGAGGTTAAGTTTGGCAGGGTGATAATATATTTCATGAGTCCGGTCAGACGATCTGAGAAGGTCGTACCACGACCCTTCACATAAAAGTGAAATTTTTAGACTTACCGTTCCTACATCTATGCCGATAAAAAAACTTATGGTTTTATCCCCAAAATTTCCCGCCGGAAAGATACGATGAGAACAATACACCGGGCAATATAAAACAGATAAAATTTATGATTTGGTTCAAATGTGCAATAAGTATGAATTCAATATGCAGATTAGGAATTTTATGACCGGGATTGAGAAGTGTTAATCGCCGGTCGGTGAAAACCGAAGACTGACAAATTGGTCGATTTAAACCAGGAATACCATTGACAAAATATTTAATCCTGTTGATTACTTTGTTATCGTTGCTTAGTTTTTAGTAACAGATAATCATGTTACGGGGAATTATTTCTTTTTAAATATAATTTATATTGTATTGAGACTTTTGAAAAATTGTTTCTAATGTCATTCCTCCGGGGGAGTGGCTTCGCCACGATCCAGTTTTATGCGGGACAAGGAATCAATGGACTTCAATCTTTAGAAAAGACTGCTTTGTCTCCCGCCGGGGCGGGATCCTCGTGGCAAGGCCATCCTTTGGAGCATTGACCGTAGAAAGTCTTATTTTTCAGGAGTCTGGGCAATATGATATCAAGGTATCTGGTTGGTTCAAATGAACAATTTGTCAGTGCGTTATGTTCGCATCTTTCAGTTTTGGCAGATGCATGTTCCGACAGGGTGTTATTTACTTATATCACATACAAATTGATTGAGCAATGATAATGAAAACATCTAAAGTATTTATCTCCGCAATATTCTTCACGCTGTGGTTATCCACCTATGTTTCTTCCCAATGTTCCGATGCCGGGGTATGCGCCATCGGTTATACTCCCCACATTGAAG